>OCTX011881490.1_pt1 | contig 12706 bp, 10 predicted proteins | sample 1539691 | NCBI WGS metagenome assembly OCTX01 (sample SAMN02144231, study PRJEB22623) | gut metagenome | biome: sheep rumen | host: Ovis aries | place: New Zealand
AAGTGAATACGTTTTCTATATGTCTATGGGTATTACAGTCAATGCTATAAGCATGATTGTAGCTAAATTATCAGGACAGGAGGTGACGACGCATGAAGGAAAAGATTAAAGATGCTCTTAAGCAGCGCTTGAATCAGAAGATATACGGCTTACCGCCGGAATGTCAGATATTCTTCTATCAGCCTAAGAGACCTAAGAAGTGATTGTTATGTTTGTAAAGTAATGAGATGCAGACCAATGAACTAAGAGCGCTAAGGATTTAGAGATACTATTCAATCCCAGCTAATGCAGAAGTAATGAAAGGATGAAATAATGAGAATTATTAAGAATAGTAAAAGAATAATAGGCTGTTCAATAGTTGCTTCTATTATCATCATTATGATGATCGGAACATGTTTAAATGCCAGCTCTTCGAAAGGTAGTTGGCCGTTTTCACTTTACTATACAGGTACGCCATACGGAAATCATGAAACTGAATCATTTACTCTTCCAGCAGCCTCGACCTATTATGTTAAAGCAAGTTCTTATGGCGGATCGTTTTCTACATTGGCGGTATATGTAAACGGTGTAAAAATAGGTAATTTTTCATATTTGGTTATGTCAGGAAGTGGTTGCCCTATTAGCTACAATGCTTTATATGGCAATCCTAATATTCAATTGACCATGAATCATGGCAGTGGTAGTGCATCTGTTACGGGACAAATCGATTACTAAAAACAAGAGGGGAATAATGATTATGCCGAACGTAAAAACTAATCGTAACAGCTTAATCATAATTCTAGTATTCATCCTGTCAGGAGTTTACCTGACAGGATGTTTAAAGATTGATGAAAATCAAAGGCGTTATATAGAAGAATCTACGCCTTGGTATAGCTGTCACACAGTTTCATATAGTGCCGATTTCACAGGGAATACGGATTGTTCGATTCCCGTGTATGCAGATTCTAATATCATAGTCTTTTTTAAGGATTATGATGATTCTTCCTGTGAGACGTGCAGTTTAATAACTGTTGATGACTATTGTGGATTGACAGTGCAAATAGATTTGAAAGAGTACTTTTCTGCTAATGAGCAAAGCAGGCTATATAGTGTTTTTAGTAAAGACAATGACTATTATGCAATAATTGTCTTTGTTTCTAATGGAGAGAATCACAGTTGTATATACAAATTTATATTGGAAGATAGTTCTATAGAGTATTGCGGTGAGATTGAATCTGATGATGCTCACCCAGGGATGTATGTCGATAAAGTTGTCTATTGTAATGATCATTATTATGCACATGCGTACTATCTAGATGGGGTATATTATCGAGACGCATTCATAATAATGGATGATTCATATAACAGGATTTTTGCTATAGATTTAGATGAAATGCCCTTCATGTGGACAACGAACGATGAAGGCGAGTTACTCTATGTTGGGTGGAGTCAATCTAATCAATTTGATTATGATGCGGATGTGTATAAGATTAACCCAGTCAGCGGAGAAATAACATCATTGGGGATTGATGCGGAGTTGTTAGATCGCTATAGAATGGGCTTGTTTCAAAGCGATGGATGTATATACTGTAACAATAACGATTTTACGCTTACAAAGCTGAATGTGGAAACGGGAGAAGAGACTCTTGTTCTTGATTACAATAATACCGATGCGAATCTAGCTAATATTAATGACAGTGCTTTGTTTTATTGTGATGAAGAAAGCATTATTTCGATAAAGAGTGTCTTTTATCCGAATGAGAGTAATGAATGGTCAGTTTATCGTCTTAATAAAGCAAACGATAATCCCCATATAGGAAAAGAGATAATTACTGCTGCTCCATATATTCAGCTTAATGTTCTTGCTGCCAGTGCCATTCGTAGTTTTAATGAATCAAATAATCAAGTATATATCGAAGTAACTATGAAATATAGCCGATTGACTTTTTCAGATTATGTAGATAGTGGTGTGGCAATTACGAATGATTACAACAGAGATATGGCAATTCTATCTACTTTGAAGAACGATATATTGTATGGAGTGGGTCCGGATATATTGCTCGATTTTGGAACATTTGCAACACTGGATAATTCTAACTATCTACAGGACCTTTCATTAGTTATTAATGATCCGGATTGCATTAACCGTGAGGACTATTTTGATAACATTTTTGATGCGTATACTATGAATGGTAGTCTCTTCCAGATTCCCGTAAGTGCTTGCGTTGCAGGTATATATAGTAATGAAGATTGGAACGGTTATTCATCTTGCGGTTTTTCTTTTGATGAATATAGTTCTTTTGTACAGGATCATTGTAATGGTATGGATCCTTTAGGAGATAATTACGGTAGAGTTTTGAGTTTGGATTATTTGGTGCGTAGTAATTATGTTGCTTTACATGATGATAATGGACATATTACATTGGATAACGAGACGTTTAGAGATATTTGCGAGTATATTCGAGATCAGAGCCCAGAACAGAACCCTTCTTTGATAAACAGCAATGCACAATATGTAAGTTTTGTAAGAGTCCACTATGATTTTACGAGGATGCTTATTAATACGGATAACAAACTATACGGTCTTCCTTCATTATATGGAGAGTCCGGCCCTGTTGCTATGTGTAATGAAAGTGTTGCGATAACTAGTTGTACTACACACTCAGACGAATTGATTGAATTTGTTAAAAGTATACTTAGCTATGATGCCCAAATTATGAATGTTAATTATAATCCAATTAACAGGGAAGCAATGCAGCGTGTTGCTAATGATGCTTTGAATTATGCCAATGATTATATAGAGAGAATTTACGGAATCGAGAACTATAACGATTCAGAAATTATAAGTGAATATCTCGAATATCTATCGTCCGCAAGCTCTTGCTATCTCGTAGATGATAATTCTCTTATAATTCTTAATGAAGAACTCCAACCCTATTACGAGGGTCAGAAGAGTATAGATGAAGTAATAGCTGTATCTGAAGATCGAATAAATACTATGATGGATGAAACGATGTAAAGCATAGTATTGAATTATTAATGTAAAGGAGAATGAAGCATGATCAAAAGAATAATAGGCATATTGAGCAGCTCCAAAACGAAGAAATGTATTGTAATTCTGGCTCTTCTTTCGTTAGTTATATATATATTCCTCATATTATTGACGCCAGTTAATAACATATGGAACAAAGTAGTTGCTATCCTTTATATTGTTTGCGTGGGTTTTGGACTTATGCTAGTTGGTAGCGACAAGTTCGAAATGAAATCTCGGTTTCATAACAGTAGTAGTGTATCCTTTGTGAAATGGTGTATAGTTATCCCGATTATTCTTGGAATTATAATTAGTTGCTTGTTTACACATTTTTATCAGACAGATATCGAAGAAGTTAGTGCTTGGTCTATAGTTTCAATAGCTATGGTGTCCTCAATGATTTGGTTTGGGTATAAACTATATATTCAGAATGTACGAGTAAACATTCTAGATGTGTATTCTAATATTATGTTATCCATGTTAACAGTAGTAACTACCGCATTTGATTTACATGATAAGAAAGTGGCATTTTCATTATTGTTGTTGACGTATTCAGTGCAACAAGTTTTTATTAAAATCAAGGTCTTGCCAGATCATAAAACAGGATAAATGATGTTGGGATTCCATACAATAAAGCAAGGGTATATAAAGGAGTTGCGCTAATGTCAGATACATATACACCGCCATTTACAATGACCGATGAGATTACAAATAGATATAGGAGTGTATAGTTATGGATGAAAACAAAAATATTATTGATGTAACCGGAATAGGACAGATTGGATGTTCGTTAATTGAGAGAATCTCTGAATTATGTGGTTGGATATATAACAAAAATCCTAAAGTAATAGCAAAGAATTCTCTCATCGAAGATGTCAAGAAAAGCAATCTGCCAAGTGATGAGAAATATATGCTTCTCAGTAATATAAATAGGATTACCAAAGAATACTATAACCAGAAGAATATTCTTAGCATAGCAGTTGAGCATCTTAATGATTCTTCTCGGCCAGATGATGTAGATATTTCTTGGCTTAACCAGTTTATGGATAAGGCTCGTTTAGTGACTACAGAACAAGCCCAGATAATATGGGGAAAGTTATTGGCAGAAGAATGCAATAATCCAAATACGGTTCCCAAATCATTGTTATTTATTCTTGAACAGATGGATGGAGAAGATGCGAAAGCTTTTACCGAAGTTTGCTCCTGTTCAGTCTGCATTTCTTGTAAAGAAGATGAAAGCTACAATCCTATTATTCATGATTTTAGTGCAGGACATTATTATAAAACACATCTTAGTTTCGATAGTCTTCTTAGGTTAGAGAATCTTGGTTTGATTAAGCAGGATATGGGAATGTTTAAAGCGGGATTTGCGACAGGTATGAACAGTGTTCCCATAGTAGCATCATACTCAAATAAACAGTTTGCTTTTCCTGAAAGTTGTACAAGCATTCCAGTGGATCGTGTTATTTTTACTCGTTCTGGAGGGGTTTTATGCAAAATCATAGATGCTCCAATAATCGAAGGATTCTTTGAATCTCAATGTGTTCCTTATTGGGAAGAATGGATTAAGAATAACGAAAGGGACAGCAAGCGAGAGAGGGAATAGCATATATTTATAGACACACCGATTATGATAGAGTTTTATAAGAAGATTACACTTATGGTAGTGTATTGAGGTAGTAATTTAGAATTTTTGCAGAAACAAGAAATGCAGATTTGAAAAGATAATTTGGTGTCGATGGTGAAGAAGGCGCATGAGGAAGGTTTTTCGATGTATTGCGATTGACGCCTGTTACTTACGACTATATAATTTAGTCGTAAGTAAGTCGTAAGTGAAATCGTATGCTCGTAGGAGATATGAGATATGGCAATTCCTATCACAATAGAAAAACTCTTAACAGAAAACATCGTTGAATGGGCACGCATTGAATTTAAAGAGGGATGGAATCCCGAAACAACGTTGAAGACAATAAGTGCATTCGCTAATGATATAGATAACTGGGGTGGTGGCTATATTGTTATAGGCGCTAAGGAGAAAGATGGTAAAGTTGTCAGACCGATAAAAGGAATATCACCTGATTCGGTAGACAAAATTCAAAAGGAACTTCTTAGATATTGTAAGTATTTGAAACCTGTTTATATTCCGCAGACTGAACCGGTGTGGTTCGAGGGAAAGATGCTTTTGTTAATATGGTGTCCTGGAGGATATGAAAGACCATATGCATGCCCTAAGTCTCCGAATTCAAAGAATAGCGAAAAGATATACTATATTCGAAAGTTGTCCAGTACGATTGAAGCTACCGACTTAGATGTTAAGGAGCTAATGTCGTTAGCCCATAATGTTCCGTTCGATGACAGGATTAATCCCAAAGCTGAGATGAAGGATCTGAAGTATCCTATTATTAAGAATTATCTGCAGAATGTTAACAGCAGTTTGATTAATGAGATAGATAACTTGGATACGGTTCAAGTTGCAAAGGACCTACGAATCGCAGACGGGCCGACAGAATACTATAAGCCGTTGAATGTTGGTCTACTGTTCTTTAATGATCATCCTGAATCGTTTTTCCCATATAGCCAGATAGAGGTTGTTAATATCCCTGACCCGACCGGACAGGGGATGGAGGAGCGCATTTTCGCAGGACCGATAGATGAACAACTTCGGGACGCTCTCAGTTACATAAGGAATAATGTCATAGCTGAGAAGGTGTTTAAGGTCCCCGGACAGGCTGAAGCTGTTAGAGTAAAGAACTATAGTTATGAGGCAATAGAGGAATTTTTATCTAATGCTATATACCATAAGTCTTATCAGATTCATGAACCGGTTACAGTAAGGATAGAAGCAAATAAGATCGAGATTACCAGTACACCGGGACCTGATCGGTCAATTTCTGATGAAGATATTCGTAATTACCAAATGAGAACGAGAAGATATAGAAATAGAAGAATAGGCGATTTCCTTAAAGAATTGCACCTTGTAGAAGGAAGAAACACGGGCATTCCGACTGCTATAAGAGCAATAAAAGAAAACGGCTCTCCGTTACCACAACTTCTTACAGATGAAGAACGGTCATTTTTCTCTGTTATTATTCCGATACATGAAGCGTTTTTGAATGAGAACAGTATTAATGATGTGAATTCTCTCACTGTGCCCAAACGAAGAACGAAAGCACAGATAAAGTCATTAATAATGGATGCTCTGTCTATTGATAGTATATCGACTAACGAGCTATATAAAAGATTAGGTTATTCTGGCAACGCATCAAAAACATTTAGGAGTTGCATTGAAGAATTGATTGATGAAGGAAAGGTGCGTTATGCTACGGAGAATAAGCAAGATTCCCAAAATGTGCTGATGAAGGTTTTATAGAAAGAGTGGGATTTGGATAGTGAAGTAGTTAGGATAGGAATAGGCGATACATGCAATGAAGGTAGATTATTACAAACTATAGGGATTTACATGTGAAACAGATTAAAAAGAAGGGGTAATTATGACTATTAGACTGAAAAAAGAAGCGGATGAACTACTTCTCTACTATGCCCCTGAAATGGGAACAGAAGGAATAAAGGATAAATTACAGAAGAACGAATTCATAACTATTAAACACACGTATATTGTTAATTTGGGAAGATTAATCAGAGAAGAAAACGATTTAGAAGAAACGCTTGTATTTACAATAGGTACAGTTGGTGAAGAATATACTGAAATAGATTCAGAGGTGTTTGGAACGAATCATCGAATATTCTTTTCCAATGATATACATCTTATCCCTAAAATGTTCACTGCTTATAGAAATATCTCTATTATGAGAAAAATAGATGAGGTGATAGATCGAGATTTATATATTGGGGGTCGATGGGATGAAAACGAGGGGATTCCAATAGAGGCATTCAAGGAGCTCTTAAACACGTTTCCCAAAACTGCAGAGCTTAATAAATATGCGTACTTCAGAATTGCAACATGTATTAGTGAGTACTTCCCTGAACTTGATCGATTCGAAAAGATATATAAAGAATATATTGAAAAGAAAGACAGCAGTATTAGTATTAGTCGCTCTATATCAAATATTGATATAGAAATCGCTCAATTTACAGAAGTTTACAATGAATTAAAGAGGATGCTTACGGGTTCATGTTCATATTCGGAAAAAATATGGCAGCCTAAGATTCATAGTATTATTCAAATGATATATCCGCAGTATATTTTATCTGTAAGAGAAATAATAATTAAGGGTGTGGATAAGAATGATAAGCAACCAGATTTTATTATGGTTGATACTAATGGATATGTTGATATTCTTGAAATCAAGAGCCCAGATGTAAGAGTGCTGACAAAACAAGCCTCTTATAGGAATAATTATGTACCTGTAAGAGCGTTTTCGGGAGCGATTCAGCAGATTGAAAAATACATTTATTGTTTAAATTCGAAAGATAAAAGTAAAACTGATTTATGTGAAAGATTATCAGCAAAACTACCTGAAAAGATAGAACCCAAAGTGTTAAATCCTAAAGGTATTCTTTTGCTTGGACGTAGTAATGATTTCAACACACAGCAGAAGAATGACTTTGAATTGATTAAAAGACAATACAAAAACATTGTTGATATTATGACATATGATGATCTGTTAAGCCGTTTGGGAAATATTCTATCCTCGCTAAGGTTGAGAAGAGAGAATGGTTAGTATTTCGGATTAAGAGTGTTTTGATGAATAAATGGTCGCTATAATGATTTAGATGAAATAGAACCTTAAACCCGATTGTAGAGTATATCGTATACAACGGATTGATGAAGTATCTGTCGGTGCTTTTGGTATCTCCGTTTACTGATCATAGAAGTGTGGTAGAGATAATCACAACCTGAATGTCTGAGGGAAAGCAGGAAGGTTATAGACAGTATTAGTGATAATGCGAGAGTAACGTAAATGTTGGGGGATATGTAAATTGAGAATAAGGCATATTAATATAAAGAACTTTAGGGGCATAAAACAAGCTGATTTAACATTTCCGGATACACAAAGGCTTATTTGCTTAATTGGTCCGGGAGATTCAACGAAATCTACTGTACTCACGGCTATTCACTATGCATTATGGCCCAGTTGGAATTTATCGGTTTCTTCAAGTGATTTTTATGAATGTGATACAGAAGAGCAAATCTGTATAGAGGTATCCTTTGATGAATTCCCAGATAGTTTCTTGAAAGAACATAAATATGGTTTATATCTTCGTGGTAGTTGGAATAATGAAGTAGATGAACCCACAGAGACGGATTGTTTTTTGACAGCACGACTTGTTATTGATGATTCATTTGAACCCCGGTGGAGTATAATTTGCAACCGCCAGGATGACAAAACGTTTTCGACAACAGACAGACAATTGTTGTCTCCTGAGATGATAGGAATTGATTTTTCGCAGAATTTAAATTGGGGACAGGGGTCTGCTCTAACAAAATATGTGGATCCAAGAGCGACTATAAAAAAGAATCTTTCTATAATTGAGGCGGAATCTCGAAATTTCGGTGATTATAGTGAACTTGATGCAATCGCGCCAATTATAAACGGAGTTGCTGATGGGTATGGAGTGTCAATTGAGGGAGAGCTAAATAATAAGGTATCTTTAAAAACGAAAAATGTATTGTCAACGATTGAATTATTCGAGGGAAACAAACCATTTAATCAACGAGGATACGGAAGCAAAAAACTGATTAACCTCGGGCTTCAAGTAGGAAACATTGATAAGATGTCAATATTGCTTATTGATGAAATAGAAATTGGACTAGAGCCATATCGACTGAAAAGTTTGCTCCATAGACTAAAAAAAGAAGTCAATAATGGCGGTCAAGTGTTATTCACAACACATTCGACTAATGTCCTTGCAGAGCTCGATATCTATCAGTTGATACTAGTGAATTCAGAAGATGGCGTCACAGCATTTCGGATTATTGCAAATGATGATGCAACGCTTAATTCGAAAATGCAAGGAATGTTACGTAGAATTCCAGATGCATTTTTAACTCCGAGAATACTTGTTTGTGAAGGGATTACGGAGGTAGGATTTGTTCGATCTTTAGATGAAAAACTACAAGAAAATGAAAAGTTTTATATGGCTAGCCGATGTGTATCATATGTTGATGGAAAAGGTGCAACAGAAGCACTTTCTGTTGCAGAAAGGTTTCATGATTTGGGGTTTGATGTTGCTGTCTTGGTTGACAATGATCGTCCTGAAGATGAGGTTAAGAAGGAATCTTTAATATCGAAGGGAATTTCAGTTTTTTCTTGGGAAAAAGGACAATGTTTAGAAACGGCACTATTACCTTTGTTTTCCGTTGAAGCATTATGCGAATTGCTCCAGTGGGAATCAGAAAAGAAAGATGCCACATGGGACGAAATAATAAAACAGGGCTATGCATCTCAAAAGTATTTATTGAACGAAAACCTTCAGGATGCAGATTTAATGGAAATAGCTAAAATATGTAGTGATAAAGGTTTTTTTAAGCGAGTTGCAGGAGGAGAAGAATTGGGGAAGCAGTTCTTTAGGAGAATCACAAATCTTTCTCAAGATTCAAAACCAGTAAAAGTTGTTGATTCGATTGTTAAATGGATAAAGTATGGAGAAAAATCGAGATTATCTGAATGAACCCATAGTTGGAATAATAGCCCCGGCGGGCTACGGCAAAACTGAAGAAATTGCTGACGCTGTATGTGAGTGTGAAGGCAAACAACTTATTTTGACACACACAAGAGCGGGTGTGGCAGCGCTAAGAGATAGACTGAAAAGAAATAATATAAGTTCCGATAAATATGAAATTGATACAATTGCATCGTTTTGCTTGAAATGGTGCAAGGCATACCCTTCAACCGCACAGACCCAGATGCCGCATAAAAATAGCGAGATAGAATACCAGGATATTTATAAAGGTACTAGGCGAGTGTTTTCGTTTTACTGGGCGAAATCGGTTTTGAAACAGACTTACGCAGGAATATTTGTTGATGAATATCAAGATTGTACGAAATCTCAGCATGAAATCTTTATGCAGTTAGAAAACCTAATTCCGATAAGAATATATGGAGATCCGCTACAGGGAATATTCTATTGGGTTAAGGATGATGAAATTGTTAACTGGAATCTGTTTTCTTTTAAGGTGATTACTCCGCTTAGTATTCCTTGGAGATGGGAGAAGACAAACAAGGAGCTTGGCGTTTTATTGGATAACCTTAGAAGGAAAATAATCGTTGCGCTTGATGGTGAACCTGTAACAATAAACATTTCCGACGTACCTGGGTGCATGACTATAATTAACTCGTCTCAATGGAACAATGGTCGATATGCTTATAGAGTTAATAACTATGAAAGCGTAGTTTACCTGTCGGTAATTACCAATAAACAAAAGTCTTTCTCGCAACATAATGGTGGTTTCTTTCAATGTGATGAGAGAAAGGATTTGGCTGAAGTGGAAGAAATTATTGCTGATATAGAATCAAACAAAAATGAAAAGAAAGCACTTGTTTTTCTTGAATTGATGAAGAACATGATAAACGGCATTCAAAGCGAATTGGGATCATATATCAACAATTTGATGAAGGGAAAATCCGATTTTAGTAGGATAAGTAAGCACAAGGAATTGGGGCAGATCATAGAAAAAATATGTTGTGAAAACACACCGCAACCTATTCTGGAAGCTCTTCGATGGTTTTGGAAAAGTGAAGACTTTAAAATATATCGAAAAGAATTATTCTATCGAATAGGAAGAATATATGCGCATATGGTTGAAGAGAAAACATCTCTTCGTGAAGCGGTTGAGGAGTTGAGTTGTCAGAGGGAATTTTTAGAAAAGACGTTTGACTTCCCTAGATTATCATCGCGGACGGTATTAACTAAGGGACTTGAATTTGATTGCGTTATAATTGATGCAAGAGATAAAATGGACGTGAGAGATTTTTATGTAGCAATGACCAGAGCTAAAAGACACATCTATATTATTTCTGATGCGAAACAGTTGTCATTTAGTGGCGTTCAGTATTAATTCGCTAATTGAGGTGTCTGGGTGCATTTAGGAAACAAAAGAAATTGAACTACAAATATAAGACGCCGAAATGCGCATCAAAAGATATACTCTGCGAGTGAAATGAAGGTAATAATGCCTTGAAGCGAAATAGTGCTCGTACTATTGGAATTCTTTAAACTATGACCGAAGATCCTATAAATTGTCAAGAAAGCTTCGTTGATGAATTGTCCGATGAAAGGAAGATATAATTAAAGCATATGCCTACAAATTGTCTATATTACACTAACTTAATCGGCAGACTGCATGGAATTGATGTATGAAAGTCACTATATGTTGTATGAGTCAAATGAAAAAGAAACTATATATAGTTGAGCACATAGAGTACGAATAATCCACAAACGCTTGAAACGCCCGTGAATAGGGCGTTTCAGTTTTTTAAGCCCCTAAAAAGCCCCCATAATTTGGATGTTAGCATTTTTGAGAAGTCCGGGCGTTGTAATCAAGAATCCTTTTCCCGGATGCTATAATTATCATGTCTGAGGGAGTGATTCCTTGGAAGAGAGAATTATCAGGAAATTAGGCTAAAAGAAAAGCTCTGCCGAATTCAAGGTTATTGATAAGAATAAGGAGTAACTAAAGGAGAATTGAAATGAAGAAGAGTATTGTGAAGAACATTTTATCAGTATCTGTTGTTGCTGCTATGGCCATAAGCGTAGTTGCCTGCTCTGACACAGTTGTCGAGACAAACTCAGAGTCAGAAGAGACTATAATTGATACTGTTGTAGAGACAGAGACTGAAGCAAGGAATGAAACTGTCGAGGATTCTATCGACGATTCTCTCGTTGGTGTTTGGACATATGAGGACAGTGAGGCTTCAAGAGTATACACTTTTAACGATGACGGAACCGGTGATCTCACAATTACCAGTGGGGATAATGTGATCTCTTGGGAGTTCACATACAGCGTTGATGGTGAGAACATCGTTATCCGCAGGGACGGTCATGAAGATGAAGTTACTGATTATGTAGTTGGTGATGACACACTTTCGCTAGGATTTGAAGGCGTGGAGTTCACAAGATCATGAATTGTACGAGCTGGGAGCAATCCTGGCTCGTATTGTATAATGGAACATATAATCCTGAATTAATATAACAAACAATCAAACACAAAAGAGCTTCGGAGTAAGATCCGAGGCTCTTTTTGTATCCCATTTTCCCTCCTCCCCGTTTTTAGGAATCAGCCGTGTACTGATATAATATTGGTACACGGCTGAGGAAGACTCTTAGTTGTAGTAGTTATGGATAAAAGCAATATGAATTCTGTTGCTAGAGAATAACTGAACAGATTACATTAATCAACTAAAGGAAAATCGAAATGAAGAAGAGTATTGTGAAGAACATTTTATCAGTACAAGATCATGAATATGATGAAGGAAAACTATGGTGAGTGAATATAATGAATATGTTCGTGAGGTTTTATCGGTAGCCGGTGATATTGTCATAAAATCTATGATGGGTGGGTATCTTGTATACCTCAACGGTAAACTGATAGGTGACATTTGCGATAACGAACTGTTTTTAAAGAGAACGCCGACATCGGACAGAATGCTTGCGGAGTCTGAACTGCGTTATCCGTATGAAGGTTCAAAGACTCTGATGCATGTATTTGATAGTTTTGATGACAAGGCTCTGATT
>OCTX011471037.1_pt1 | contig 12700 bp, 23 predicted proteins | sample 1539691 | NCBI WGS metagenome assembly OCTX01 (sample SAMN02144231, study PRJEB22623) | gut metagenome | biome: sheep rumen | host: Ovis aries | place: New Zealand
CGGCATAAGTGATTTTTTCCATTCAGACGTATTCCCTCTTGCGGCTAAGATAACAGCAGGCGTTCTTGCTGTAATTTTTCTTGTGTGGCTTTTCTTTCCCATAACCAGAGTCGGTAAGGTAACTGGTTTTGAATGGGAGCGTACCATTGAAGTAGAGGAATTTACTCTTTGTCATGAAGAAGATTGGTCAGTACCGGCTGGCGGCAGAATAACATCACAAGAACAACGATTGCATCATACCGACCATGTTATAGACCATTATGAAACTAAAACGCGGCAGGTCTCATATCAAGTTCTTGACCATTATGATACTCATGTTTACTACTCTGATAATGGCAATGGACAGGCAACAAAACATGAAACACGCACCCCTGTTTATCGCACAGAATATCGTACAGAAACATATCAAGACCCTGTATATAAAGATGTACCAGTTTATAAAACATATTACCACTACGATATAGACCGCTGGAAACATCATAGCGACTTGCACACATCTGGCTCAGACCGCAACCCATACTGGAAAGAAACAAAAATACCAGAAGATGTTTCTAACCCAGACTATGGCGACAAACGTCTTGGCGACAGAACTGAGCATTATTTTGCCGTAATTGTCGATGACCGAGAAGATATTCGTAGTGCTCCAGTTTCATACTCTGAATGGATGGACCTTGAATTAGGACAAGAAATTGAATATAAAACCTTCAGATTTAGTCATAGACCTTTAGGTGGCTATTAAAAGTAAAATTTCATTTCACCTTTTTTCTTTACAAATTAAAAAATTATAATATAATTATTATAGAAAGTTAAGAAAAGGAGACTAAATAATATGGAATTTGTATATCAGTTCTCGGCATCAGGAAAAGATTATTCAGAAGTTTTTTCTCATTATCAAACTCGCGACATTACTCGAGAAGAACTGATGAATGGCATATATGGGCAGCGGATTGTCACTTTCGGCTCTCTGGAAGAATTAATTCGCTTTGAAGATGAAGTTGGAGACATAGTCATCGCAAACGACCAAAAGAAAGATGGCTCTCCTTACAAAGCAATAATTATATATGACGATTATCTTGAATAAGGAGGATTAAAATGGATTGGAAAAAGATTGAGAAAGAAGCAAATAAAGAATCAACAATAGCGGCTTTAAAAGTGCTGATTGTAGGTGCTATAATTACAGCAGGGCTTGTCTTTGGTCTTATTGCCATTGGAGCCCATTCAGAACATAAGTCAGAGAGGAAGTTAAGCGAGAAAATACATTCTTATAATACTATCACTCTCAATGGCGAAGTGTTTGAAACAAGCAAGATAACAGAGGTCGACATTCAGCCTCATTACTACGCAAACAACACTGTAATCTTCTCTATGTCTGATGGAACAGAAGTTGAAGTGCAGATGGGTAATTGGACTCTTAAGAGATAAGAGTCCTAAGAAAGGAGATAATATGTATAAGCACGATGGCGAGACAACCTTTTACACAATTCTCATATTCATTGTAATAGGTTTTATATTACTTTGTTTTGAGAGTTGTTGGAGCAACTCAGTAGCCGAAAATGACATCTATGCACATAAGTATATTTGTGTTGACGGCGAATACTACGCAACTGAGGATATAGATTATATCGAGCCAGATGTTTTTTGGCATGATAGAAATGTCATTATTATTCACTTTAAGAATGGTGTGACATATCAGACACAGGAAGGTCAGTATACTTTTGCCGAGAGTAAGCCTGAGGAGAGTACTAAATGAGAGGTAAACTAATGATATGGATAGGGGAGGGCGGAATTTGCAATCCAGAAGTTTATGGTTGTGAATACTATCTTCCTTTAAGAAACTCAAGGGAGCTTCGTGAAAGACTCATTGCTGCAGAGTGGGAATTTGATGCCTTTGTTATCCATTTTGATGGATTGGACAGAGACAATCTCTTTTGGCTGGCAAACACAGGAAGAACTTCTAATAAGTATGAGGTTCGTATGCATGGAAGCTCAGAGGACTGGCATACTTTTAAATCAATCATAAGACACTATTGGAAAAACCGACACGGCTGGTTTGTTCGCTGGAAAGGAGTAAAGTAATGGCACTTTTACATTTGGCTAATCGGCTTGAAGATGTATTAAAGGAGGAATAAGATGTTAAAGATACAGGAGTTTATCCTTGCACATGATAACTGGCGTGAGCTGTTATCTACCGACCCCTACAATTTAAAGATTTCTGAGGACGACGGCTTCGTCCTCTTTAAGTACAATCAAATTAGCTCTGACTTCTCTCAGGAAATCTGTAAGGAGGCTCGTGGTCTTATCCTCGATACTCAGGACGACTTCCGTGTAGTTCGTTATGCCTTCAAAAAGTTCTTCAACGTAGACGAGGGATTTGCGGCTCATATTGACTGGAATACTGCCGTTGCAACCGAGAAGATTGACGGCTCTATTATGTCTGTATGGTATGCCCGCGGCAAGTGGCGTCTTTCTACCAATGGTACTATTGACGCATTTAAGACTGAGTTACCCGAGGCAAGCCCTTACAGGAGCTTCGGAGACCTTTTCGAGTCTGTGCTTCCTTTATCTACCTTTGAGAATTACCATAAGCGTCGTTGCTGGACTTTTGAGTTGGTATCTCCTTACAATAAGATAGTCATTGGCTATCCTAAGACTAAGGTATATCTTCTTTCTGTCCGCAATATGGATACCCTTGAGGAGCTGGACCTCGATGCGGTAGAGATGATTGCAGATGCTAATGGTATAGCTGTACCTCAGCGTTATGACCTTAATAACGAGGCTGATTATCGTCAGCTTGTCGAGCAAATGCCCGAGGGCCACGAAGGTGTCGTTGTTCGTGACCAGTATAATGAGCGTGTTAAGATTAAGACTTTGCTTTACTTCCAGCTGCATAAGGCAAAGAATAACGGCGTTATCACATTAGACCGTATCGTCGACTTAATACGTGCAAATGACCACCACGAGTTCCTTTCTTACTTCCCTGAGTACACAGACGTTTTCAACTATGTTAAGCAGCAGGTTGACCGTACAGAGGGAATCAAGGCAAAGATAGCTCAAGATGTGGCAGAGTGGAAGCTGACAAATAAGGACGTCTACGAGCAGGACGCGAGGATGGCTCGTAAGTGGTTCGCTCAGGACCTTGGTCATGGAGCTTACGCAGTCCTTTACTTTGCAGCTTATGATGGACATCTCGATGAGACTATCGCACAAATGAGAACAAACCAATTCATAAAGGCTTTCAAGATAAATGAGAATTAATATGATGCCGCGGCAACACTAAGTGCTGCGGCATTTCTTCTTATAAAAATTTGACTTTTTTTATATATTATGTTATAATATATATAGAAAAGATGAGGAAAGGAGAGATAGAATGAACGGTATAATGGTAACTGATAAGGTTCGTGAGGATGTTTATTCTATTTTAACAAAGGTTCTTGGTGAAGATGCGACGGGCATCTATATTCCTGTTGTTGACTCTCATAAGGAGGCTTACTCTACTATAACTGAAAACGGTTATGGTAGAGAGATAGAAGAAACTGACGATGTAACAATTGAATATGGTGCTTCTCGTTTTGTTATTATCCCTTGTGATTTACCCTACGTTATCAAACTCTCCATCACAGGTCTTTACGATACACGGATTATAATGCGTCGCGAGCCTCTCGATGATGAGGAAGAAGCTATAACTGAAGGCTTTTGGCTTACAGAGTATAACAGGCTCGCTGAGAACGGAACTCTTGAAGATGAGAACTGGGTAGAAGTATCTCGTAAGTTCCTTTGCTATAAGGAACACACAGACTATGACCTTATGGAATATGAGAATGACCTCTGCTATGAGGCAGAAGAGAGCTATCCTGAGTGTGCAGATATGCTTCTTGAGAACACTTGGGTATGCGAGTATAACGGCATTCCTGTCTGGATACAGCGTAAGGTTGAAGGAACGCAGGGAGAGATAGGCGACTATACTCAGTTCACTTCAGCATCTAAGGAAGAGCAGGAAATTGTTTATAAGAGCTACGAGATTCTTTGGGACGGCGAGCTCGACAACGATTTCATACTCGCAATACTTAGAAAGTATGGTCCTGACATAACCGTGGAGGCTATGAGAATGATGAACGCACTTGGTCTTTCTGACCTCCACGATTCAAATGTCGGCTATCTTCGTGACGGTTCTCCAGTTCTTCTTGATTACGGTGGATATAGTGAACATGAGCTATGGAAGTAAATTAAAAATTTGACTTTTTTCATAAAATATAGTATAATATATATAGAAAAGTTAAGAAAGGAGAAATCTTATGGACGATTTCGATATGGTACAGTGTGAAGACTTCTTCAAGGACAGATGGTCTGATGAAGATATGTTCGATACTGAGGAGGGAACAGAGTTCTAATGGCTGGAAAAGACGCTGCTTACAAAGAGCAGAGTAAAAGTCGCAGAGACACAAATCAATTCAAGAAGCAGAACAAAAGAAAGCAAAAGCAAGAACGTGCTCAAAGCGAATTTATGCCGCACGGTAATCAATATCGGCGTAAGCGTCAGCAAGACAGAGAGGAGTCATACAATGAGGACTTGGATTTATTCGACTATTTCGACTATTTCGAGGGACTATGATTTCTTAACACAGCTTTTTACCCACCCGATACTCTCGATGTGGGTTGAAGATATAACCATTTTTATTACATCAATATCTTAAGGAGGGCTATATAATGCCAAGAACATATGTACAGTGGGGAGACTGGAGCAAGCTCAATCTCAAAAAGACTAAGGGTAACTATGAGCCAAAGGTCGACGAGAATAAGAAAGCTGCACAGAAAGCCAAGTTTGGCAAGTGCCGTATCTGCGGCGGGCAGATGACATACCTCGGCGGCACAAACATTCTCATCTGTGAGAACGAGGTAGAGAAGAAGAAGACCAAGATAGGCGAGACTGGCGAGAAGGTAGAGTACACCGTCACTGAGAAGTGCGGCAATATCAACATCGTTGATAAGCAGTACCAGAGCTATATGCACTATCTTTTTGACTAATAAGGAGGAAAGGTTATAATGAAAACATATACTTGTCCAATATGTGGAAAGAAGTACACATCAGCTACTGCAATGGCTAACTGCGTTGCAGAATGTGCAAAGAACGAAGACTACAAGAGAACTATTTCTGCGGCAGATACAGAGCTCATCGCAGCTAAGGAGCAGCTTGAGAAGGCAATCGAAGAGTACAACTCAATTTCAAAGGATTACGAGTATTCTCTCACTCTCAACAAGAAGCTCAAGAGGGGCGGCTGCGCAACAGGCGGTATTACCAGAGTAACTCCTTTCCTTTCTGAGGCTGACCAGAAGGCAAAGGTAACTGACCTTGAGACATTCCTCAAAGATGCGTGCGGCATAAAGCCTACAATGTTCAACTCAGCTCAGGCTGATAAGACAGCAAGTCCTAAGAGCAATGCGGATATAAAGGCTGATAAGCTCTTTGCAGATTTCCACGCTCTTGCAGTAAAGTGCGCTAAGGCTTGCGAGGCTGAAGGCGGCGACGGTAATCTTGACGAGTTCATCGAGAAATTCAACGAGCTCAAGGAAGATTTCTACAATTCAAAGACTGAGGAAGAGAAGGAAGAGAAAATCGCAGCTATGGAAGAGGCTCTTGGCTTCATCAGATTCCTTATGGTCTTCGGAGGCGTTAAGTGATGTTTAAGACCAAGTTCACAGCCACTTACGCAGTATATGACGGGGCGGTCAAAGTGACCGTCACCCCGACTATCGAGGATAAGCGTTATATGAAGGCTCTCGCAGTCTATTACAACGTCAATGACGAACATTTTCCTCGTTTTCAGAAGCAGCGCCCGCAGGCATTCGTCGGCATCGCACGTTATAAGGACGGCGACACAAGAGACATCGAGCACGCAAAGAGAATTGCTCGCAAGAAGGCTGTCCGTCAGATGTACAGCTTCTACTACAATGTAATCAATGAAATGAAGAGCAACTTCGAGAACCGCATCGACGAAATCGACACAGTTCTTGCTTCACTTTCAGACTCACGCCTTGAAATGACAAGGCAGATAACAGAACTGACTAAGTAATAAAAGCCCCTTATGGGGCTTTTCTTCGTTTTTAGCTATAAAAAATTTGACAATTTTTGTAAAATATGTTATAATATATATAGAAAAAATGAAAAAGGAGTGTTCTTTATGCAGATAAATTTTATGACGACTGAACAGTGGAGCGAGGATTCTTGGTGCGTAGTTGAGTATCGTGAGATAACTGGCGATGAGAAGAACCGCTATCTCGCAGGTCTCATTCTTACAGAAGAGGACATCGACAATGACTGGATTAATAAGCAGGTCGCTCAGTTTATTGATATGGCGGCACAGGCAGGCTCAGCTATTATCGTGGTAGAAACCTGCTGGCTTATGAAGATTGCCAATGAGTTTCCCGAAAAAGTTGAAAAGGTGTATGACATCTTCAAATCTATCGAGAGCGCGGCACAGGAGAATGGCTTCGTAAGTCACCCTGACGTATACGAAAGTAAAATGGTTTTCTTCAACGAAAGTGAGGACGAGGATGAATGTGGGGAATAAAATCAGCTTCAACAAATATGGACGTGCGTTATGCGTCCGCAAATCTTGAAGACACGCTCTTCTGGTGGCTTACAATATGCCCAGATTCTCGTGAGCGAGTAGCAGATGTATATCATCTCCTCAACGAAACAGAAACGGTTGAGCTGCCCTATCTTGGAGATTTCTCGATTTTTGAAGTGACTATGACGGTCATTGATAATATGGAGTACCCAGGCGAGGCTTATGACGACTTTGTTCGTGATATTGCTAAGGAGTGGGCAGAACTTATTATTGAGGACTTTGGTTCAGAAGAGCCTTATTCTATCGGTGAAGATGAAATTCTTGTAACTTATTGAAAGGAGTGATACTATGATACAGTTTTTCGGCGGCGTAATAGTTGGTGGCATTGTCGGAGTAATAGCTATGGCATTTTGCAATGCCGCAAAGGAGGGCTCTAATGAGTAAGGAACATTGCAAGCTTATCCACGCCTATCCTTTCAATGGTGAGGTTATAACAGACCAAGAGCAGGAAGATACAAAAAACACAGCTCACGAGCGTACTCTTGATAATGTGAATATGATTGCTTACAACTGCGGCGGTTATGCTCTGGAAACTTTTAATTGGTTTCTTCCTATTATGAACAAGACAGCGGTTGATGACGATGCAGAGGTAAAGTGGCTCGATGCCAATGGTTTTGAGAGCCGCTGGGACTACTGTGAAGCGACGAGAGACTTAGAGGAAGATGAACTCGAAGACTACATAAGATTAAAGGAAGTCGAGGGAGAAGAAGAAATTCTCAATCTCTTATCAGAGATAAGTCTTCCAGATAATATGGACATCGAAGATGCAGAAGATTATGCTCTTGACTTATATCAAAATCACGACTATCGCTCAGAAGTTGCACTTCGTATTGCTTCACTCAGTATGCTAAAGGCTTTTCCTGATATGCGAATAATAAATGACTGGACTGAGCTCAAGGACGATGAATATGGAGTTGCCTATCGCGGTAGTGATAATGACTTCCACTTCGTCAAGTTCGACCAGAAAAAGAATGAATACTCACACAAGATGGGCTGGCAGGATGTGCGGACCATCGAGAATTTGGACGAAGGCTTTGAACCTCGTTATGATTCAAGAACTGTGTATTTCGCCAAGAGGAGAAGCGCATAGTACGATAGTTAATAAAAAATTTGACTTTTCTCATTTTCTATGATATAATTATTGTAGAAAATGAGAAAGAAATGGGGGCGTAAAGGTTTCGACGGATTCTTGAGTTCCCTATCTGCAAGCGGGCGGCACCCATATAGCCACTTTTAAATATAAACGCAAACGATTTTGCATTAGCTGCCTAAGCAGCATTTTAATACTTTACTATATCATCAAACAGTGAAAGCCACACTGTGATATAGCTTATTAAAAAACAGTTCACTTACACGTTCTTACCCGTGCCTGATGGACTATTATGGTAAGACGAACCGCCGACCTGTTTGTCCTTTAAGGTCTCGCTTTCGTATAAAAAATGGACTAAGCTTGTAGATGATAGATATGACGGAGTTCGGACAGGGGTCCGATTCCCCTCGCCTCCACCAACAACAAGAAAGGAGAGAGACGAATGAGAGTTATAAAGATATGGCTGGACGATGTTCGTCCTGCTCCTGATAAAACTTGGTGGGCAGTTAAGTCTGTCAATCAGGCAAAGATAGTTATTCGTGCCGCAGAGGGTATTGAAGATGCAACTATCCAGCTCAGTCTGGACCACGACCTCGGTCAGTGGGCTAAGGACGGCGGCGATGGTATAAAGCTCCTTGACTGGATGGCAGAGACAGAGCGTTTTTATCCAGTTGAGCTTCATACTCAAAATCCTGTTGGCAGAGAGAATATGCAGAGACTTATTGACAGATATTGGAGGTAAGTTATGGAAATAGAACGCTTTACTCCTATTATTATTAATGGGAAAATTATCGGCACAGTAACTGAAAATTGTTCGGAAAATACTCAAGCTATTCCCGCAGTTATCTTTGCCCCATATTTTGATAAAGAGTTTATGACTAAGGTGGATGGACGCAAGTTCATTCTAAATTTGTCTGCAACTCTTGAAGTGCCCGAAGATGAAAATTTTTGAGGGCGGCACAACAAACAATACTTTTAATTACCAACATTTCAAAAACAAATAAAAATTTGACTCTTTTCATATTTTATGATATAATATATATAGAAAAGATGAAAGAGAGGAATTGAAATGAAAAAGCAGAGAAGGGTTTTCCTTGCAATGTATGTATGTAGAAACTGCGGTGCAATAGACGGTCATTCTACGAAAATAGGCATTGAAGAAGACAACTCTGGTTATGGTCTGACAAGCGATATGATAGCAAGTCGTCTCGCAGCAACAGCTGATAAAACAAAAGTGCATCACTGTGGTGGTCCTTTATTTGGAGTAATGGACATCAAGTATTTCAAGGAGATAGAATAATGTTCATATGTCCTATTTGCGGTAGAGAATATGAGGAAGAGGAAATGGTTGCGAAGCATTTTCTTTCTTGTTGGAAAGAGCATAACACGTCGCACATTTCTAAAGAAGCCCCTCATAGTCCCGACATAGAAGTAAGAAAGTCTAATCCAGATGCAGAAGCCTTCTTCGCTTCTTTTAAGAAAGGAGAATGAAATGGATAAAACAGTATCGGTAAAGACTCATCTTATCATCACAGATATTCACGAAGAATACAATATAAACTGGTGCGGTCGACTTATTGACTCCAATCCTGTTCTTAAAAATGGTATGCCTATCTTTGTTGTTGCAGGTAGCAACGGCAGAATGGAGCTCAACACCATTGATATGAAACAGATAGAGGAGTGGGGTAAGAAAATGACCTATCCTCGTGGACGTAAAGCAGTCACAACTGACAAAGCTTACATCTACATTAAAGAAAAGGACGGCAACGAAAAACTTGTCTGTGTAGTAACTCATAATCATATTAAGAAGTATGCTTCGATGTATGATAAGGTTGGTTATAGATAAGCATAGACAATAAAAAAATTTGACTTTTTCTAAAAAATATGATATAATATTTATAGAAAAGGTTAAGAAAGAGAGTAAATCTTATGAAACGTAAATACAGAAAGGAAAGAAATACTATGAAAGACTTTTTAATGCTTGTAAGTGCTTTTCTGGGAATGTTGACGACATTCCTCGGAGCAATCGGTATCGAAGCTGGATTTATAATTTCAGTTGTTTTATGCGTTCTAAAGCTGGTAAACATTTGTGCAATCGGCTGGGGCGTAGTTGTTGCACCAGCTCTAATCCCGCTTGGTTTACTTATCGGCGGTTTCATACTTCTGGGACTTGTCCATTTGTTCCTCAATTAAGTTAGAAAGGAAGAAAATATGGAAGTTTGGATAGTTGAAGACTGTGAGTTCGATATGAATGAGTCTGCTGTAGTAGGCTTGTTCGATTCACTGGAAAAGGCAAAAGCGTGCGTACTTACCATTCTTAAAGAGCGGGTAATGTCTATGGAAGATGAAATAGACGACGCTGACGAAGATGACTATGAAGACCTCTGTGATTCATATAACGATATTATCGAAGAGTTTAATGAAACCATTAAAACGATTGAAAATCCTGAGTGTTATTCAGTCGGTTCTTATTTCAAGATGGGCGGATATCTCGTTTACTCTCGCGAAGTTCAGTAATGTAAATCCAAAGCAAATAAAAATTTGACTTTTTTCAGATTTTATGGTATAATATATATAGAGAAATGAAAGAGAGGTACTTTTATGGAAGCTATGAAAAATGAGCCTGTTAAGAAGCTCGTAAGACGTTTTCAGCATCGTGCAGAAGCAAAAGCCTATGCCGAGAAGAATAATGCTACTGTAGAGCGTTGTCCTGCAGTTGGCGCTAATATTGACGGTTTCTTCAAGTTTCAGGTTGTTGTAGAACGTAAAGCCTGATTTCCTTTACTAATCGGGAGGCAGTTCCTCCCGTATCTAAGCCCTCGTCGTTCAACGGATAGGACGCGACGCTACGGACGTCGAGATGTGGTTTCGATTACTACCGAGGGTGCCAATGCTGATGTAGCTCAATTGGTAGAGCAACGGTTCAGTAATCCGTAGGTTGGGAGTTCAACTCTCCCCGTCAGCCCCAATAATTCCAAAGCAATTAAAAATTTGACTTTTTCTAAAAAATATGATATAATATTTATAGAAAAGTTGAGAAAGACAATCAAAGAAATTGGTGTTCTGTGGAGATACTGTAGCCAAAAGGTAAGGCGGCGGACTGCAACTCCGTGAACAGGGCAATCCCCTTCCTGTCGGTTCGACTCCGACCAGTATCTCCAGAGAACATCAATACAAATGCTCCTGTAGCACAATAGGTAGTGCGTCCGCCTTGTAAGCGGAAGGTTGCAGGTTCGATTCCTGTCGGGAGCTCCAGAAGGTGTGGTTCGCCTTGAGGAACTGGGAGACTACTCGCCTTTAAACGTGGTCGTTTTCAACGATTTTCCGTAAAACCGTTGCCTTATACACATTAGCGGTGAAATGTGAGTTTTATCGGTTTACTTTAAATCGGTCGCAGGCTTTGAGTGGCGTTAAGCTTAAAGTCGCTGTTGACCACAGCGAGAAAAATCAAATTGGTTCGGAGTAATCTTTCTTCGTTAAGAGGGGCTTCGAGTAAGGGTACCTTCCCCTAAAGAAAATCGGGCATTAACTCAATTGGTCCAGAGTAGCAGACTCTTAATCTGAAGGTTCGGGGTTCGAGTCCCCGATGCCCGACCAATAAATTCCTAAAGCAATAAAAAATTTGACATTTTTTAGAAAATATGATATAATATTTATAGAAAAGGTCAAGAAAAGAAAACATTTGAAATGGGTTGTTAGCTCAGTCGGTAGAGCACGCGGCTGTTAACCGCGGTGTCACAGGTTCGAGCCCTGTACTTCCCGCCAGAGAGGTTTTGGTACTTTTACTCAGCTTTAAAAGAAAGTATATGACTTTGAAGGGTTTCAAGAGGTAAATCCTCCCGCTTTCCTAAAGGTTTCAAGTTCGTAAAACCTGAGGTCTGCAAGAGTACCTGAAACAAAAAGGTCGGAAAAGCACGATGCGAAGTAGTTTCACTAAACTTGTCGCCACTGATTGATGGCGTAGAAAGAATATCGGTATTCCAGATTGGACGTCCGTACTGATATGATTTCCAATCAATGAACAGCGATGACTCTCACCTCCCCGTGGTGCTGTTCGGGTAATTCTAACGAGAAGTCGAAAGGTTAAGCCTTAACGAAAGATAAGTTGTGTGGTCGGCGCCCACTACGTCTGAATGACGTAATCAATGGAAAACTTACTTGGGTTGAAGTTAGTGTGCACAGGAGGAGACAACCTACCTTAGATAGAACCGTGTTTGGCAACTACACGTTAAAATAAGTTGTGCAGATAGAGAGTATCTTCTAACTGGACAAGATGCAGCGTTAAAGCTGTGATGTTGGTTCGAAGCCAACTGCTCTTGATGACCTGCTTATTTAAATGGTGCCGTAGTTCAATAGAGTAGAGCACTGGACTGTCACTCCAGAGGTTGCGGGTTCGAGTCCCGTCGGTATCGCCAAAGGAAAGTGGCAACGAGCTTAGCGACCACAATCCGTAACATATCTAAGCGTCTTAATGAATCGTCAATTCGGGATATGCCTCACCCATCAGACGTTAAAATGAATGGCAAATCGGTAGGTAAAGCGTAATTGGTAGCGCCCCTGACTGTAAATCAGGTGTCCTTTGTGGCTCTGGGAGTTCAAGTCTCTCCCTACCGACCAATTATTAATGGCTCCGTAGTTCAACTGGTTAGAGCGCCGCCCTGTCACGGCGGAGGTTACGGGTTCGAGTCCCGTCGGAGTCGCCAATTTAAAATGGGAGTGTAGCCTAACGGTCTCAGGCAGGCGGCTGTTAACCGTCGGAAATTATTTCCTATGCAGGTTCAAATCCTGTCGCTCCCGCCAGCCTTCGGGCGTTTTCAAGGTGATTGCTCACAATCTCGTACCAACTTCGGTTAATAGTTGGAACTAATGTGGAATTCGTTCAGCGGTTAGGATTCCTGCTTGCCATGCAGGGGACGAGGGTTCGATTCCCTTATTCCACACCATAGAATTGCCCATATTTTAGTACAAAGTATTAGCCGCGGTA
>OCTX012213108.1_pt1 | contig 12700 bp, 9 predicted proteins | sample 1539691 | NCBI WGS metagenome assembly OCTX01 (sample SAMN02144231, study PRJEB22623) | gut metagenome | biome: sheep rumen | host: Ovis aries | place: New Zealand
TATCCATTCCTCCTCCAAAGCTCTTATTTCCCGCCCAAATACGATTTTCTTTTATGTAGGGAAAGAACTCTTTATAAGAAATAGCATTAATATTTCCAAGAATTATAAACTTTTTCTCTGCTTCCATAATCCAAGCAACAAACTCCCTAAACAGCGAGAAAGGTGGATTTGTTATAATAATATCCGCTTCATCACGAAGGGCTTTTACCTCATCACTACGAAAATCACCATCACCTTCAAGATAACTCCAATGAAGGTCATTGATATTGAAACGACCATCATTATTTATATCCTCGTCAAGAACAAAGATTTTACCATTGGTACGACTCTTATCTGCATCGTAATAAGGGCTTTCTGTCTCAAAGAGTGTAGGCGCCCAATCCTTTATCTTCTTCGACTCTACAGCATAACTGGTACTAATCAGCTTCTTCAATCCAAACAACTCAAAATTCTGAGCAAAAAACTTGGTGAAGTTACTCCATTCAGGGTCATCACAAGGAAGAAGAACAGTCTTACCACGAAATACATTCGGGTCGTATTCCAGATATGCATTAATCTCCTTTTGTATATCTGCATATTGCGTATAAAACTCATCGTTCTTTGCCGTCTTCGCATTTGCAAGGTTAGTGTTTGCCATGATAGATTGATAGTTTTAGTTTATATTGCATCAACTATCAATCACGCCAAGACGCAAAAAGGCGTGATGCACCAATTTGCGCATAGCAAGGAGTGAAAGCGTAGGAATACTTATCGGAACTCCTGTCTGTCAAACGATACACCACGCTTATAGCGTGTTGCATCACTATATGACAGAACAGGCGCTCGTTTCCTACGATACACCTATCACAATTATTTCTGTGCTTTTTATTCCAATATCAGTTTCCTACGCTTTCTTGGCTATGCGCGAAATAATAGCGAATGCTTCAATATTGTTCGGATTTCTCCCCGAACTGATTGCAAAAGTATGAAAAAGTTAGAAAATGAAACAATTTTGAAGGGAAAATGTGAAAATTTTCTTGAAACTACATTGATTGTTTTTGTGGTTCTGGAGTCCCAATTTGCATGCCGTAACCCCACTTTTAGTGAGACGTAACCTCGTGGGGAGTGAGCCGTAACCTCACCCGAAGCGAGACGTAATCTCGCTTAATCCCCGTAAATAGGAGCTTTCGTAGGGTACTGAATTGCACCAAATATTGCAAAATTGCATTGCATTTACTTTTTCGATTTTTGCGAAAGAGAAGAGATAGGTAGTATAATTAGATAAGTAATTATATATTAATATATTATATAATATTTTTAATACATTTTAACTATTTCCTACCTCCTTCAAGTTTCACAAAAATGAAATGCAATGCAATTTTGCAATATAGAATAAGTTGTGAGTGTGAAAATTATGCTGTATCTTTGTGGAAAAGAATGCATATGGAGGCTCTATCCTATCGTCCGCGGAATGCAGGTCACGACTACTATGGTCGCGGCACCTACCTCATCACCCTCGTGGTGAGCGGACGAGAGGCGCTGCTCTCTGATTTTGCGACCAAGATTGACCACACCCCCTCACTCGCTCTCACCCCGCTTGGCGAAGCTGTGCAGGAGGCATGGCTACAGACCCCCGACCAGCAGTCGAAGCATGGAAACAAGATCGCGGTGCATGCCTGCGTATGTATGCCTGACCATTTCCACGGTGTCATAGAGGTATTGGAACCAATGCAGTGGAGTCTGGGCGATATCATTCAGGCTTTCAAGGCTCGCTGCACTAGTCGCTGGCAGCAGGAGCAGGGGCTACCCACCTCAGTCAATCGACCGATATCGGATGTATGCTTCACTGAGGGCGCACCTGCCTGGCTGCGCGAGAAGGCTGCCGCATATAGCAACGAGGGGGCTTTGGTGCGAGCCATGTCAAAGAAACAGCGGCAGGAGTACTACACCTTTGTGGGACGCCAGCAGCGACCGCTCTTCGATGACAACTATGATGACACTGTATGCCTTGATGAGCGCCACCGCGAGGCAATGATAGCCTATGTGCATGATAATCCTCGTCGAGCTATGTTGAGGCGACTTCTGCCCGACTTCATGCGCAGGTGTCTGCATGTGCAGATAGGTAATAGCAGCTATGGTGCATACGGCAATCTGTTCCTGCTGAGATGGCCTCGCAAGGTGCAGGTGATGTGTCACAGGAGCCACCCCGTGAGTCGGCAGCTTTATGAAGAGACGGAGGACTACACCCATGAGCACGACCAGTGGGTAGCAGAGATCATGGAGGGCGGAACGGCTATCGTCACTCCAGGTATATCACGCGGAGAGCAGCTAATGAAGAGCGAGTGCATAGAGCGTGGCTATCCGTTGATACACCTGCAGAAGGAGCCCATCGGTCAGTACTGGAAGCCTGAGAAGAAGCGCTTTGAGGCTTGTGTAAACGGAAATCTGCTCATCTTGGCACCTTGGAATCTCGACACAATGGGTGATGTCGGCAATGTACCATCCGACAGTGACTACAGTCGCTTTCACAACCTCAACACCCTCGCTGCTGAGATATGCAGTTTTTATGGAGAAGCAAAAATAATCAGATAAAATAGAATTATGGGAAATGTAAGTATAAGCACAAACATCGAACGTCTGCAACCACCTTATAAGGTAATCATGCATGGTAATAAGATTGGAGTACAAATCGGGATTCAAAACGTTACAATTATTGATAACGAAACACAAAAAATTAAAAATCGCAATTTCCCTTTAGTTGCTGTTGAAAAACGTGATTACACTTCTTCTGGAGAGACATTATTTATTGACGGCAATGGAGAAGGTAGAGTATGGGATAATGTTGAGACGCATAAGGTTTCAGAACTGTTTACTCTTGGTAGCACAATTACATGGGAGGATTTCTTAAGTTATATTTGGCTTGATGAAGCTCGTGAAGATGATGAAAATGCACCACTAAAGACGCATCTGATTTTTCAGAAAATATGTGATTATAAATGTAAATTTATTTTACCCTCTTTTGGTCAACATACTATTCATCTGCATTCTAGAAAATCTGATAACAAGCCACATACCATTTATTCAGCAGAAAATGATACTTTTGCCTTGAAAGTCCAATGGCGTGATAATCTGGATAAGATGGTTGAACGCATTATTAGTAATCTGCACGACTACTTACATATTATCTCGCCTAATCATAAAGCTACTATGTGGACTGTGAAATATGAGACAAACGAGGAACAACTGCGTCCTTTGGTAGAAAAATTAAATGCAAACATTCAAGCAACAAGTTTCAAGATTATTATAGTGCGTACCTTTGAACTTGTGGCTATCCCTACCTACGGAGACGAAAAAGAAACTCAGCCATCAGCAACTCCTCAACAGGAAGACTATTCAAAAAGCAATATTGTATTCAAAGAAAGTATTGGAGAAAAAGACATTGATATGAATCTTCTTCGAGAGTGGCTCAACGAAAATTTCGTAATGCATATACAACATCAGTACGATTGGTTAGCCCCTCTCCTTTTCTTTGATTATCATCAGCTGTTGATAATTGATGATTCCAAATCATGGGCTAAGCAAATGAACAAATGGTTTCCCTCTAGTAAAATTAAGTGTACACAAGAACAGTTAAACTGCTATCGACGAGGGTTCTTCCGTAGTGCGGATTATCAATTCAACAAATGGATAAAAGACAAACACTCTATTCCATTTAATTACCCTAAAGAAGAAAAGCAACGAAAAGAAGGTTTTGACTTTATTCAAAAAATTTGTAGTAACTGGCTTGAATCTGAATTTAGTCTCTCAAACATATTTAAATAACCTACGGTTTTATAATTCATTCCATATGGAATGGCATTTTCATTCCTATCTGTTCCTATCTGTTCCTACCTGAAAGCAAAAAAATTCAGAATATTTTCTTTATCTGCCATACTTTTGCAGCGTGATTCCACTACGGAGTTACGCTGTTTTTTTAATTCATTATAAAATAAAATATATGGCAACAGAAGACATTATTTATGTTACTCGTCCGAAGACAAAACCGGACGTGACTACCAAGGGAAAACTGAACGAATGGTCGAATGGTTATCGCGAGTTTATTCCTCAAGGACAGAAAGAAAATCAAAGAGAGATGCTTAAGCAATTGGGTGGTTCAAGTTTCTACAAAACTGTTGGGAAGAAAGACTCTTCCTACAGCCTACATTTAAACGTGGACGCTAAGAGTGAAGACCCCGTTGGCGAGATGCTTGACCAGTTCTTACTTCTTACCGAGGGCGAGCGTAAGCAAACTCCTAAACTGCCTGAGGGTAGCGAGGGGCGTATGCTATTGAGCAATGACAACCTGCGTATTTGGTTAGACAGGGAGAAGCACAAAGTATCTATACTTGCCGAGTTGGAATGTGATAGTAACATCGAGCGCATGCTTCTTCAATATGAAAGTCAGATGAATGTTACAATTGCAAGATTTAGAAATGATATTATTAATAATAAATAATGTATGGAACCTTTTAGATTTACTTACCAAGAGAATCAGTTTTGGGGAGAGTGTCTCCCTTGTACAACGGCTGTGTTTAAAACTATTATCAACAGCGCAAAGGTAAACAACATCATCACTACTCGTCAGGCTATTGAAAAAGCAATTGATGAGGGTCAGCCACTGAACAGTTTTATGATTAACACATCTTTTCGCGACTTTTGCATGAAGGAGGCACAGAAGCCTCGTGCTGGAGCTACCTTTGAAGCTCTGCCAGTGGAGAAGAAACTACAGAGATGGACAAACTCGCTGAAAATGCAGCTACCATGTTTTGTATTCGCCGTAAGAGAATTCAAGGCTGTGCAGAAGAGCGACAAACAAGGGAATGCAGTCGTTGATGCAGAGGGAAATCCAGTACTCTTCCGTCGCAGACAGCAACCTAACATTCTTCAGCTTAGTGGACTTTTCATGTTTGATGCTGACCACATGACGATGTCGCCGCGAGAGGTATTTGAACGTACTCAGCGACAAGGATTTCCATGGGTTGTCAGACTGGCACATGCCACATCGTCTGGTTGCGGTCTGCGCCTGGTATGCGAGGCGAATCCAGATGTAGGCAACATAGCTGACAATCAGATAGAACTGGGGCGCGAACTGGGATTGCTCGATGTTCTTGGAACAACTGGTAAGCCAGTTTGTGATGACAGCTGCATTGATGCTTCTCGCATAAGCTATGCACCTCGAATGAGTGACATTTACTACATCGACGAAGACAATTTGTTTAACTTCTAAATATTATTTTTTATGAAAGAGGAGAATTCCAAAAACATGGAACTTTTCAACGAGAAGTTTCTCGGGTCGTATCAACAGGAGCAGAGCGACCCAACAGACAAAGGTCATCAGTTCAATAGCACAAATTTGGGCAATGACCCAGTCACTAACACATCAGCAGCACAAGCAGCAGAAGCGGCTTCGCCAATTGTAAGCAAAGACCTGACAGCGTTGGGCTATCCGCTTATCGACTTTACTAACGCACTGTTGCCTAACGGTGCACCTATCGGAAGTCGACATAAGTCAGCTATCAAGTTGGCATACGACTTACTGATTATCTGCGACGGTGATGCCAAGAAGGTACTGACTCTGATGGAGCAACTGCAATGGGTTAAGGATATTGTTGCGGAGCGCGGACAGAAGGAACTGGATGACATCATGGAAGCGGCTCAGAAACTGAAGCACAAACGTGAGGGTGAGCAGATAAGCGAGTTGATGCCCTCGAAGAAAATGCGACTTGCAATCGAACAGGTTACAGGGCGCAGTTATATGGCTCTGGTAAATGAATTCCTTAAAAAAGCAGATGGCACAGAAGTCCGCGATGAGATTATAACTCTGCTTGAGAACATTGGTTTTGAAATAGAGAAGCTGTTTCCCCATTTTCCACTTTTGAAATTGCTTTGTCACCGCATGCCACGCAAACATTATATAGCAGCAGTATTAGTTGGCGGAGCTTTCCTGATGACACTGATGACGCGCTGTTGGTATCGCTTTTGGCCTTCACCAGGCAAAAAATGCCGTCTGAACAGTTTGCTCGCACTTATAGGTCGTCCTGGTAGTGGTAAGCACATGGCAGTTCTACTTTACGACATTCTAATGGAACCCGTGCGTAAGGCTGATCAGGCTCAGATTGATGCTTTGAATCGTTGGAATCAAGAAAGAGACCAAAACAGCGGTGCGTCTAAAAACAAATCACCACGTCCAAACGGTATCTATCGCGCCTTGCCTTCAGAAACATCAGCTGCGGGAGCACGCGAAGCAGAAACCAATGCGAAGGAAATCATAGACGGCGAGGAGTGGTATCTGCATGTTTCTCAGTTCGACAGTGAACTTGACAATACTCTTCGACAAATGAAGAAGTCGTACATGGAAGCACTGTTTACCCTGTGGCTAAAAAGTTTCCATTCAGAGCCACACGGTTCACTGCTCAAGACATCTTCGGCTCATGTGGGTGAATACCCTGTTCACTACAATTGTGTGTACACCGGCACTGGCGATGCATTGAAGAAAATGGCAACAGAAGCCAACTTCGTGAATGGTCTTTTGTCTCGTTTCACTTTTGTCCCTATGGGCGATAGTGACTACAAGATGATGGAAGCACACGAATATGACGATACAGATGCTGAGCGTGACAGTCTGCTCAAAGAATGGGCTTATCGTCTTGATTCAACAAAGGGCGAAGTACCCTGCAAAAACATCTCTGATGCACTATATCAATGGACTGCACGCCGTATGGAGGATGCAAAAGAAAATGACTCCAAAGCCGAGGAGGATATGATTAAGCGTCCATGTTGGCATGGAATTAATTATGTACTTCCATTTGTAGTCAGCCATCATTGGGACAAGATGATAGAGGACGGTGGGCGCTATAAGTGCAGCGAAAATTTCAAGCCAGATAAATATGACGTTCAGTTAGCAATCCTTATTGCAAAGGCGCAGTTGGCATTCCAAGAGTATTACTTCAAGGCTATTGGCGAAAAGCATTATGACGATCAACTGGCACAACAGGTATCGGGTCGTACACACCAGCAGAAGACTTGGATAGGCTATCGACGTCTTCCAAATGTCTTCTCGTCAAAAGATGTGGACGAGTGCTTCGAATACGGAGGTAAAGCTGGTAGCATCTATAGCAAACTAAAACGACTCGTTGATGATGGTCTTGTCCAAAAAATCGCCAAGGGACCTGACAAAGGCAAATACAAGAAACTCATGTAATATTGCAAAATTGCATTGCATTTGATTTTTCCCACCCATTACTATAATGAGTGGGATTTTTCTATGCGCCAATAACCAATAACCATTACTTAAGAATCTGCGTGATGCCTTGCTCGCGGTGGCAGAGGTGCACTTCGACTCCAAATTTCTCGTGGAGGTGTTCGGCTACGTGCTGAGCACTATAGACGGAACGATGCTGACCTCCGGTGCATCCGAAGGAGATCTGAAGGTCGGAGAAACCGCGGTCGAGCCAGCGCTGGGTGTGGAAATCGACAATCGGATAGATATGCGAGAGGAACTGGAGGATTTCTCCGTCTTTCTCGAGGAAGTCGATGACGGGCTGGTCGAGTCCGGTGATGGTTTTGTACTCGGCATAGCGACCTGGGTTGTTGGTAGAACGGCAGTCGAAGACATATCCGCCACCATTGCCTGAGGCGTCTTCAGGTATGCCTTTCTTGAAGGAGAAGGAGAAGACGCGAACGATGAGTTGCTTGTGTGGCTGGAGGGTAGCCATCTTAGCAAGGAGCTGCTTCGGGGTGTTCTCAGTAAGTTGCTGGAGCACGGACTGAAGATATGGATATGGTGAGGCAGAACCGCGCTGAAGTTCTGTGCGCAGGTTGTCGAGTGCCGGAGCTATGCTTTCAATGAAGTGACGTTTCTTCTCCCAGAGTCCGCGATAGCCATAGGCTCCGAGTACCTGTAGGATGCGGAAGAAGACGTAGAGGTGGAGGCGCTGCAGGAAGCATTCTTTAGTCATGCCGCGATAGCAGGCTGGTGCGTCGGCAGCGGTGATGTAGCGCTGCAGATTGTGCCAATAGACGTCGATGAGCTGACTGCGCAACTGATCACCATAACGGGCTGATGCCTGCCAGAGGAAACTTGCCACGTCGTAGTAGATTGGTCCGCGACGCCCTCCCTGAAAGTCGATATAATAGGGTTTTCCGTCGAGGAGCATTACGTTGCGTGCCTGAAAGTCGCGATAGAGGAAGGTGTCGGCATCTTCGGAGAGGAGGTCGGCACAGAGTTGCTGGAAGTCTGCCTGAAGGGTGTATTCATTGAATTCCAGTCCACTGAGTTTCAGGAAACAGTATTTGAAGTAGTTGAGGTCGAACATGACTGATGTGCTGTCCATCTCTGCCTGCGGATAGCAATGTTGGAAGATGTCGGGCGAACCACCACGAAACTGCAGGTCGGGCAGGTCGCTCATTACCTGACGAAGCACTGCCTGTTCTGCTTCGGAGTAGTTGCCACCGGCTTCCCTGCCCTCTTTTATGTAGTCGAAGAGAGAGACTGATCCGAGGTCCTGCTGGATATAAACGTTGCAGTCGTCGGAAGCACAGAACACCTGCGGCACGGAGAGTCCCTGACTATAGAGGTGGCGAGCCAAAGCGATGAAGGAACGGTTTTCCTCAGCACTGGTGCCTATGCAACCGATATAGCTTGTGCCGTCGGACGATGTGATGCGGTAGTAGCGGCGATTGCTGCCTGCACCAGGCAGTTGCTGAATGCTGGCGGGAGCTGCTCCGAAGTGTTGGGTATAGAGGGTTATCAGTCTTTCCTGTTCCATATTGACATTACTTTATTTTTTACAACACAGATGTTGATGATTGATACAAGGAGTAGTATTGCGATGCCTACGATGAGTGAAGGCAGAAGTGACGGATGGGCTACGTGCGGGAAGAATCCGGCAAAGACGGAGAGATAGATGCTACGCACGAGCAGGAGTATGCCGAATGCCATAAGGAGTACCAGAACGTTGAGGATGATAGTGAGCAACTGGTACGGCATAGATACCCGAAGCGGACTGTATCCTATGATAAGGAGGTTCTCCAGTTTGTAGGAGTTTTTCTCCACGAGCAGGTAGATAGAAAGCATCAGAATATAGAATGCCAATATGCTGATAACTAATCCTACAGCCATGACTATTGCAACTATCACTCTAAGCATGTAGGTAGTCTTGGAAGCATCGAGTTTTGCGATGTCGGTTTCATATCCTTTGTCGGAAAGAAACTTAGCTATGCGGTCGTCGGTAGGGTTGCTTACCTTAAGGATGAGACGCGTGGGTTCTACGCTTTTTGCCACGTATTTGCTGTTTGCCCACTTCATGAACGACTCAGGCACGAGGATGGTGTTGAGGCGTCCGCTGAAGCCTACGATGCGTCCGTTGAAGTCCCCACTCTCTCCGTTGCCACGAATGGTGATGTGGAGGGTGACAGCTCCGACGATGCCCTCAGAGAGTTTTGGCATACCACGCGAGGAGGCATAACCGAAGTTGTAGAGGTCGAGGTAGTTTTTCGGCAGGATGATGGGCAGTTCGGTACTGCCGGGTTCGTAGTGCCACTGGGAGGAAGCTACATCGACAAAGCGGTCGGGAACGGACTCGAAGAACATATCGGTTGACATGTTGGCGAGTCCCTCCATTTCGAAGGCTGCACGCACGTTGAAGGCACTGGGAGTGAAGAATCCGACTGACTCCACGAAGGGCTGACTGCCTACCTCCTGGAGTTCCTCTTCGGTAAAGGCCACGCTCTTGCCTGTGAGCATAGTGATGGCTCCTATCTTTTTGTTTATGATAAGGTAGTCGGCTTTCATGAAGCTGTCTTCACTTTCGTAGATAGCCTGTACGTCGGTATAGAATTGTGTGCCGAGCAGTATAATTACCATTCCCACGAGATTGGCAAAGAAGAAACCTGCAAACTGCGGGATGGATATGTGCTGACGAAGTAGTTTCCAGAGAAGAGACATTCTTTAGTTGAGAGTTGAAAGTTGAAAGTTGAGAGTTTTGGGTAATGCATAATGCATAATGCATAATGCATAATTAAGTTTTCGTTTTGGTTTTGGTTTTCGTTATCGTTAAAGTTTTAGAACTTTATCGTACTGGAGGGGAAGGTGTTTACCGATGGAGGTGGTGATGACGGCTGCTCCCTGACGGCGTACTTCGTCCATGAGGATGTCTGCCATTATCTGGGAGTTGGTGTCGTCGAGGTGGGAGATGGGTTCGTCGATGAAGATGAAGTCGAACGGTTGGCAGAGGGCACGAATCATTGCTACGCGCTGTTGCTGACCGAAGGACATGCGTCCTATGAGGCTGTCTTTCTTATCGTCGATACCCAGACAGTCGAACCAGTATTCTATCTGCTGGCGCTCCTGAAAGTCGGTAAGACGGTTTTTTATCAACACATTCTCCATAGAGGTGAGTTCGGGGAACAGACGCAGTTCCTGCCAAAGGAGTGAGAGGTGGTTCTGACGAATGTCTATCCAACGCTTCACGGAGAAATTGCGTATGTTCTCGTCGTCGAACAGGATATCGCCCGAGTAGTCGGTACGATAACCATAGACGAAACTGCAGAGAGAGGATTTACCCGTGCCCGAATTAGCCTCAACGAGATATACTTTCCCTTTCTCGAGTTGGACGGTCTGTTGCCATACGTCGGACTGCAAACCGGTACGCTCGGAAAACACATTGGGCAGGGTGTGTAGGAGTTGTATGCTATTCATTATATTATTATATGCGAAAGAAATGATTTACTGAAACAGAGCTTTCAGGAAGTTTTGCGACTGGTCTGTCAGATTGATGATGATTTCCATGCTGTCGTACTCCTTAGACTGAACGACGACAGAACTGATGTCCTCAAGGACTTTGTCGGCAGATAGTACAGATGAAGAACTTACCTGCTTCTGGTCGGCTGGGAAGAGTCCTGGCACATTAATATACATATAGAAGTAGGAGTCTTTGATTTCGTCCTTATGAGAGAGGAGTACGTCGCTTCGGGTAGCTACTGAGTTAGCGGCAAACATCTTAGGAGTAGCGAAGTAAATCTTATCTTCGTCGAGACCCCAGTTGATAGAGAAGTCATCACCGCTGATTACGTAGTTCTTACCCATAGTCTTCGTCATAGTAAGACCATAGTCCTTCATGCTCTTCTGCCAGTAATCAACATCGTCCATGAAGTCGTCGTCATCTACCTCAGCAAACAGGAGGAAGTCGTTTATATCACCCTTCTTGTCGAATGGAGGCAGGACAAGGGCTACGTCGCCCTCTACCTGACGCAGAATCTGTTCTATACCTATAGCCTGATTAATCATAAGCAGCATCTGGCGACCTGTGTCGCTCTCTTTGAGCATAGAAAGCAAGGCACCCTTCTCCACTCCCATACAAGCCCAGAGAGAGAAGTTCTGCATAGGAGACTCAATAAATTCTCCGTCGATATGCTGGAGGTATTTGTTTCCCTCTTCAATGAGCTTCTGAACATTCTTTGTCTTGCCCTGAAGAGCCGTTGACCACACAGCCTTGCCGTTTTCAGCAACGAAAGAAGAGAAGAGCTGTACGTCGTTGTGACGGACATTCTCAGGAAGCCATGCCTTCATTTCGTCAGTCATATTCTGTGGTATGGCAGCAAGGTCGGCATAGAAAGCAAGTTCGCCCTTCAAGTCCTCGAATTCAGAGTAGGCTTCGGACTGATGGAAACTGTCTTCCTCTTTCTGGTCGAACAATCGTTTGCAGAACTGCTTACAATACTCTTGTGTAGGACCACCGGAAGGAGCTGTTATGAGAAAGGCTTTCTTATTGAAAGCAAAATAACAGCCAAGTTGTGATTTTGCAATAGAAAGACCGTCGGACTCTTCTATCTCACCACAAACACCTTCTTTGCGAAGTGTCTCTAAGAAGTCTTCGAGGTCGCCTTTGTCATAAACTGCCATAACCATACAGTACATATCGGCAGACTGGAACAGATAGACTGGTTCGCGGAAGTCGATACCCATCTTTGCAGGGTCGTCGATATAACTCTGAACTGCTTCTGCGGAATGGCTTGCAGAACCCTTTACCAAGTCGAGAAACTGAGGATAGAGAGGTGAGTTGGTGAAGTCTGCTTTCTCAGTAATAGACTTTACATCGACAGAGAGTACGAAACTGGCATCCTTTGGGATGAGATTGACATACTCGTTCTTGCTACATGAAACAAGAACCAAAAGAAGCATGAGAGGGAGGATTTTTTTCATAACCTTATAGATTTAAATGGAGTTATTGAGATTCATTAGGTGAACAGCTACGAGAGCTGCTGTTTCGGTACGCAGACGGGCTGCTCCAAGGCTTACGGACTGAAATCCGGCTGCTTCTGCCATACGCACTTCGTCGATAGAAAAGTCGCCTTCGGGACCTATCATCACAAGTGCATCATCACCCTTCGGCAGCACATCGCGAAGAAGGGGTTTTTCACCTTCGTAACAATGGCAGATAAACTTATGTTTTACAGCAGACTGCGACTGAATAAAGGTACGGAAGTCGGTAAGAGAATTGAGCAGAGGTTTCTGTGCCTTCTTACTCTGTTTCATAGCAGAAACGAGGATTCGCTCTATGCGGTCATCCTTAACCTGGGTGCGTTCTGAAAACTGACAACGGAGGAAGGTGAGTTCGTCGAATCCTATCTCAGTAGCTTTCTCCACAGTCCACTCTGTGCGGTCTATATTCTTTGTAGGAGC
>OCTX012121641.1_pt1 | contig 12699 bp, 10 predicted proteins | sample 1539691 | NCBI WGS metagenome assembly OCTX01 (sample SAMN02144231, study PRJEB22623) | gut metagenome | biome: sheep rumen | host: Ovis aries | place: New Zealand
CAAACGACGTTCTCAAATGATACTTTTAAAAAAATCTGCCAGATTGTTAAAAATAAAATTGAAAAATATAATGTTTTTGATACAATATGTATTACGACTGAAAGTAGGCAAAAGGAAGCCGCTTCGCTCTCTGAGACTTCAGATTCGATGATCGTCATCGGTTCTGCTCACAGTTCGAACACCACTAAGCTTTTGGACATCTGCAAAGGTCGTTGTGCAAGAACATTCCTTGTGAATTCCGGCACAGAGGTTAGAAGCCTTATTCAAAATGGGGATATACTTCCAACTGATAATGTCGGTATCACAGCGGGTGCATCTACACCGGAAGCTATTATTTTGGAGGTTGTTCAACAAATGAACGAAGAAGAAAAGATCACAAATCAGGGCTTTGACACAGAGTTTGCCAATGCTGTCGATTTAATTGCGCAGGTTAGAAGAGGTGCTGTAGTAAAGGGCACGATTACCTCTGCAGACGACGACTATGTATACGTTGACGTACACGACAAGTCCGAAGGTAGAATTTCACGTAAGGAGTTTGATTCGGATCCTGAATTCGATCTTGATAAGGCAATTGCCGATCACGTTGAAGTCACCGTTAAGGTCAGAAGCATCAAGAATTCCGATCAAGGCAAGGAAATCATCCTTTCTAAGAATGATGTAGAGTCCGAGAAGGGCAGAGCTGAGATCGAGGAAGCTTACAAGAACAAGACTCCTATTTCAGTTAAGATCACACGTACTGTTAAGGACGGCGTTATCGGTTCTTACAAGGGCGTTGATATCTATATTCACAGAACACAGATCAAGACAGGCGAAGTTAAGGACTTGGAGTCCTATGTCGGTCAGACACTTGATGTTCTCGTTACTAAGTTCGACACAGAGAAGGGCCGTCTTAGAATCTCCGGAAGCCACAGGATCATCGTTTCCGAAGAACGCCGCAAGAAGAGCGCTGAGATCTGGGACAACATCGAGGAAGGCAAGCACTATAAAGGTGTTGTAAGAAGCCTTGTTGATTTCGGTGCTTTCATCGATATCGGCGGTGTTGACGGTCTCGTTCACGTTTCCGAGCTCTCATGGAGCCGCAACGCTAAGCCTGCTGACGTTTTGAAGGTTGGCGAGGAAGTTGACGTTTACGTTAAGTCTTTCGATAAGGAGACAAAGAAGATCTCATTAGGCTACAAGAAGCTTGAGGATGATCCTTACTACAACATCGAAGAGAGAATGCCTGTTGGCTGCATCGTTCAGGGTACAGTAGTACGTCTTACAAAGTTCGGCGCTTTCGTACAGCTTGAGCCCGATCTCGACGCACTTTGCCATGTATCCCAGATCTCTTCCAGAAGACTTGAGAAGCCTGAGGATGCTCTTTCTGTAGGTCAGGTCGTTCAGGCTAAGGTCATCAAGATCGAACCCGAGGAGAGAAGAATCTCTATCTCCATCAAGGAAGTTGCTCCTATCGATCCTGAGCTCCCTGAGGAAGAAGCTGCTGAGGAAGCACCTGTTGAGGAAGCTGCTGAGACAACAGAAGAGTAATTTAGTCTTAAACTGACTTCATCAGAGCCGTCTCATTAGAGGCGGCTCTTTTAGTTTTGATTATTCTGACCGGGCGCAGACCCAATGACTCCCATCTCCGTTAGTTGTTCAGGGTAGAGTTCAGGGTAACACTGAAGTTTTGACGGAATTGTTATCGTTCTACAACAAACGATCAGTGTATATTTCAGGGTAAGCCGGAAGTTTACCCTGAAATAATTCATGCGGTCTGTCATGACCGCAAAAACGGTTGCTAAAACAGCCCGCGTATGAATGGTATGAGAGACGAACAAACAGGCGACATATGGAATTAATGATTTGTTGCCTTCCGGACGGACAAAAAGAGCAACATATGGAGCAACATTGCCAATGTTGCCTCATTTGTTGCCTTCTAGGCGGACAGAAGAAGCAACAATTGGGGAAAAAACAGATTGCGTCTTTTTAAATACGGCGGACTCGAAATAACGTCTGCCTCAAAGCAAAAAGATACAGCTATTTGCTATTTAAGACGCATATATATAAGGCGTTTGCGGGTATGGAAAAGTATTTTTTCGATATTTGATATTTATGTCTTGCATAATTATTTCCTTTGTTATAAGATTTATAGGCTTGTTAGAGGAATACTCCAACGGGGTGTGGCTCAGGTGGTAGAGTGCCTGCTTCGGGAGCAGGAGGCCGTGGGTTCAAGTCCCGCCACTCCGACCAAAAATTTTCCTTAACGAGTTCGAGATCATCGGGGTGTAGCTCAGGTGGCTAGAGTGCTTGCTTAGGGAGCAAGAGGTCGTGGGTTCAAGTCCCGTCACTCCGACCAATAAAAGGACTTTGATTAGAAATAATCAGAGTCCTTTTTATTATTCCCGGCTAGTGTTAGACTTTTTGTGTATCTGTATACAGTGCCCGAAAACAATTTGTTCAGGAAGTTTAATGAGATTATTTACTAAAAAAGACTGGCTTTTTGCATTAGCTGCAACGCTTATTGTTTTATTGTTTGGCTCATTAAGCCTTACAAGAGGTATATATCCGTGGGGTGATGACTGCGCCGCTTATATAAGCGAGGGAATAGCTATTGCAGACGGTAAGCTTCCCGAGCAGGCTAAGATGAATCTTTTCTATCATCCTTCTGATCTTCCTCTTGAAGCCTATGAATCCGGGTCTCTGGTCTATGTCTGGGGATATCCGCTTTTGCTTTCGGTAGTTTATAAACTGGTTGGTTTCGGAGCAGACAAGATTATATTTTATAAACTGCCACTTTTGCTGAGTCTGGCTCTTACAGCGGGCGCTCTCGTTTTATTGTTCCGCAAAAGGCTGTCTGCACGGTTTTCTTTCCTGATCGCTGTGATCTTTTGCATGAGCAGTTATCTGTTCAGTGCGTTGAATCAGCTTTATTCGGACATTCCGTTTGTGTTTTTCTGTATTCTTTCGATCCTTTTGATGGAGTGCCTTTGTGAACTCGAGGAAAAGGGCGGGAAAGTATTGCCTGTCGCAATTGTTTATGGCCTGTCTTTGTGGTTTACATACGAGACGCGTTTAAGCGGAGCAGCTGTATGTGTGCTCGCGTTCATTGAACATGTGATCCTTGTATATCCTCTGGTAAAAAAGGCAGCTAACCGTAAACGCCTGATAGTTCTGCATATTCTCCCGTATCTGCTGTTTGGATTGCTGGTATTGGTCTCTGAACGGCTCTGGCTCATGCCTGCGACGCCGAATTACAGCGATTTTGCCGTTCAGATAGATAAATCCTCCTTGTTCGGATATTACATGACGCTGATCTACAAGTTCTTCGTAAGCATCGACGGTGAAGGATATATCCTGTTTGCTTTATTCCTTGCAGGTTTGATCATGACCGGTTTTCAGAAGAAGAACATATATTTAACGGTGCTTCTTGTCGGAACAGTCATCGTTAACTGCAATCTCCCGTATGTTCAGGGCCCCAGATACATATTTAATATTTTGCCTTTTGTACTGCTCTATACTGCAAACGGCATTGTCTGGACTGCTGACCTTATAAAGAAACTTTGGAATAAGATCATATTAAAGAGCAAGAAGGATTCAATTCCGGAGAAGCTGTCGTCTTTTGCAAATAAGTATTCAAAGATCTTTGCTGTCATAATCTTTGTTTTTGTAATGATCTTTGAACTGTCTTACGGTGCAAATTACGCTTATAACAACATTACCCATTGGGGACAAACTCAGGATAATGATGCTTATTCACCCTATGCTTTAGAGGTATATCAGTACATCAGCGAAAAGACAGATGCTGACAGCGTAATATGCTTTGAAAAGCCGAGAATGCTGTATCTTAATACGGGCCGGAAGAGCTTCAGATACGGTAATAACGGACATGAGCTGTCCGATGCCGATTACTATCTCAAATTCAAAGCGGGCTTTACGGGAGAACTGGAAGCTGAGCTTCCCGATAATGAGACAATTTTCGAAAATGAGATGTTCGTTTTATATGTTTTGAATTCTTAACTCCTGATTTGTTTGTTATAATCAGTTTTATCAATAAAAAGGCGGTGGATACCATGAGTCGAGCAGATGATATTTTCGATGAGAACATTAGAACGATCCTTAATTCCGGCTATTCGACCATCAATGACAAGGTAAGACCCCATTGGGCTGATGACGGTGCGCCTGCTTATACATACAAGGCATTTGCGATCGTAAACCGCTATAACCTGGCAGAGGAATTCCCGATGTTCACTCAGCGCTGGATCAATTTCAAAGCTGCTGTCGATGAGCTTCTCTGGATCTGGCAGAAGAAGTCCAACAATGTTAACGACCTTAATTCCCACATCTGGGATTCATGGGCTGACGAGACCGGTTCTATCGGCAAGGCTTACGGATATCAGCTCGGCGTAAAGCATAAGTATAAGGAAGGCGAGTTCGACCAGGTCGACCGAGTTCTTTATGACCTTAAGAATAATCCTTCATCCAGAAGGATCCTGACTAACATCTATGTTCATCAGGATCTTTCCGAGATGCACCTTTATCCCTGCGCATATTCAATGACATTCAACGTTACCGGCAATAAGCTTAATGCGATCTTAAACCAGAGAAGTAACGATATGCTCGTTGCAAATGCCTGGAATGTCTGCCAGTACGCAGTCCTCGTTCATCTTATGGCAAGGTGCTCCGGTCTTGAGGTAGGTGAGTTCGTCCACGTTATCGCCGACGCTCACATCTATGACAGGCATGTTGATATCGTAAAAGAGCTTATCGAGATGCCCAAGTATCCGGCTCCGAAGCTCGTACTCGATGAGGGGATCACTGATTTCTATCAGTTCACTACAGATAACATCAGACTTGAAGGCTATGAGTCAGGCCCGAAGATCAAGGGCATTCCGGTAGCAGTCTGACGGCGGAGATTTAATGAAATTAATATTCATAAGACACGGGGATCCAGATTACGAGAAGGATTCCTTAACTGAAAAGGGCTGGCGCGAAGCAGAGATCCTCGCAAAGCGCGTAGCCAAATGGGACATCAAGCAGATATACTGTTCGCCTTTGGGCAGAGCCAAGGATACCTGCTCAGTATCGTTAAAAGAGACCGGAAGAGAAGCCATTACCTGTGATTGGCTCAAGGAATTCTATTACAGGATCTGGGATGAGCAGGTAAACGAATGGACTATCGCCTGGGACTTTTATCCCAGAGACTTCAATTACCGCGATGATTTCCACGACAAGGACCAGTGGTATGAGACTGAGATCATGAAGTCAGGAAACATCAAGGAACACGCTCTGGAAGTGTTTGCAGGATTCGATGAACTTCTCGAAAAGCACGGCTATAAGAGAAATGACAAAGGCTTCTACGACGTTTTAGAGCATAATGACGACAATATCGTATTCTTCTGCCACTTCGGTGTTACGGCGCTTATTATGAGCCATCTTATAGGTGTTGCTGCTCCGGTTATCTGGCAGGGAATGATGATGGCACCGACATCTATTACGGTATTGGGTTCTGAAGAGAGAATACCGGGAGAGGCAAGCTTCAGAGTCCAGACTTTTGCTGATTCAAGGCATCTTCTGGAAGCGGGCGAGCCGATATCACAGTCAGGATATTTTACAGAGATTTTCGAGGGGTAACAGACATGATCGCAATTTCAGCAGTAGACAAGAACTGGGCTATAGGAAATCAGGGAAAACTCCTTATTTCTTTGCCTGAGGACCAGAAGGGCGTATTTAAGAAATATACGGCAGGTCACACCGTAGTTTACGGCAGAAAGACCCTTGAGACGTTCCCCGGCCAGAGGCTTCTGCCTAACAGAGTAAATATCATTATGTCCAGAAGCTTTGAATATGAGAAGGAAGGAGCTATGGTGCTCCATTCCGTAGATGAGCTTGAAGACTTCCTGGCTCTTACGGCAGACGAGGTATATCTCATCGGCGGAGCTTCACTCTACAACTCATTGATCGAACTTTGCGACAGGGCAATAATCACGAGCATTAAGGCAGAATTTGAAGCTGACTGCTGGTTCCCGAACCTTGATGAAGATCCGGCCTGGGAACTTATCGAAGAAGAACCTCCGGTAATGAGCGAAAAAGGTGTGGAATTCACCGTAAGACACTATAAGAGAAAGTGATCCTGACTATATATAATAAATATTAATTTAGCCCTTGCACTTGCAGGGGCTATTAGTTATAATACTCCCGCATAAAAATCACGTATACACTCCGACTGTGGCCAATTTGAGCTGAATATTACTTGGTGTATACGGAAGAAAACAGGAGGATTTATTTTATGCCAGTTATTTTAATGAAGCAGCTTCTTGAAGCAGGCGTACACTTCGGTCACCAGACACGTCGTTGGAACCCTAAGATGTCCGAGTACATCTTCACGGAGCGTAACTCAATCCACATCATCGATTTGCAGAAGACAGTCAAGAAGGTCGACGAGGCCTATGACGCTATGCGCGAGCTCGCTGAGAAGGGTGATATCCTTTTCGTAGGTACAAAGAAGCAGGCTCAGGATTCCATCAAGGAAGAAGCTCAGCGTTGCGGACAGTTCTATGTTAACTATCGTTGGCTTGGTGGTACTCTCACAAACTTCGTAACAATCAAGAAGAGAGTTGCAAGACTCGAGGAACTCCGCAGAATGGAAGCTGACGGATCTTTCGAGCTCAGAACAAAGAAGGAAGTTGCTAAGCTTAAGCTCGAGATGACAAAGCTCGATCAGAACCTCGGCGGTATCGTTGGTATGGTTAAGCTTCCTGCAGCACTTTTCATCGTAGACACAAAGAAAGAGCACAATGCAGTTGCAGAAGCAAAGAGACTTGGTATCCCGATCATTGCTATCGTTGATACAAACTGCGATCCTGACGAAGTAGACTACGTTATCCCTGGTAATGATGACGCTATCCGTGCAGTTAAGCTCATCACAGCTAAGATGGCTGATGCTGTTATCGAAGCTCATCAGGGTGAGGATGCTACTTCTGAGGGCATGGATCTTGATTCCGCTGAAGCACAGGCTGCTACAGCTGAAGTTGCTGAAGAGCAGGCTGCTGAGGAAGCAGGCGAGAAGTCCATCGAAGAGATCGCTTCTGAGTCTTAATTCAAATCTTAACTAAAATCGCAAAGGAGAAAATATATGGCAATTACAGCACAGCAGGTAAAAGAACTCCGTGAGCTCACAGATTGCGGCATTATGGATTGTAAGAAGGCACTTACTGAGTGCGACGGTGATATCGAGAAGGCTAAGGCTTGGCTTCGTGAGAAGGGTATGGCTAAGGCTGAGAAGAAGTCTGCCAGAATCGCTGCAGAAGGTGCAGTTGTTTCTAAGATCGCAGACGATAAGAAGTCTGGTGTTCTCGTAGAGATCAACATCGAGACAGACTTCGCCGCTAACACAGATAAGTTCAAGAACTTCACTGACGCTGTTGCTACTCACATCCTTACAAAGAAGCCTGCTACAGTTGAAGAGCTTATGGCTCAGCCTCTTTACAGCGACGAGTCCAAGACTGTTGAAGTTTTCCAGAAGGAAGCTATCGCTGATATCGGTGAGAACACATCAATCAGAAGATTCGTTATCTATGAGGTAGAGGGCAATGGTGCTGTTGCTTCTTACATCCACATGGGTGGTAAGGTAGGCGTTTTCGTTGAGGTTACAACATCTGACGATTCCGTTATCACAAAGCCTGAGTTCGATGAGTTCGCTAAGAACATCGGCATGCAGGTTGCAGCTTCCAGACCTGGTTGGGTTGAGGAGAAGGACGTTCCCCAGTCTGAACTCGACAAGGAGACAGAGATCCTCAAGAACAAGGCTCTTGAAGAGGGCAAGCCTGAGGCTATCATCATGACAAGAATCATCCCCGGCCAGATCAAGAACTTCTACAAGATGAACTGCCTCGTTGATCAGGAGTACATCAAGGATGAGGACATCAACGTTGCTCAGTACATCGAGCAGACAGGCAAGGCACTTGGTGCTGAGCTTTCTATCGTACGTTTCACACGTTTCGGACTTGGTGAAGGCATCGAGAAGAAGGTTGATGACTTCGCAGAAGAAGTTAGAAAGCAGGCTGGTCTCTGATAGACCATACTGAAACTGATTCAGTTAATAACCCCGCACGACTAAATGTGCGGGGTTTTTTCTTTATATATTTATTAATATTAATGTTCACCTTAAGACAAATTATTGATAAAATCTATTGAAAGATATTTTCATGGAGGTTTTTTACCAATATGGGTGAAACAAAATATAAGCGTGTGCTTTTGAAGATATCCGGTGAGGCTCTGGCAGGCGATGCCAAGCTCGGTATCAATGACGAAGTTCTTAAACAGATCTCAACAAACATTAAAGCAGTTGCCGATTTAGGCGTTCAGGTTGCAATCGTTGTAGGCGGCGGCAACTTCTGGAGAGGAAGATCCTCTGAGAAGATGGACAGGGTTACAGCTGACCACATGGGTATGCTTGCAACTCTTATGAACTCTCTTGCTCTTTCAGATGCATTAGAGCAGCAGGGTGCAGTTACAAGAGTGCTTTCGGCTATCGAAGTAAGACAGATGGCAGAGCCCTACATCAGAAAGAGAGCTGTAAGACACCTGGAGAAGGGACGTATCGTTATTTTCGCATGCGGCACGGGCAATCCTTACTTCTCCACAGATACAGGCGCTGCATTACGTGCAACAGAGATCGGTGCTGATGTATTCCTTAAGGCTACTATGGTTGACGGTGTTTATGACAAGGATCCTAACGTATATCCTGATGCAAAGAAGTACGACAAGGTATCCCACGATGAAGTCTTAAGACTCAACCTCAAGGTCATGGATGCTACAGCAGCTGCGCTTTGCCGCGATAACCACACGAAGATCTTAGTATTCTCCATGAAGGATCCTGAGAATATCGTAAGGATCGCAAAGGGCGAAGAACTCGGAACAATCGTTGAATAAATAAATTTATATAACAGGAGGCTTGAATTATGGCTATGATCGAGATCACAAAGAAAGATTACGATGATATCGAAGCAAAAATGCAGAAGTGCATCGATAACCTTCAGGAGAACCTCAACACTATTCGTGCCGGACGTGCTAATCCGCATGTTTTGGACAAGATCCAGGTTGAGTATTACGGAGCTATGTCCCCGCTTAATGCCGTAGCCAATATTCAGGTTCCTGAAGCAAGAATGATCACATTGTCACCCTGGGATCCGAAGATGCTTAAGGAGATCGAGCATGCTATCCAGGCTTCTGATCTCGGAATCAATCCTACCAACGACGGTAAGATGATCAGACTCGTTTTCCCTATGCTTACTGAGGAAAGACGTAAGGACCTTGTTAAGCAGGTTAAGGTTTACGGTGATGAGACGAAGGTCGTTGTACGCAACAACCGCCGTGATGCTATCGATAAGATGCGTGCTGCCAACAAAAAGAAGGAACTTACAGATGACCTTCTTAAGGAATTCGAAGAGAAGGTTCAGAAGATCACAGATAAGTTTACTGCTGAAGTAGACAAGGTCTGTGAAGCAAAGAATAAGGAATTGATGGAGATCTGATGGCCTTATTCGGTAATAAACAGGAAAAGACTTATGATACGGGAGACCTTAAGGTCCCCGTATCTTTGGGTGTAATAATGGACGGCAACGGAAGATGGGCAACACAAAGACATCTTCCGAGATCTGCCGGCCACAAGGTTGGCGCGGAGAACCTTAAGGAACTCTGCCGCAACTGTGTAAGATACGGTGTTAAGTATCTTACGGTTTATGCTTTCTCTACCGAGAACTGGGCAAGACCCCAGCCGGAAGTCGATTTTCTTATGAAGCTCTTCGTCGAGCTTTTCGACAAGTATGATGCAGAGCTTGCAGAAGAAGGCATCAGAGTAAGATTTACGGGTGATGATTCAGAGCTTCCCCCTAAGGTAAGAGAAGTATGCAAGACTGCTGAGGAGAGGTCTAAGGACCGTCCCAATATGCAGCTTATTGTAGCGCTTAATTACGGCGGCAGGCGCGAGATATTATCTTCATGCCGCAAGATCGCAGAGATGGTAAAGGACGGATCTGTTGATCCTTCCGATATCACGGAGCAGATGATCTCCGATAATCTCTATCTGCCTGATGTTCCTGATCCGGAGCTTATCATCAGACCCAGCGGTGAGATGAGATTATCCAATTTCCTTTTGTGGGAAAGCGCATATTCCGAGTTCTGGGTATCCGATACTTTATGGCCTGATTTCGGCTATGAGGATCTTACACAGGCTTTCAGGGATTTTGCAGGAAGAGACAGGCGCTTCGGCGGTTTATCGAAAAAAGAAAGTAAGAACTGAAATTGAGACAAAGAATTATCACAGGATTTGTATTTACCGTTATAGTGCTGTCACTTTTTGTGCCGGCATTATTCTTCCCGGTTACGGGTGTGATAATGGCTGTCGTGATCGGTGTTATCTCATGCATTGAGATGTATAAAGCTATCAGGAACGGCGGATACAATCCTTCGAGACTGCTTCTTATAATCGGCATGTCTCTGGCGACTCTTATGGTCATCTGCGGCCTTTTGTTCAAGCTCAATGTTGAGAACATAATGGCTTTGTATCTTATTATCGTCGGCATGTACTGCATTGCCTGCGGTATCAATCTGCCTCTTGTAAGACCACAGGATGAAAAGGCGTTTTTAAACGGTTTCTTTACAGGCGGAATGATCTTTTATATCTCATTCCCGCTGTTCTGCTTTGTAAGTGCTCTGCTCTTTGTGCCTCACGGCTGGTATTACATGGTAATCGGACTTTTCGCGCCCTGGGGAACAGATACTTTTGCATACTTTACCGGGGTGGCATTTGGCAAGCATAAGATCGTACCGCATATCTCTCCCAAGAAGACATGGGAAGGATGTATCGGCGGTGCTCTGTTCTGCGCCATTTGCGTAACTGTTTACTGTTGTCTTGTTATCTACAGGATCGATGAGATCGATATAGGAATCGTTCCTTATGGTATCCTCACATTCTTCCTTGGATTACTGATCTCAGTTATGTCTCAGTTAGGCGACTGGTTCTGTTCTGTAATCAAGAGGCGAACGGGGATCAAGGATTTCAGCAATCTTTTCCCGGGACACGGCGGAATGCTAGACAGATTCGACAGTACATTCTTTACGCTTCCTGTAGCACTCCTTCTGGCTTTGCTTGCGAATAACCTGTACTGATCAGACGGAATATAGATATAAGGGAATTTGGGAGATTAAAAATGAGGAAACTTTCAATACTGGGCTCTACCGGTTCAATTGGAAAACAGACCCTTGAAGTAGCACGCAAAGCGCCTTCAGACTTTACTGTTGAAGCGCTTTCCTGCGACAGTGATATCGATACGCTTTATGGCCAGATCGAAGAGTTCAGACCTAAAGTCTGCTCTGTTGTAAATGAGACTAAAGCCATAGAACTCAAGGCCCGTCTTAAGTCAGCCGGAATTAATACCGAAGTTTTGACCGGCAAGAAAGGCAATATCACGATAGCAACACTTGATTTCATTGATACGGTAGTCGGCGCTATCGTCGGTTTTGCAGGACTTGAGCCTGTATATCACGGTATCTTAAGCGGTAAAGATATAGCTCTTGCAAACAAGGAAACACTTGTTGCAGGCGGCGATATTATTATGCCTCTTATCAGGGAAAAGGGCGTAATGATGCTCCCTATAGACAGCGAGCATTCAGCTATCTGGCAGTGCCTTAAAGGTGAGAAGAGAGCTGATCTGGACAGGATCCTGATCACAGCTTCAGGCGGACCTTTCAGAGGCATGAAGAGAGAGGATTTAGAGAACGTTACACTCGAAGATGCACTCCATCATCCGACATGGAACATGGGCGGCAAGATCACTATAGATTCTGCAACGATGATGAATAAAGGCCTTGAGATCATTGAGGCTCATCACCTTTACGGTATCGCTTGCTCTAAGATCGATGTAGTCGTTCATCCTCAGAGTATTATCCATTCAATGATAAGACTTAAGGACGGTTCTGTTCTTGCCCAGATGGGCAAGCCTTCTATGGTCCTTCCGATCGAAGTTGCTCTTTATTATCCAGAGAGAGGCCCTTCGATCGTTACTGAATTCGATCCCTTCGCAGAGGGTATGAACAATCTTACTTTCGAGCCTTGTGACAAGGAAGTCTTCAGGCTTGTAGACCTTGCTTATGAGACAGGGGATAAGGGCGGTCTTTATCCGACGGTAATGAATGCTGCAAATGAAGCAGCAGTAAGAAGTTATCTTGCGGGAAAGATCAGGTTCCTCGATATCGAGAGAACTGTATTTGAGACAGTGGAAAAAATGGATCCTGTTATTAAGACACAGGATCTTACTATAGAGTCCATCGAGCAGACAGATAAAGATGCAAGGATCTATGCCGGTGAGATTATAGACAGAAAGATCGGATCATGAATATAGCAACAAGTATTATTTTCGTAATCATAATGCTCGGAGTGCTCGCGACGCTTCATGAGCTCGGACACTACTGGGTGGCAAGACTTCTTAAGATAAAGGTCTATGAAGTATCGATCTTTGTAGGCCCAAAGCTATTAAAATGGAAGCATAAGGACGTTGATTTCTCCTTAAGGCTGATCCCTGTAGGAGCTTATGTAAGATTTACCGAGATAGACGAAGAGGGAAATGCAGTAGACAGCAAAGACCCTGATCTTCTCATTAACCAGCCGAGGATCAAGAGACTGATAGTTGCCCTTGCAGGTCCTGCAATGAACCTTCTCCT
>OCTX012249219.1_pt1 | contig 12698 bp, 12 predicted proteins | sample 1539691 | NCBI WGS metagenome assembly OCTX01 (sample SAMN02144231, study PRJEB22623) | gut metagenome | biome: sheep rumen | host: Ovis aries | place: New Zealand
CGCGACGAGCGGTGCGACGAGGCGCTGCAGCTCAATGCGCGCGAGCTTGTACTCGCGCGTGTCGTGCGGCTGGCCGAGGCCCCTGAACAAGTCGCCGAGGCGGCGGAATAATCCGCGCGTCTCGTACTTCTTCGCCATCTCGTCGAGGTCGATTCCCTCTTCGAGGAATTTCTCTGCAGCTTTGTCTTCCATGGGTGCCCTTCACTTTCCGGCGATTCCTTCGCCAAACAGTAAAGGCGCACCTGCAGCACGTTTTCCGCGGAAATTTTTTTCTTTTTAAAGCGAATCTATGGCCTTCACGATCTCGGCCGGCTCGGCCATGCGTCCGAGTCCGCTCGTCCCGCACGCGAGCTCACCGTATCCGGGAGCGACAATCTTCACGCCGCGGCGCTCGAGCTCGGAGATGTTCTCCTTCGTGACGGCGTTCGTCCACATTCCGTCGTTCATCGCAGGGGCGATCGCGACGGGCGCGCGCGTGGCGAGGATCGTCGAAGTGAGGAGGTTGTCCGCGAGGCCGTAGCGCATCTTCGCGATCGTGTTCGCCGTCGCGGGCGCGACTACGACGAGGTCGGAGTCCGCAAGCGATATGTGCTCGGGGCGCCATTCCATCGGACGATTGAACTCCTCGACGTAGACGGGGTTTCTGGAAAGCGTCTGGAAGGTGAGCGGCGAGACGAACTCCGTCGCGGCCGGGGTCATGACTACGCGCACTTCGTCGCCGGCCTTCACGAAAAGCCTGACGAGCTCGGCGGCCTTGTATGCCGCTATCGATCCGGTGACGCCAAGAAGTATTCTGCGGTTCATTGTTGTTTGTCCTTCGTGGTTCATTAGGGCAGGTCCCTGCAGACGACGAGGTTCTTCTTGTAGAAGGCCATGCCGAACTTGAGGATGTCGCGCCTCTCGCCGTGCGCGGCGAAGTCGGCGAGCATCTCGGTGGTGTACTCGCGCGTGTCGATCTGGCGCCGCGCCTCGCGCGCGAGCGCGTCGAGATCCTCAGTCTCCTCTTCCGCCGCCTTTAGCTCGATCACGACTCCGGGCATCGCGTCGACGAGCGGACGCATGGAGATGTCGTAGCGACCTTCGCCAGACTCGCGGTTCGACTTCACGACGAACCGGTTGCGGAAGCACGCGATGAACCCGAGGACGAGTCCGTGGTAGAACCCCTCCGACGCCGTGTCGAAGAAGCTCACCGACTCTTTGAGATAGGCCGCGAGGTATTTCCCGAAGAGGAACGGATCGCGCTCGCGCAATGCACGCTCGACGGCGACGATGCCGCCGCTCTTGTCGAAGGACCGGACCTTCTGCACGATCTCGCTGTAGAACACCTGCTTCAGCTCGTGGTTGGGGATCATGACCTCGCACTCGCCGTCCCTCAACTCGCCGACGGCCTTCAGGTAACCTGCGGACACCAGAAGCGCGTACAGCGTGTTTTCGTTTTCGCGGATCTGCGTGTATGGTCCGAGTTCCTTCGTCATGGGAACGACGACCGGCTTGCCGGTCATCAACTTGTGGAGCGTCACCTCCATGTCGAACGGCAGTTCCTGCACGATCTCGGCGATGATGTCGTTGGAGCTCGTGTCGAGCCAGTAGGCGTCGGGCTTGCAATTGCACTGGAAATACCGCAGCACGCTCCACGGGTTGTAGATTTCGGTTCCGCCGAAGTCGTAGCCGTCGTACCATGCCTTGATTTCCGGCAGCTTGTCCTCCGCCCCGTAGTACCGAGCCATCTCCGCGACCTCTTCCTCGGTGAAGCCGAAGTACTGCGAGTACTTCTGCTCGAAGACCGTCCAGACCTCGGGGTTGTTGAGCCCGGAGAGGATTCCCTCCTTCGCAACGCGCAGGACTCCCGTCATAATGCCGATGTGGCAATGCTTGTTGTCCTTCAGCGCGCCCGAGAGGAACACGCGCATGAAGTTGCACATCTCGTCGTAGAATCCGTTCGTCGAGGCCGTAGTGATCGGCTGGTCGTATTCGTCGATAAGGATTACGGGGAGCTTTCCAGTGAAAGCGTGGATCGCCTCTGAGAGAAGCCCGAGCGATTCGGAAAGCTCGTCCTTCGTCCCATCGCGGTTCATCACCTTGCGCAGCGACCTTTTCTTGGCCCCGTTTCCCCATTCGCTCTCGATGCAATCGGCAAATCGGGAGACTTCGTCGCCAATCACAGCGGCAAGGCGTGTGAACGCCTCTTTAGCGGTGGTCTGCTTGATGTCCTTGAACGACAGGAAGATGACAGGATGCGCGCCCTGTTCTCTTTGGTACTTCGCCCCCGCCGCCCAAATCTTCTTGTCCTGGAAGAGCGACGCCTCGCCTTCGTAGAACGCGCGGATCATCTCCATGACGGTCGTCTTGCCGAAGCGCCTCGGGCGCGTGAAGAGAACCACCGTCGACTCCGAGTCGATGAGGTCTTTCAGTATCAGCGTCTTGTCCACGCAGTAGGAAGTGCGCGAAAACCTCGCCCAGTCGCTCGTCCCCACGGGCGGCGGCAGAAGTCCTTCCATGCTGAAGCGTCTGTTCATGCCACGTATTATACCAAACTTCCGCGACCTGTGCGCAGCCGGACGATAGTTGCGATATCCGTTCCGTCGCGGAGGTCGGCCCTCCCGGACGGATAGCCGCTCGTGGGGAATTGAGCCTACCAGTCGCGCTCGTTCGGAGGGAGCGGCGCCTTGCGCATGCGCGCCTTCTTCTCCGCCTCGTGTTCGTCGCTGCGCTCCTGGGCCTTCTTGAGGACGGCCTCTATCTCCTGGTCCTCCGGGTTCTCCTCCCCCTCGTCCCCTTCCTGGTCGTCCTTCTGCTGGTCGTCCTTCTCGTCCTGTCCGTTGTTCTGGTCCTGCTGCTGGTCCTGGTTTTGCTGATTCTGCTGCTGGTCGTTCTGTTTTTGCTGCTGCTGGTTCTGCTGCTCCTGGTTGTTCTTCTGCTGTTGCTGCTGGCTCTGTCCGCCGCCGCTCTTGTCCTTCGGCAGAAGCTCGCGTATCTCGTTGATTATCCTGAGCGACTCCTCCTGGTCCGGCGGAAGCGACTTGTCGACGCATCCGATCTGGAGCTTCTCGAGCTCAGTCGCGAGGGCGGACACCTTCGCCTGGTCCTCGGCGGTGAACGGAGGCTTGTTCGTGTCGCTCTGCGCCTGCTGCTCGTACGCCTTCGCCCACGCCGGGAACTTCGCGCGGAACGCGCGCGTGTAGTCGAGCGCCTCCTGCTGCCAGCCGCGTCCGTTGAACGCATCGACGTCCATCCACGCGTTCGACTGCGCGACGAGGTCCTCTTCAATCGCGGCCGGAGGCATCACCGTCAGCTTCACGAACCGCGTGAAGTCGTTCTCAGCGTCGGAGAGTAGCGGATACGCCTCCGGATCGAGGTCGCCGAGCTTCTGCGCGGACTCCTTCGTCTTCTTCCGCGCGGCTTCGATCTGCGCCGATATGGTCGCGGCCTGCTCCTCGTTCGTGACGGACTGCGCGATGAGCTCCCGCACGGGAATCCACGCGTCCGCAAGCCTCTCCGCCCGCTTCGAGAGCGCATCCGCGAGCGCGACCGCCTTCTCCGCGCGGTTCGTCCTGTACGTGCCAGATTCCGCCATCAGCGCGCGGCAGTCCTTCGTCGCCGCGAGAAGCAGCGCGCCGGGGTCCTTTCCCTCCGCCGCCTTGAGCACCGCCTTGAGGTGCCCTTCCTCGCGTACCGCGGGCAGCCTGTCCGTCGCCCTCGTGAAGTTCCTGTTCGCCTTCGGATCGTCCGGCGCGGCCCTTAGCGCGATCTGCGCCGCGCTCGCGGCCTCCTCGAGGTCGCCCTTCTCGAACTCGAGCTTCGCGACCACCTCCGCGGCGCGCGCGCCGTGGGTGCGCGAGAGGAGGAGCGGACGCAGCACGCGGAGCGCGTTCGTCACGTCTCCGGCGCGGTAGTACTCGACGCCTTCGTTCCACGCCTCTCCGTCCGTCTGCACGGAGGGCTCCGCGGCCGCGAGAAGAAATGCGAGGGCGAGAATCAAAGCGACATCTCCTTCAGGATCGCCGCCGCGGCCGCGACCGGATCCTCGGCCGCGAGAATGGGACGTCCGACGACGAGGTGCGTCGCGCCGTCGCGCACTGCGTCTGCGGGAGTCGCAACGCGCTTCTGGTCTCCGACCGCCGCTCCTGCGGGCCTGACGCCGGGCGTCACGAAAAGCGTGCCCTGCTTCAGCGCCTTCGAGAGCGCGCCGACTTCGCGCGGACTGCAGACGAGTCCGTCCGCTCCGTTCCCTACCGCGAACTGCGCCATCGCGGACACCTGCTCGGCGGGCGTGCGGCCCGCGATTCCCACGTCCCTCAGGTCCTGCTCGTCCATCGAGGTCAGGACCGTCACGGCGAGGATCCTCGGCGCTGACGCGCCGAACTCCGCCGCCGCGTCAGCGGCCGCGCGGATCATCGCCGCACCGCCGACGGAATGGATAGTCATGAGGTCGACGCCGAGCTTTCCGCCCGAGCGCACCGCGCGCTCGACGGTGCGCGGGATGTCGTGGAACTTGAGGTCGAGGAAGACCTTCTTGCCGAGGTCCTTCACGGCCTTGACGACGTCCGGACCCTCCGCCGTGTAGAGCTCGAGTCCGATCTTGTAGAATCCGACGCCGCCGCCGATCGCCTTAACCTTCGCGACCGCCTCCTCGCGCGTCTGCACGTCTAGCGCAACTATCAGCTCTGCCATCTCAAAGTCCTTTCTTTTCGCAGTATTATACAACATCGGCCGCATCCGCCGCAAGGCGCGCCGCTACTTCACCTCGACGCCGTTGACGAGGTTGTTTTCGAATACGAGGTTGGATATCTCGAAGACGTCGTCGCGACGGACGAGATCCTTGACGTTCTTCGCCTCGATGACGTTGTCCCTGAGCGTCACTCCGTCCGCATGACTCTTGAGCTCCGCGGGGGAGCGTCCCTTCGCGTCGTGGTACTGCGACCACGACTGGACGTGGAAGAACGACTTGCAGCTGCCGGTGCACTTCTCCACCAGCACGCCGGCGTAGCGCTGCGGAGTGTCCGTGCGCATCTTGATGTTGATCATGTTTCCGCATCCGTCCATCCTGCATGCGCGCATCGTGACGTTCGTCGCAGCGGGGCACTCCGAGCCGAGCGTGAGGGCGCTGTGCGTCGGATGGCGGAAGGTGCAGTTCTCGACGAGGACGTCCGTGGACGGTCCGTTCCCGGGGAACTTCGAGTAGTCGTCCGCCCACGCGCCCTTCCCGCCCTTCACCGCGACGCCGTCGTCGTTGACCGAGATGTCCACGTTGCGCACGGTGAACCGGCGGCACTTGTCGACGTCGATCGCGTCCGTCGACGGACCCTTCAGCTCGTTCCCCTTCGAGTCCTTGAGTATCTCCGCTACGATTGAGCAGTCATGCACCACGACGTCCTCGCAGTCGTAGTAGTGCGTAGTCCAGAACTTCGAGTTCTTGAACGTCACCCCCGACACGTCGACGTTCTTCGAGCGGGAGACGTAGAGGAGGCGCGGACGCATCGGCGTCTTGTTGAAGAACTCCCTGCCGTTCCTGCGCGCCTCGGCGCGTCCGGTCCAGAACTCCTCCCACGTGTTCGCGCCGTGTCCGTCGATTACTCCCTCGCCCGATATCCTGAAGCCGTCGCACCTGTCCGCGTTGACAAGCGCCGGATAGTAAAGGCACGTCTCGCCCTCGATGCGCGTCTCGCATTTGGGATACCCCTCCGCCTCGTCCACGCCGAGGATCGTCGCGCCCTTCTCGAGGTGCAGGCTGACGCCGGGCTTGAAGAATATCGCGCCCGTCCGGTACACTCCCGCGGTGAGGACGAGCGTGCCGCCTCCATTGGCGGCGAGCGCGTCGATGCGCTCCTGCAGCGGCCAGGAGGCGAAGGCCTGGGCGCAGAGCGCCGCGGCGGCGAAGGCCAGTGCAGGCGCCTTCATGCCTAAAACTCGCTTGAATCGCATACGAGGGAGTCCATGATGTAGTCTTTGCGCTCGGGCGTGTTGGCGCCCATGTAGAACTTTATGGTCTTCTCGACGTCGGTGTCGTCCGAGCAGGTGACAGGCGTGAGGCGCATGTCCTCGCCGATGAAGCCCTTGAAGTCCTCCTTGTCGATCTCGCCGAGTCCCTTGAAGCGCGTGATCTCGCATCCGCGCCCGCACTTCTTTATCGCGGCCTCGCGCTCCTCGTCCGTGTAGCAGAAGTAGTGCTCCTTCTTGTTGCGCACGCGGAAGAGCGGCGTCTCGAGTATGTAGACGCGTCCGTCGAGGATGAGCTGGCGGTAGAAGCGCATGAAGAACGTCGTGAGGAGCATGCGGATGTGGAGTCCGTCGACATCGGCATCGGTCGCGAAGATGATCTTCCCGTAGCGGAGGTGGTCGAGCGTGTCCTCGATGTCGAGCGTCTTGATGAGGTTGAAGAACTCCTCGTTCTTGTAGAGGACGTCCTTGTTGAGCCCGCACGTGTTGAGGCACTTTCCGCGCAGGAAGAAGACGGCCTGCGTCATCGCGTCGCGCGCGCCGCCGAGCGTGCCGCCGGCGGACTGTCCCTCGGTGAGGAATATCATCGTGTCCTCGCCCTCTGCCTTGCCGGTCTTCTTGTTGACCTTGTCGAGCTTGAGGTGGTTCTTGCAGTCCTTGAGCTGCGGAACGCGAACGGACACGGCCTGCGACCTTTCGCGCGCCTGCTTCTTGATCGTGTTGAGCTGCGAGCGTATCTTGCCCGTCTCCTCGACCTTTGCGATGAGCTTCTCGGCCTCGGACGGCGAGCGGTGGAGCGCCGCCTCGATCTCCTTCTTCATCTCCGCGACCAGGTCGGCGCGGATGTCGTTCATCACGAACTTGATCTTCGTCTGGCCCTCGAAGACGGGATTCATTATGCGAACGGAGACCGCGCCGATGAGTCCGTCGCGTATGTCGTCTCCGTCGAACTTCTTCTTTCCGTCGAAGTCGTTGAGCGCCTTGGTGAGCGCCTCCTTGAAGGCGGTGAGGTGCGTTCCGCCGTCCGTCGTGTACTGTCCGTTGACGAACGAGTGGTACTCCTCGCCGAAGCGGTTGGTGTGGGTGAAGATTATCTCGAGGCTCTTCGTCTTGACATGGAACGGCTGGTAGAGCTTCTCGAACTGCGCCTCGTCCGCTATGAGGTCGGCGAGCCCTTTGTCGGAGCATATCTCCTGTCCGTTGAGGACGATCGTGAGTCCGGCATTGACGTAGCAGTACATCTTCATTCGCCTGAGGACGTGCTCCTCGCGCACCTTGAAGCGCTTGAGGACCTTGAGGTCGGGCTTGTAGCGGATGAACGTGCCGGAGTGCTGCCCTTCCTTGTCCTTGCCGCGCTTCTTGGACTTGAGCCTGCCCTCCTCGAAGTACGCCTCGGAGAACTCCCCTTCGCGGAAGCTCCTCACCTCGAAGAACTCAGAGAGGGCGTTCACGGCCTTGGTGCCGACGCCGTTCATGCCGGCGGAGAACTGGTAGTTCTCGTTGTCGTACTTTCCGCCCGTGTTCATCTGCGAGACGCAGTCCACCACCTTGCCGAGCGGTATGCCGCGTCCGTAGTCGCGCACCGAAACCTCGCCCGTGTCGTAGTTGACGTTCACGTCGATGCGCTTGCCGAAACCCTGCCCGAACTCGTCGATCGCGTTGTCGATTACCTCCTTCATCAGGATGTAGATGCAGTCGTGGTACATCGCGCCCGTCCCGGGCTCGCCGACGTACATGCCCGGACGCAGCCTTATGTGCGTCACCGGGTCGAGCGTCTTGATGCTTCCGTCTCCGTATTCCTTTGCCATATCTGCCTATTATACCATATTCCAGCCGTCTCCGCCGGACGCCTGCACACGGCCGGAAAACGCGGGGCTATCCGACCGCGTTCCGCCGCGCCCACATCGCCTGGCGGGCGACGCCGAGCATAAGCGCCGCGTCGTCCTTCGTCACCACGCCGCGCGAGAATACGCGGTGGAAGCCCTGCATGAAGTGGTCCGCCTGCTCCGGCTTCATGAAGCCGATCTCCTGTAGCATCTGCGACCAGTTCTTCATCAGCTGCATCTTCTGCGCCTGCGGCGCGGGCGGAGCCTTCTCGTGCGGCGGGACGTAGCGCCCGGACGCCGTGAAGAGCTCGTAGCACGTCACGAGCACGGCCTGCGAGAGGTTGATCGACGTGTAGCCCTCGTCTACCGGGATGCGGATCAGGTGCGTGCACTGCGCGACCTCCTCGTTGAGGAGCCCCTTGTCCTCTCGTCCGAAGACCACCGCCACCGGCCCCGTCTCCGCGATCGAGAGGATGTCCGCCGCGCAGTCGCGCGGCGCCTTGACGTGCTGGCGGTAGAGCCCCTCGCGCGCCGTCGTCCCCACGACCGCCACGCAGTCCGCCACCGCCTCCTCGAACGTCGCGAACTCCTCGCGCGCGTTCATGATGTCCGTCGCGTGCACTGCCAGCCTCTCGCCCTCCTCCCAGGAGTTCTGGAGGTTCGGCGCGGCGAGGCGCAGGTGCCGTATGCCCATGTTCGCCATCGCGCGGCAGCTCGAGCCGACGTTGCCGGTGTAGAGCGTCCCGACGAGGACGACGCGTATGTTGTCCAGCGGATTCATCGCCTTCTACATCTCCCCCTTCTTCGGCCCCTCGCAGATTATCCCCTCGAAGACGAGGAGGTAGTCGTTCTTGCCCTCGGGGTTTATGGCGGACTCGAACACGCGGCACGATATCCCGTTCGCATGGTACATCCACTTCTCGTTGTCGCTGCGGTACATCGTCCCCGTCTGGAGCGTGTTCATGCACTCCCACGCGACGAAGTCGTCTCCGTCGGGAAGCGTCACGCGCACCGCGAGCTTCGACTTCATCGTCATCACCTTGCCGTTCGGGGCGGTGAACTTCGTCTCGTGGTCGTTCTTCGCGCGGCCGTATTCGACGCTTATGATGTTGCCGTCCTCGTCGGTGAAAAGGCTGGTCTGCATCGGCGTAAACGACGAGCACCCCGCCAGCGCAAACGCGGCGATCCCCGCCGCTGCAATCTTGGAAAACAGTTTCATGCCCATAATTATACCAAATTTCGCGCCGCATTTGCCGCTCCGGGAACACCCACAGGATGTCGGATGCGTCACGCATCCGACAGTCAGTCGAGGCAGAGGCGCGCCACGAGCGCGACAAGCGCGGTGTCGGTGCGCAGTATGCGCCGCCCGAGCGAATACCGCGCGAAGCCGCGCGACTCGAGAAGCTCCACCTCCTCGTCCGTCCAGCCGCCCTCCGGCCCGACAGCGAGCAGAAGCCTTCCGCCGTCCGCGGCGGATGCGCCGCGCGCGGATGCGCCGTACGGATGCGCCACGACGCGGTTCGCCGTCGGAAACATCGCGTCCAGCTCGTCGCGCACGAACGCGCGGAAGTTCCGCCGCGTCTCGAGGCGCGGCAGCGCGCTCGTGCCGGACTGCATCAGCCCGTACACGAGAAGCGGCCTGTAGTTCTCCTCCTTCAGCAGCGTCGCGCCCCAGAAGTCCTTCTCGACCTTCTTCGCGCCGACGAGCACGATCGTGCCGACGCCGAGCGAGGCGAGCTGCGGGACGAGCCTCTTCATCACGCGTGGGCGCGGCGGGGCCAGGACGAGGTCGAAGCATGGCTCGAGCCCCCTTTCGGAGTGGTCGATCCTCACGCGCACGAGCGCGGCGGATTCGCCGCGCACGATCTCGACGATCTCGCCAGTCCCGACCGGACCGTCGACCTCGCCCGTCTTGAGCGTCTGCCCGACCTCTCCGTGGAGGACTTCGAGGATGTGCTTCGCGCGGACGCCGCCGCAGGTCGCGATTCCGTCCGCTATCTCGCCGCGCTCGAATAGGATTCTGTTCACTGCTCGCTCTTGAGCTCGCGCGTCATAATCGCCTCTACGGCCTTCTTCGCGTCGTATCCCTCGTAGCAGAGCGCGTAGACGAGGTCGCAGATCGGCATCTCGACGCCGAGGGACGAGGCGAACTCGTGGATGACCTTCGAGTTCCACACTCCCTCCGCCACCATCTGCATGGAGCCGAGGATGTCGCCGATCTTCTCGCCCTTTCCGAGCCTCTCGCCGACCGAGTGGTTGCGCGAGTGCACCGAGGTGCAGGTTACGATGAGGTCGCCTATTCCGGCGAGGCCCGAAAGCGTCTCGGGCCTGCCGCCGTACGCAAGGACAAAGCGCTTCATCTCCGCGAGACCGCGCGTTATGAGCGCCGCCCTCGTGTTGTCGCCGAAGCCCATTCCGTCCGAACAGCCGACCGCGATCGCGATGACGTTCTTCACCGCGCCGCCGATCTCGACCCCGACCGGGTCTGTCGAGGTGTAGACGCGGAAGAGCGGACCCGACCAGACCTTCTGCACGAGCTTCGCCTTCTCCTCGTCCTCGCACGCGGCGACGATCGTTGTCGGGATGCCGCGGCTCACCTCCTCGGCGTGCGTCGGCCCGGCGAGCGCGACGACGCTGGAGACGCCGAGTATCGACTTCGCAAGCTCCGTCATGCGGCTGTGCGACGTCTCGCAGAGCCCCTTCGTGAGCGAAACGACGAGCTGCGAGTCGGTGACGAGCCCCTTGAAGCCCTCCATCACGGACGCGAAGAACTTGGACGGCGGCGCGAGGACGACGATCTCCGCGTCCTTCACGGCCTCCGCGCGGTCCGCAGTTAGCCTCAGCGACTCAGGCAGCGCCACGCCCTTCAGGAACCTGTCGTTGCGCCGCGTAGCGCGCATTTCCTCGATGTAGTCGGGAAATGCGCCCCAGAGCGTCACGTCGTGTCCGTACCCGGACAGCAGCAGCGCGTTCGCCGTTCCCCATCCGCCGTCTCCGATCACTGCAATCTTCATGGCGCGGATCAGTGGAAGTTTCCGTAGGAGCGGATCTTCTCGTAGCGGCGCTCGACGAGTTCGTCGACGGGGATCTTCGCGAGGTCCCTGAGCGCCGCGAGAACGGCCTTCCTCACCGCGTTCGCGGCGGCCTTGTGGTTCTTCTGCGCTCCGCCCGCGGGCTCCTTCACGACCTCGTCTATCGCGCCGAGCTTCAGCAGGTCGGGAGCGGTGATCTTGAGCGCCTCCGCCGCCTCGGGCGCCTTCGTTCCGTCGCGCCAGAGGATTCCGGCGCAGCCTTCGGGCGAGATCACGGAGTACACCGCGTTCTCCATCATGAGGATCCTGTCGCCGACGGCTATCGCGAGCGCGCCCCCCGAGCCGCCCTCGCCCGTCACCACCACGACGACGGGCGTCCTGAGGCGCGAGAAGAACTCGAGGGACTTCGCGATCGCCTCGGCCTGCCCGCGCTCCTCCGCCTCCTTGCCGGGATACGCGCCGGGCGTGTCCACGAACGTGACGACGGGAAGGCGGAACTTCTCCGCGAGCTTCGCGAGGCGCATCGCCTTGCGGTATCCGTCCGGATTCGCCATGCCGAAGTTCGAGGCCATGTTCTCCTCGACCGTCGTGCCCTTGTTGTGCCCGAGAACCAGGACCTTGACGTCCTTGTCGGACGCCTTCTCGCCGGCGCGGATCGTCGCAAAACCGCCGACGAGCCCGCGGTCGTCGTTCACAAGCCTGTCGCCGTGAAGCTCCTCGAAGTCGGAGCAGATTAGGTCTATGAAGTCCTTGAGATGCGGACGCTTCGCGTCGCGCGCAAGCTTCACGCAGTCCATCGCACTCTTAGCCATATTTACCTCGTTCCCCTTTCAAATCCATCATTCATGATTCATCATTCATCATTACACTAGAATCCCCAGTACCACAGCATCTTCGCGATGAAGGCCTTGAGGTCCTTCCTCTCGACGATGCGATCGATGAAGCCGTGGGACTCGAGGTACTCCGCGGACTGGAAGTCGTCCGGAAGCTTCTGGTGGATCGTGTTCTCGATGACGCGCCTTCCGGCAAAGCCTATGAGCGCGCGCGGCTCCGTGACGTTGATGTCCCCGAGCATCGCGTACGACGCGCTCACTCCGCCCGTCGTGGGGTCGGTGAGCACGGAGATGTACGGAAGCCCCGCCTCCTTCAGCTTCGCGATCGCGGCGGAGGTCTTGGCCATCTGCATGAGCGAGAGGATGCCCTCGTGCATGCGCGCGCCGCCGGATGCGGAGAAGAGGACGAGCGGACGCCTCTCGGCGATCGCCTGCTCGCACGCGCGGGCGATGCGCTCGCCGGTTCCGGTGCCGAGCGAGCCGCCCATGAACGCGAAGTCCATCACGCCGAGCATCGCGTCGTGTCCGCCGATCTTCGCCGTGCCCATCACGATCGACTCCGTCTCGCCGGTCTTGGCGATCGTCGCCTCGACTTTCTCCTTGTACGGACCCGTCGCGTCGTGGAACTCGAGGTGGTCGGAGTACGTCACCGCGCGGAACACCTCGCTGAACGTCCCCTCGTCCGCGATCTGCGCAATGCGCTCGCGCGCCGAGAGCCGCCCGTGGTAGTTGCACTTCGGGCAGATTCCGCCGTTCTTCTTCCAGACCGCCTTCTCGAAATGGCTTTTGCACTTCGGGCATATCGCCCAAAGCGCCTTTGCGGGTGGTATCTTCGCCTTTTCGGCCTTCGCTTCAAACCAACTCATGTCATTAGCCTCTGATTTGGATTACAATGTGGTAATTATACCAAAAAATCGGCCGCCCTGCCGAGCCAGGCGGAGGTTGGAGGTTCCCCAATTTTCTCCGAGCCTGTCGAGCCCCTGCGACCCCCCGCGCGGATTTAGCGCATCCTGCGCTTGAGTGTTGCCCTCCTTGGCCGATCTTCGCTATAATGCGAAGTGCTAAACCAG
>OCTX011881220.1_pt1 | contig 12696 bp, 7 predicted proteins | sample 1539691 | NCBI WGS metagenome assembly OCTX01 (sample SAMN02144231, study PRJEB22623) | gut metagenome | biome: sheep rumen | host: Ovis aries | place: New Zealand
AAGCCCCATTTGGGGGTTTCTGCCGTTCATTGGCAGAATATGAACACTGTTTTGCTGTTTTCCGACAGTGGGCGGGCTGCATTCGTGTGGAAGACAGAGAGAGGGGAGCTACTCTCGGCGAGCGGCCCCCCTCGGAAAAAAACATCATACTGACTGTCGTTATTGCTGGCTGACGCTGACGTCGCTGACGGTGATGCTGCCGCCATAGTTGTTCACGCTCCAGCAGTTCTTCTGTATGCCGTAGATGCGCTGTGTGTAGCAGCACACGTCGTTGATGTACATCACGCAGACGGAGTTGTCGGTGTAGATGTCGATGTGGTAGGTGTTGTCCTGCGGGCGCTCAAACCAGTAGCCGTCGATGCCCTCAATGAATCCCTTCCCTTGCGGGCCCTCTTGCTCGAAGTTCACCTTGCGGTGGTTCTCGTCCTCGGGGTTGACCACCATGGTGTAATACTTCTCCGAGTCGGTGCCGCGCACGAGCGATATGCCGAACTTATCCCAGTTGTTCTGCGTCGTCACCGTCAGCGAAATGTGGTTGGCGGTGCCCAGTCGGGGGTAGAGCACGTAGGCATCGTCGCCGCTGAGCGTGCCGTTGCTGTAGCCGTTGCTGGCCATGGGCTTCAGCTCCTGTGCCTTGTTATACTTGGCGGCCATGGCGGGCACGGCACCCAGCGTGAGCGTGCCGTCGGCGTGCTGTATGAGCTTGTGGCAGACCAGTGCTCCGGCCCAGGCGGGCTCGCCCTCGGCACCCACGTTCACGTTGCGGTCGTGAATGGTGGTTCCCACGCGGTAGGGGCACCACCCCCAGATGTAGCGGTCCTGGCCGTTGCTGGCCGTCTTGCCGGCATAGAAGGCGCGGCTGTCGAGCACGCCCTCGTGGCCGTCGCGGGGCCAGTTGGCACCGGGGTCGTCGAAGCAGCGTTTCAGCCCCTCGAACGAGGTGGCCATCATGTACTTCACCTTGCGGCTCCAGGGTGCGCGGAAGCCCTCGCTGTAGACGAGATACCAGTATTGTCCCATCTGGAAGATGTCGGGGCACTCGCACATGCGGTCCCACACCATGTTGAAGCCTCCCACGTGCTCCCACGTCTTCAGGTCGGAGGAGCGGAAGTCGGCAAACCTCAGCTTCGAGGCTATGACCATGTGCCACATGCCGTCGTCGGCCTTGAAGATCTGCGGGTCGCGGAAGTCGGTGGCCGAGTAGCCGTAGTCGGTGCCCTTCAGCTGCCAGTTGGCGTCGCGCGTCCAGGTCTTGAAGTCGGCCGACGTGGCGCGCATCACCACCTCGCGGTTAGGCAGCAGCACGTTGTAGCCCGTGTAGTAGATGTAGTACAGGCCTTCCTGCTCGCTGTAGACGGCGCAGCCCGTGCCGAGCGATGCGTCCTGCTGTGCGGTGCTGGTTCCGGTGGGCAGCACCTCGCCCAGCGACTGGTAGGTGGCGCCGTCCTTCGTGGCCACGGCCCAGAAGGGGTGGTAGCAGGCACCGTTGTTGTCGTACTCCTGCAGGTACATCACCTTGAACTCGCCCGCCTTCTCGTCGTAGAAGGGCATGGGGTCGCCGCAGCGGCCTATGGCCGGGGTGTAGTAGGTCTGGAAGCCGGCGTCGTCGGTGCTGCTGAAGAAATCGGTGGTGGCAGCCCAGGCCCGGGGGGCATCGGGGCCGAAGTCATCGTCGCTGCAGGCGGTGAGGGCTGCGGTGATGTTGCAGCACACCAGTCCTGTGAACAATATTTTAATCATCTTTTTCATAAGGCGTTATTTCGTTAGGTAGTTGAAAGCGTTGCGGGTGATAATCTCAATGTTCTTGTGGAAATTCTCCACGTAGCCGCCCTCCAGGGTGTAGGAGTACCAGTCGTAGCAGCCTGAGCCGATGCAGATGATGCCGCCGTGGCCGTCGCGGGGCTGGTATTCCCATGCCACCACGGCTCCGTCGCCGCCCACGCCGAGAATCTTTCCGCCGGTGCGGGCCTCCCAGGCAGCGTGGTCGTCATAGCCGCCCCAGTCGGTGCCGATGTGGTACTGTGCCGTTGAGTTGGTGATGTGGTATCCGGCATCGGTGCAGTACACCTCCTGCGGGTTGTCGCCGGCAATGAGGTTCTGCCACAGCGGGTGGTCGTTCTGTCCGTCGAAGATGCGGAAGCTCCACGGTCCGCCGCACAGCTCGGCAGCATCCTCGTTCTGTCCCCAGCAGTTGTTGGGCGTGGTCCACTCGTCGTCGCCCGTCACGCCGATGAACGACGGCAGGTTGGTGGCGTAGCGCGTCAGGAAGAGCGAGCCTCCGTTCTCATAGTACTGGCGCAGCTCGTTCTTGGCGTCGAGGGCGTCGGTGGCCTTGGCCATGAACACGTCGTGTCCGTCCACGCCGCCGTCAACGTGGTAGTGCCACCAGATGACCTTGCACTCGGTGAGGTCGAGGGTCCCGGCGCGCAGGTCGGCAAACGAGGCATAGAGCGAGCCGCCGATGTTGCCCAGCATCCACTGGCAGGCAGCGCGGGCCTCGGGGTCGAGGTCGTTCATCACCGAAGGCGAGCCGATGAAGAGGGCCTTGGGCTTCTCGATGGCGATGACGGTGACCACGTAGGTGGCCTCGGCCGAGTTGTTCGTCACCGTGTAGCTGACGGGCTGCGTGAAGTCCTGGGGCACGCCGCTGCTGGGGGTGACGGTTGCGTTCTGGCTGTAGGTGATGGTGGGCACCAGGTTGGTGATGTCTACTGAGCCAGGCACGTAGACGGTGATGGTCTTGGCCTCCTGGTCGATGGCTCCCTGGTAGATGTCGTTGATGACGAAGTGGGTGATGCGGGCCTCGTCGTGGCGCACGCTGACGGTCCAGTTCAGGTAGGTGTCGCCGTTGGTGACGTGGAGCACGCGTGCGGCATCCATGTTCAGCGTCTCGCCCTGCTTCACGTCGCAGGCGGCACCGTTAGAGAGGGCGAGTGCCGTCACGGTCATGGCGTGTGTGTCGTACACCTCGGGCAGCCGCACCTCGATGGTGCGCGAGCTGAGGTCGATGTTGCCCTGGAAGTTGTCGAGGGCGAAGGCCTCGACCATGCAGTCGCCTGAGAGCTGCAGGTCGCTCACGTTGTCGTCGCTGCAGCTTGTGAGTGCCGTGCTGATGGCACAGCAGGCGAAGCAAGCGCAGAACAGTTGATATATCTTGGTCTTCATATTGCTGTATTTACAATTAAAACGTTTAATCTTCATTCTTCAATCTTACCAGTTGCCTATGTTCTGGGTGTAGTGTCCGTTGGCGGCCGATATCTGCTCGAAGGGTATGGGCAGGTACTCGTCCTTGTCGGCGGTGAAGTGGGCAGCGGTGTAGATGGCGCAGTGGTCTATCTCCTCGGCGTAGTACTTGTTGAGCACCGTGGCGGCATCGCCCCAGCGCACCAGGTCGAAGAAACGCTCGCACTCCATGCCCAGCTCCAGTCGGCGTTCCATCTTCACTATCTTCAGTGCCTCGTCCTTGCTGTAGCTGCCCTTGTAGTTGGCCACGTACATCTTCACCCCGTACAGGTTCTGGTAGCTGCCTATCATCTGTGTGCTCTTGGCGGCACGGCTGCGCACCTCGTTCACCAGCTGCAGGGCGCGGTCGGCCTGTCCCAGCTGTGCGTATGCCTCGGCGCGCATGAGCAGCACGTCGGCATAGCGGAACACGATGCGGTTCATGCTCGATGCCCAGTAGGAGCCCTTGATGAGATACTGGCCTATGAGTGCGGGGTCTACGTTCTGCTTCAGCGACACGTAGTAGCCGTAGAGCCCGTTGGAGCGGCTCCAGATGCTGGTCTCCTCCATCATGTAGTTCTTGTTGAACATGTAGGGCAGTCCGGGCATGCCCACGGTGAGGAACAGTCGCGGGTCGGCGTTGTCGGCGGCGCGGTCGTAGTCCTTCTCGTTGAAGGTGTCGAGCAGGGGCAGTCCGTCGGCACCGGTGCGGTAGGCGTTCACCAGGTTCTGCGAGGGCTTGTAGAAGTCGCAGCCGCCGTCGGTGGCACCGGGAATGTTGGGCGGAATGAGGCCGTAGCTCCAGTTCAGGTTGCCGTAGGTGGAGCCGTCGTTGCGCGAGTACTGTATGGCCCAGATGCTCTCCTTACCGTTCTCGTACTGCTCCTCGGGGCGGAAGTTGTTGTGCAGGTCGTCCTCCAGCCCGTAGTTGGCATAGAGTGCGGGGTCAGTGAACTTGATGACGTTGTTCAGGTCTTCTTCACTTACTGAGGTGACGCGGTTGCTGCCGGCATCGTCCTGGTGGTAGGCTTTGTAGAGATACACCTTCGAGAGGAAAGCTGCTGCTGCTGCCTTCGTGGGGCGGCCTTTGTCGGCCTGTGTCTCGGGCAGGGTGTTGTAGGCTTCCGTCAGGTCGTCGATGATGAGCTGCCAGCCCTCGTCGTTGGTGTAGGCGGTGTTCGACAGGGTGTTGTACTCGTCGTAGGTCAGGTTCTCGTTCACCACGAAGGGTATGTGCTTGTACAGGCGCTTCAGCAGGAAGTGGGCGTAGGCGCGCAGGAACTTCATCTCGGCCAGCCGCTGCTGCTTCAGGGCGAAGTCGCTCTCGTTGAGCAGGGCAATGGCGCTGTTCACACGCGAGATGCTGTTGTACAGGCGCACCCACATGTCGTTGATGTTCCAGTTGGTGGTGAGCACGCCCTGCTGCACCTCGAGCTGGTGGAACACGTCGCCGTCGCTGGTGCCGCTTCCGCCTTTGTAGGCATCGTCGCTGCGCACGTCGAAGTTCCACATGGAGTACGATGAGTTGATGTCTTCCGACGAGGTGAAGACGGCGTAGGCCGACACGACCATGGCCTCGGCGTTCTCGGGCGATTTCACCTGCTCGTCGCTGAGCGTGGCCTGCGGTGTGTGCTCGTCGAGGAAGTCACTGCAGGAGGTGAGGGTTGCGCCGCCGGCGCAACAGGCTAGGCATCCGTAGATAATATTCTTGATTTTCATGTTGTTGCGATATTTTAGAATGACACATTGAGACCAAACGTGATGTTGAGAGGGATAGGATAGCCGAAGTTGGCATTCTCGGGGTCAACGCCGGTGAAGTTCTTCGACTTGATGGTGAGCAGGTTCTGGGCCGAGACGTACATACGCAGACGCTGCATGTAGAGCTTCGACGCCAGGCTCTCGGGGAAGTTGTAGCCCAGCTGTATGGTGCGCAGCTTGGCAAAGGAGCCGTTCTCTACGAAATAGCTCGACACGCGCTTCTCGTTGTTGTTGTCCATGGTGCTGATGGCGGGTATGTTGCTGCCCATGTTCGTGGGGCTCCAGGCATCAAGCAGGCGCTGGCCCTTGTTCAGGTTCGATATGTTCAGGCCGCTCCACAGGTCGGTTTCTTTCTTCAGGTCGCTGATGACGTCGACACCCTGCACGCCCTGCCAGAACATGGTGAAGTCGAGGTTCTTGTACTGCAGGTAGATGTTCAGGCCCCAGGTGAAGTCGGGCACGGGCGAGTAGATCCACTCCTGGTCCTTCTCGTTGATGACGCCGTCGTTGTTGAGGTCCTTCCAGCGTATGCGGCCCAGTCCGGCACCGTTCTGCTGTGCGTGGTTGTCAATCTCGTCCTGGCTCTTGAAGATGCCGTCGTAGACGTAGCCCACCTGTGCACCGAAGGGATGTCCGACGACGCTCTCCACGCCGTTGCCTCCGAAGGTGCCCTTGGCGGCGATGGTCTCAGGCAGTCGGGTCACCTTGTTGCGGTAGGTGCCCACGTTGGCGGCCAGGTCGTAGCTGAAGTCGCCCACGTTGCCGCGGTAGCCCACGTTCAGCTCCACGCCGGTGTTCTCCATCTCGCCGGCGTTGATCCACTGGCTGCTGCCTTCGCCCATCACGCCTATGCCGGGCATGTAGACCAGTATGTCCTTCGTCTTCTTGAAGTACCACTCGAATGAGCCGTAGAGTGCGTTGCGGAAGAAGCCGAAGTCCAGGCCGAGGTTGGTCTGCGTCGTCGTCTCCCACTTCAGGTCGTCGTTGCCCAGCTGGTTGCGTTTGAAGCCCGAGGGCAGGGTCTGTCCGCCGTTGGTGCCGCTGATGTCGTAGCTCGTGCCGTAGCTCTGTCCGCCGAAGCCGGCCTCGCCGTAGTTGCTCTCGTACAGGGTGTAGCGTGCAATGTTCGAAATCTCCTGGTTACCGGTCTGCCCCCATGATGCGCGCAGCTTCAGGTTGCTGATCCACTCGGTGTCCTTCAGGAACTTCTCCTCGTTGATGCGCCATCCGGCCGATACCGAGGGGAAGGTGCCGTAGCGGTTGTTGCGGCCGAAGCGGCTGCTGCCGTCGTAGCGCAGCGTCAGGCCCAGCAGGTAGCGGTCGTTGTAGGTGTAGTTGAGCTTTCCGAAGTACGACACGAGGGTATATCCCTCGCCCGAGCCGTATGCCTCGGCCTCGCCCACACCGGCGTTGGGCCACATGTAGTCGGGGTTCAGCATCATGTAGTCGTACTTCTTGCCGCTGAACCAGGTGTCGTCCTCGCGGTTCAGCTCGGTGCCCACGAGGATGTCGCCGCGGTGGCGTCCGAACTCAAAGTTGTAGGTGGCAATGGCGTTCCACATCCACTTCGTCCAGTGTTCCTGCTTGGCCTCCACGCCGTTGGTGGCGTTGGCCACGGTGCCCTCGGTGATGGGGTACTGGAAGATGCGCTGCTCCTTCTGGGCGTAGTCCAGGCCGAAGGTGGTCTTGATGTTGAAGTCCTTGAAGGGGTTGATGTTCAGGTAGGCATCGCCGAACATGCGCCAGTACTTGTAGCGGTTGTCGCTGTTGCGCTGCAGGCGGGCCACCGGGTTCTCGCGGTCGGGGTATCCTCCCACGGGGCCGGCATAGTCGCCGTTGGTGGTGTAGACGGGCAGCGAGGGGTTGAACTGCAGCACGTTCTGCAGGAAGCCGCCGGGGGCCTGCACCTCGCTGGTGCGGTTCAGGGTGAAGTTCTCGCCCACGGTGACCAGGTTGCGGTCGTCAATCTTCACCAGCTTGTAGTCGGAGTTCATGCGTGCCGAGATGCGGTCGAAGTCCGAGTCCTTGATGATGCCCTTGTTCTTGTAGTAGCCCAGCGAGAAGTAGGACATGCCCCGCTCCGAGCCGTTGCTCAGTGCCACGTTGTACTGCTGTATGAGGCCCGAGCGCGTGGTCTGGTCGAACCAGTCGGTGTCGGCGGCGGGTGTGGTGCCGGCGGCGTCGAGGTACTTGCTCATGGTGATGTTGTTCAGCACGGGCTGACCCTGGGCGTCGTAGCTCCAGTCGTAGCGGTAGCCCAGGCCGTTCTGGTTGGGGTCCAGGCCGTCGTTGACGTAGCCTTGCCACATCACCTGCCCGAACTGCTTGGCGTTGAGCACCTCCATCTTGTGGGCGTAGGTCTGCAGGGCGATGCTGCCGTCGAAGTCGACGCGTACCTTGCCTTCCTTGCCCCGCTTCGTGGTGATGATGATGACACCGTTGGCAGCGCGGCTACCGTAGATAGAGGCCGAGGCGGCATCCTTGAGCACCTGTATGGACTCGATGTCGTTGCCGTTCAGCTCGTGCATGCCTGCCTTCGTGGGCACACCGTCGATGATGTAGAGCGGGTCGTTGTTGTTCAGCGTGCCCACACCGCGTATGCGCACCGTGGCCGAACCCGAGGGTGCACCGTCAGCGGCAATGTTCATGCCGGGCACACGGCCCTGCATGGCACGGATGGGGTTGTTCTCGTTCATCTTCGCCAGGTCGTCGACGTTAACGGTCGAGATGGCACCGGTGAGGTCGGCCTTCTTCTGTACGGTGTAGCCCACCACCACCACCTCGCTCAGGGCCTGGGTGTCGTCCTTCATCGTCACCTTCATACCGTCGGCGGCAGGCAGCTCCTGGGCCAGGTAGCCTATGTAGGAGAACACCAGCATGGTGCCGGGCTTCACCTTCAGCTTGAAGTTTCCGTCAAAGTCGGTCACCGCGCCGTTAGTGGTGCCCTTCTCCATCACCGTGGCACCGATGATGGTCTCGCCGTCCGGGTCCACCACCGTGCCGCTGATCTCTGTCTGGGCATAGCCTGCGGCAGCCACAAACATGAGCAATAAGCTCAGTAGATGTCTTTTTAGTTTTTCCATGTGCATGAATGCTTTTTGATTAGTACTGTTGTTTCAGATTTCGACGGCAAAGTTACTAATCTCTTGCATTCATTATATATAATAATCGTTCACGGGCGAGCAAAAATGATACACGAAACAATCGTTGACTATTTTGTCAGAAATGTCGATTGCTTCGTGTATATGGGCGTTTCGCGCGTTTACTGTGCCCTGAGGTCGGTGGGGTACTTGCCGTACTGCTCGCGGAAGCACTTCGAGAAGTAACCTGGGGTGTTGAAGCCCACCTCGTAGGCTATTTCGTTCACTGTTTTCGTGGTGCTCTGCAGCAGGGCGTAGGCTCGCTGCAGCCGCATCTGGCGCAGCAGCTCCACGGGCGACTGCCCGGTAAGGGCCTTCACGCGGCGGTAGAGCTGCACGCGGCTCAGCTTCATCTCGTCGCCCAGCTCGTCCATCTTCAGGTTGGGGTTCGACATGTGCTTGCGTATGGCCTCGTTCAGCTGTTCGGCAAAGAGCACGTCCTGCGAGCGGGGTGGGGGCAGGTCGTCGTCGGGCTTGTCGAAGATGTCGTGCAGGCGCCGGCTGCCGGCATCGGTGTAGAAGAGGGTCTGCTCCTCGTTCACGGCCTGCCGCTGGCGTATGGCCTTGCGGGCCAGCAGCCATGCTCGCAAGCTCATGATGACGGCCACCACGAGTGCCACGATGACGATGATGCTGGCCAGCAGCAGCTTGTGCTGGGCATCGTAGTGCAGCAGCGACTGCTCCAGCTTGCCGTGTATGGTGATGATGTCGTCGCCCTGCCGCAGCAGCTCGCGGCTGTTCATCGCCACCAGGTCGGCATTGCCAGGCGTCACCATCATGCTGGGCAGGAAGTTGTCGCGCTGGTAGGGGCGCCCCGTCAGAATGTCGAGCGCCAGCCGAACTATCTTCTCGCCGTGGGTGGGGTATATGTACGTGCCGTCCTCAACGCCCTGCTGCACGTAGCTGATGCCCTCGTCGGGCATGCCGTCGATGCCCAGTATCCTGACGTCCGTGCGCAGCCCGGCCTCTTCCACGGCCTCATGGGCACCGTGAGCCATGAAGTCGCTGTGGCAGAACACAATGTCGGGCACGTGGCCGCTGCTCAGCTGCTGGCTGACCACGCTGCGGGCGCTGTCGGCCGACCACTCGCTGTTGATGCAGACGTAGTCCAGCTCGGGGTGTGCGCGCATGACGCTCTCAAAGCCCTGGTGCCGCTCCTGTGCCGGCGAGGTGCTCATGGTGGCTGTCACCTCAAGCACGCGCGGGCGGCGCCCCTCGGTGCCGATGCCCTGTGCCAGGCTCACGGCATAGTCGGCCACGGTGCGCCCCGCCTCCTGGTTGTCGCCGCCGATGAAGGCGGTGTAGTCGTTGGTGGCGGCCTTGCGGTCGAAGAAGATGACGGGTATGCCCTTGCTCTTGGCACGGGCTATGGCGTCGGCTATGGGAGCCGCCTCGTTGGGGGCCACCACTAACAGGTCGATGCCGCTGTCGCAGAGCGAGTCTATCTGCCTGATCTGTAGGTCGGTATCGTCGTAGGAATAGGCTATCGTTACTGCTGCTTCGTGCTCGTACAGGTGCTGTGCGGCCAGCATCTCGTGGTTCACCTTCTGACGCCAGGCACCTTGCGAACACTGCGACACGCCAATCTTGTACACCCTGCCGCCATCAGAGCACGACGACAGGGTGACGAGCATGGCCGTCACCAATATAATAATGTACGCGAATGTTTTTTTCATAGTCTGTTCCTTTGCACGGTTTCTTTCAGTAGGAAATCATGCTGCAAAAATAGTCATTTTTGCCGAAACCGCCAAAAAAACGGGCTATTATTTTATGATGACGTCGAAAGTGATGGGCACGCTGACGCTGTCTGCGCCGTGTGCGATGGTGATGGGCACGCTGACGTGGTGTAGCCCGCTGCCCAGCTCGTTGGTGGCGGTGAAGGTCACTGCTATGCGCTCCTGGCGGTCGGCCCCCGTCGTGCCGGCTGCGGGCTGTGGAGCGGGCGTGCCTCGGTGCAGCACCACCACGGTGCGCTCGCGGCGCTCGCCGGTGCGCATGTAGCCCAGGTCGAAGCGGTTGGCTGACAGGCGTATGGCGTCGCTGATGCGCACGGGAAACTGGCGCAGCAGCGTCTCTTCGCTGCTGATGCAGTGGCCCGTGAGCACCAGCCGCACCTGCCTTGGTGCTGCGGTGCCCGGCCCGCCAGCGTCGTGGCCCGCCAGGCTGCCGTAGACCAGCGTGCCCGTCTCCTCGAAGTCGCCGCCCTTGCCGCGGGGGTTGAAGCGCAGCACCACGTTCATGGTGTCGGCGGGAGCCAGGCGGCGGGCACGGTCGAAGTGGAGCGTGGTGCAGCCGCATGAGGCGTAAGCCTGACGCACGGCCACAGTGTCGCTACCGGCGTTGCGCAGGCAGAAGGTGTGGTCCACCGGGCCGTCGGCCTCGTGGATGGTGCCCAGTGAGGCCGTGGCCAGTCCGATGACGATGAGCGAGTCAGCGAGCAACATACTTCCTTCCGTCCTTGATGTATAGTCCGCGGCAGGGCCTGTTGCCCACGGGGCGCCCCTGCAGGTCGAAGCATGTGCCGTCCGCAGGTTGCCGATAGCCCAAGGTACTTATATCCAGCGGGTTGTGCTGCGTGGGGCTCAGCGTCCAGGCGTACACCTTCACGGGTGTGGCGGCGGTGGCGAAGACCTCGGCACCGGTGGCGGCGGCGTTGGTGGGGAACAGGCGTACGCTGAAAGCCCAGCAGTCGCAAACGAAGATGTCGGCTATGCTGCCGTCGAGGAACACGTGCAGCTTGAGCGTCTCGCCGGCAGCCACCTTCCAGGGCAGCGTGGCCGTGTAGACGCCGTTGTAGGGTGCGCCGTCGTTCACGGTGCGCTCCAGCTGTGTCAGGTCGAGCGTCAGCGTGCCCCGTGCCGCGTCGTAGCTGAGCCGTGCCCCGCGGCCTGTGCCGTCGGTGAGCAGGTGGAAGCCGCAGGTGCCCGTGGTGACGGTGAACTCGCCCAGCAGCTCCATCTGACGACCGCTGACGGGGCTGAGGCTCTCGGCGCCGTTCAGCTGCAGCTCGCGGCTCACGCTGGTGGCGGTGCGCATGGCGGTCAGCCCGCTGTAGGGGCGCTGCACCAGCTGGCCGTCGGCGTCGAGGGTCAGCTCGCGGGGCAGCGAGTAGTTGTGTGCCCAGCCCATATCGTAGTTGCACTGCGTGGGCAGCTTGTCGGGCACGATGCCGAGGAGGAGAGCCCCCCCTACGGCCCCCGAGGGGGCTTCTATAGTTTTAGTGGCAGAGGAATAGGCAGGCGTATGGTCTATAGTAGCCCCCTCGGGGGCCGAAGGGGGGGCTTGGAGGGCTGTAATGCTTGGCGAGAGCAGGCCGTAGCCGTCGCGGCTGATGCCGCCCAGCTCTAAGTACTGCATGTCGCCGGTGGGCGTGAAGCGCCCGTCGGTGCCGATGGTGCCCACCCAGCACAGCGTGCGCACGCCGACGCCGGTGCCCAGCGGGGTGCAGGTGAAGAGCCACCGGCCGTCGCCCATCGGCGTCACGTTGGGCATCTCCCAGAAGGTGCCGTGCAGCTGTGCTGTCGTGCCCTGGAAGAACACGGTGCCGTCGTTGGTCCATGCGCCGTTCTCGCGCTTGTGCAGCGTGCAGCAGCCCACGCCGTTCCGGCCGGTGCCCACGATGACGTACTGCTGGCCTCCAGCCTCGAAGTAGTAGGGGTCGCGGAAGTCCTGGAAACCGCCCGCCGGTGTGCCGTCGATGACGATGCCCTGTTTCTCCCACTTAGTGAGCGTGGCGTCGGTGGCGCGCGCCTGGGCTATGGTGGCGCGGGCGTTGTCCACGGCCGTGTACAGTATGTAGTGTGTGCCGTCGTGCTCGTACACGCAGCCGCTCCAGCAGCCCTTGATGTCATAGCTCTCGCCGGGGGCGATGGCTATGGGCTCCTCGCGCCACTCGCACAGGTCGGCACTGCTGATGTGTCCCCAGTGCAGGCGCGACATGTAGGGACCGTTGGCGTTCTTCTGGAAGAACACGTGCCAGCGCCCGTCGCTGTAGACGAGTCCGTGCGTCTCGTTGGTCCACGAGCCGCTGGGCATGCCGTGGAACAGGGGGCGCCAGAGCGAGGGCGAGGCCCCCGAGGGGGCTGCATCAGTATAGCGCGACAGCGGGTAGCTGAAGTCCGGGGTAGCCCCCCCTACGGCCCCCGAGGGTAAAGCCCCCCCTACGGCCCCCGAGGGGGCTTCTATAGTTTTAGTGGCAGAGGAATAGGCAGACGTATGGTCTATAGTAGCCCCCTCGGGGGCCGAAGGGGGGGCTTTGGGGGCTGTAGGGGCTTTAGTGACCACCTCATTGCTGATGCTGATGTCGTCGATGAGTCCGCAGAAGGTGTTCAGCAGGAAGGGCCCCCACCGCTTGTCGTCGGCACTCTTGCCTATGATGAAGTCGGCGCTGCTGTGCGCTATGGCGGCGCGGCTCATGCGGCCCGTGCCTATCTGCACCCCGTCGAGGTAGAGCGTGGCGGCGTTGGCGCCCTTGTCCATTACCGCCGTCACGGTGCACCACTGTCCGCGTGGCAGCTTCTGCGTGCCTTGAACGGTCATCAGGAACCCTGTGGCCGAGCCGTAGCGCAGCCGCAGG
>OCTX012258303.1_pt1 | contig 12692 bp, 9 predicted proteins | sample 1539691 | NCBI WGS metagenome assembly OCTX01 (sample SAMN02144231, study PRJEB22623) | gut metagenome | biome: sheep rumen | host: Ovis aries | place: New Zealand
GCCTTCCGGTCCTCGTAGTCCGGGATATGCACGGAAATGACAAGATCCCGCGGGACCGCTGCCTTCGCCGCGTCCGTCTCCGTAAAGACCTGCACCGCATCGTCCGGGTAGAATGCCTTCACCAGCGAGTGAACGTCGTAGGAGAAATCATCTCTGTCAAGTTTTACTCCGATATTCATTGAAACCCCTTGACCTTCTTTTCAAAGCCGATCGTCGTCATCTCCCCGTGCCCGGTGAGGACCGTGACGTCCTCCGGCAGGGTCGTGCAGAGGCGTGCCAAGGAGAACTCCATGTCGTCGTCCGAGCCGGTCGGGAGATCCGTGCGGCCCCAGCTTCTGTAAAACAGCGTATCCCCGGCAAACAGCAGCTTCTCCGCCTCAAGGTAGTAGCAGACGCTCCCGCGGGTGTGGCCGGGCGTCTCGATGACGGAAAATGAAAGTCCGGCTGCCCCGATCACATCGCCCTCTTTCACCCAGACGTCCGCCGTGACAGACGCGCGCGGATCGTAGTAGCCCTGGTTGAGCCGCGGATCCGCGAGCAGGTCCCTCTCCGCCTCCGCCGCGTAGACCACGGCGTCCGGATGGGCCTTTTTGATCTCGTTGACCGCGAGGATATGGTCGAAGTGCCCGTGCGTGAGCAGGATCGCCGTAAGTTTCTCATCACCGGGCAGCGCGTGATGGAGGATCGTCTCCGCCTCGTCGCCCGGGTCAACAAGGATCACTTCCTTCGTATCCGTGTTTGTAAGAATAAAGCAGTTGGTGCCGATGCTTCCGACAACGCACACGCTCACTTTCAGTTGTCCCATGCTCTCCTCCGTGTAAGTTCGGACCCGCAGCAGCAAGCTGCGGGTCCCGCTCTTACGGCTTCAGCCGACTTTTCTTGTCACATCAATGATACTCTTGATCTTTTTGAGTTCCCTCAGCACCATCTCGAGCTCCTCCGAGGAGTGCACGAAGAAACTCATGTCCAGGGTCGCCGTGCCCTGCTTGGACAGGCGGACGTTCATGTTGCCGATGTCGATCTTCCGGTCGGTGAAGGTCCGGGAGATATCCACCAGAAGGCCCATCCTGTTCTCGGCGTAGATGCTGACCTCGACGCCGTAGGTGTTGCCGCTCTTTTCATTTTCCGGCAGCTGCCATTCTGCGTCCACCAGGCGAGCGCGTTCCTCGTCCGACATGCTCATGATGTTGATGCAGTCCGTCCGGTGCACCGTCACGCCGCGGCCGCGGGTGATGTAGCCGACGATCTCGTCGCCCGGGATCGGGCTGCAGCATTTCGCAAAATGCACCGCCAGGTCATTGAGGCCCTTCACGGTGATGCCGCCGCGACCTTCGCGGGCCACCAGCGGGAGCTTGTCCTGGGAAGCCTGCGCGGCTTTCAGGATCTCCTCGTCGGTCTCCTTCTTCTTGTTGTCCTTCTCGAACTGGTCAATCAGCTTGTTGACGACCTGGTTCTCCTTGAGGCCGCCGTGCCCGATCGCCGCGAGGACGGACTCCCAGTCACGGAACCCGTATTTCTGCAGGACGCCGTTCATGTACTCCTGCTTCATGAGGTCGGGCAGGTTGTAGCCCTTCTGCTTCGCGGACTGGGCGATCAGCTCCTTGCCGCGCTCGATATTGTCATTTTTGAGTTCCGCCCGGAACCACTGGTTGATCTTCGTCTTGGCCTGGGAGCTCTTGACGATCTTCAGCCAGTCGCGGCTCGGCCCCTTGGAGTTCTGGGATGTGATGATCTCGACGCGGTCGCCGTTGCGGAGCCGGTACTCGATCGGGACCAGCCGCCCGTTGACGCGCGCGCCGACCATCCTGTTGCCTACGGCCGAGTGTATGCTGTAGGCGAAATCCACCGGGCAGGACCCGTAAGGCAGCTGCTTGACGTCGCCGGCCGGGGAGAAGCAGTAGACATTTTCCGAGAAGAGGTCGAGGTCCGACTTGATCATCGTCAGGAACTCGTGGTTGTCGGACGTGTCCTGCTGCCACTCGAGGATCTGGCGCAGCCAGGCGAGCTTTGCCTCCTCCTGGTCGTCGACCTGCTTGCCGTAGGAGGTCTCCTTGTATTTCCAGTGCGCGGCGATACCGTACTCAGCGGTCCTGTGCATCTCCCAGGTCCGGATCTGGATCTCGAACGGGGTGCCGTCCGGCCCGATCAGGGTCGTGTGCAGGGACTGGTACATGTTCTGCTTGGGCATCGCGATGTAGTCCTTGAAGCGGCCCGGCACCGGCTTGTACTTGTCATGGATGAGCCCGAGGGACGCGTAGCAGTCCTGGACGCTGTCCACGATGATGCGAACCGCAAAGAGGTCGTAGATCTGGTCGATCGTCTTGTCCTGGGTCACCATCTTCTTGTAAATGGAGAAGAAATGCTTGATCCTGCCGTTGACCTCCCCCTTGATCCCGGCCTCGGCGAGCTTTTCCTTCACCTCGCCGACGATTCCGGCGACGAACGCTTCGCGCTGGCTCTTCTTGATCCCGATCTGGCGCACCAGGGACTCGTAGACGTCCGGATGCAGGTATTTCAGGGCAAGGTCGTCGAGCTCGGTCTTGATTTTCATGATACCGAGTCTCTGGGCGAGCGGCGAGTAGATGTCGAGGGTCTCGCGCGCCTTCTCCAGCTGCTTCTCCGGCTTCATGTACTGGAGCGTCCGCATGTTGTGGAGGCGGTCCGCCAGCTTGACCAGGATCACGCGGATGTCCTTCGCCATGGCGAGGAACATCTTGCGGAGGTTCTCCGCCTGGGTCTCGATCTTGTCCGCCTTGTAGCCGATCTGGCCGAGTTTTGTCACGCCGTCGACGATGATCTCCACCTCGCTGCCGAACTCGCGGCGGACGTCCTCGTTGGTCACATCCGTGTCCTCCACGATGTCGTGCAGGAGGCCGGCCGTGATGGACTCCTTGTCGAGCTCGAGATCCGCGAGGATCGTCGCGACGCAGATCGGATGGATCACATAGGGTTCCCCGGACTTGCGCTTCTGGTCCTTGTGCGATTCCCTCGCGAGCTCGTAAGCCTTGCGGATCATCGAGAGGTCGTCCGAGGGGTGGTACTTCAGGACCGCCTTCTCGAGCTCGGCGTAGAGCTCCTCCGGCGATGCGAAATGATCCGGCTTCGGGAGCTCCTGGTCCGCTTCTTCCAGAAGTATTTTCTTCGATTTAATGCGTTCAATTTCCTTCATCTCTTCTGTCGTCATGGGACCTCCTTCCGCCGTTTTTAACATTATTGTTGAATGCGAGAAACGGTTCTGTGGCTCTTTTCCGTCCCGAAGAGGGAAAATGAAAAGATCCCAAGAACCGTTTTGGATACTGTTTTACTTGCCTTCGTAGGCGAGGACCGACTCGATGTCGTAATCCGCCAGCTTCTTTCTGCCCTCGAGGCCCTTAAGCTCCATGAGGAAGACCATCTTCACGACCTTACCGCCGAGCTTCTCGATCAGCTTCGCGGCCGCTCCGACCGTGCCGCCCGTCGCGATCAGGTCATCGACGATGACGACCTTGTCGCCCGGCTTTACGGCGTCCTTATGGATCTCGATCGTGGCCTGGCCGTACTCGAGGTCATAGGTCTGGGAGACCGTCTCAGCGGGCAGCTTGCCCTTCTTGCGGACCAGCAGCAGCGGCTTGTGCATGTTGTAGGCGATCGCCGCGCCGAAGATAAAGCCTCTGGACTCCGTCCCGGCGATAATGTCGAAATCGACGCCTTCCAGCTTCTTCTGCATCTCGTCGATCGCGAGTGCGAGACCGTCCGCATCCTGCAGGACCGTCGTGATGTCACGGAACATGATCCCCGGCTGCGGGAAATCCGGTATCGTGCGCACATAATCTTCGAGCTTTTTAACTGACATGATGATTTCCTCCTTACGTAAAGTAAAATTGAAAGGCATTCCGCCCACAAAATCCGGTTAAAACAGCAGTTAACTGAACCTTTGAATAATATTGCGCTATTATAGCACGAAATAAATCCAAAATAAAGCCTTTTATTAATGATCTCAGTGGAAATGTGTGATCACCGCCTGCAGGTTCCGCCGGCCCATGTACTCGTTGAAATCCGGGTAGTAGGTGATCATGACCGGACCGGCCGACGCCTTCCGGTAAAGCTCCTCCACATTGGTAAATGAGATCACATCCAGCCTCCGCCCGTCCTCAAAATACGCGGTCCCGCGGAACACGTTCCGCTTCGCCCCGAGTACCTTCGGATAGCGGATCTTCACATCCTTCGCGGCGAAGAGCGGTCTCGGGTTCGCGGTCCCGAAGGGCTCCAGCCGTCTCAGTTCCTCGGTCAGCTTGCTGGTCACGCGCGAGAGCGGCAGCACCATATCGACCCGGACTTTCTCGTAGAAATCCTCTTTCCCGAGGCTGCAGTTATCGTTCAGCGCCCTGCGGAAGGGCTCGAGATTCTCCTCCGCGAGCGAGAGACCGGCCGCCATCGGGTGTCCCCCGAATTTGGTCATGAGCGGCTCCGCTTTGGAGAGCTCCTCGAACATATTGTAGTTCTCGGTCGACCGGCCGGATCCCTTAAGGCCCTTCTCGGTTCGCGTCAGCACGATTGTCGGGTGGTTGTATTTCTCGCGTATTCTGCCTGCGATGATTCCGGCCACACTCTCGTGGATTTCCGGGAGGAAAATCACGTAGACCTTGTCCCCTCCGGCGTCCCCGCTCTCCACGAGCGCCGCCGCCGCTGCCACGCCTTCCTCCGTCATGCGCTTGCGGCTGTCGTTGAGGTCCGAGAGTTTGCGCGCGGCGCTGCCGGCCTGCTCTTCATTTTCCGCGGACAGCAGGTCCAGGCCGAGCATGGCCGTGTCGAGCCGGCCGCTCGCGTTGAAGCAGGGCCCCAGCACGAACCCGACCTGGTATGCGCCGACGGTGTTGATGTCGACGCCCGAGATCCCGGAGAGCGCGAGCATGCCCGGATTCTCCGTGTGGTGCAGGCGTCTTAAGCCCTCCTTCACGATGACCCGGTTCTCGCCGCTGAGCGCGACGACGTCCCCGATGGTCGCAAAGGCGACGAACTGCAGAAGCTTCATATCCTGATCCGCGCCGAGCGCGAGGATCAGCTTCCAGGCGACGCCGGCCCCGCAGAGCTCGATGTAAGGATAGGTCTCACCCTCCTGCTTCGGGTCCACGACCGCGTCCGCCTCCTCCGGAAAATGCAGCACCTCATGATGATCCGTCACCACGACGGTCATCCCGAGGCTCTTCGCGAGCGCGATCTCCTTCCCGGCCGAGATGCCGTTGTCGCATGTCACGATCGTGTCGACGCCGTCCTCCGCGGCCTCCCGGATCATCCGCTCGCTCATCCCGTAGCCGTCCGTGATCCGGTCCGGGATGCGGATATCCGCGCAGGCGCCGAGCTCCTCAAATCCCTTCTTTAATATATAGGAGGACATGATCCCGTCGATATCATAGTCGCCCATGATGCGGATCTTTCTGCCCTCCGCGATCTTCTCCTTAAGGATCGCGACCGCCTTGTCCATCCCCTTGAGGCGCATCGGGTCATGCAGGCACTCCGTGCCGCCGTGCAGAAACTCGTGGATCGCCTCGTAGCCGATCACGTCGCGGTTTCGGATGACCCGCGCGGTCACCGGGTCGATCCCGAACCTGGCCGCGATCCCCTCAAAATCAGCATGCTTGTTTGTGACAAACCATTTTTCCATATTTTACGCCTCGTCCTGTATCTCCTGCAGCGCCCGGTCAAGCGCCGCGATGTCCTCCTCCGTTGTCGACCAGCTTGTGGCAAACCTGACCACCGTGTGGTGCTCGTCCGCTTTCTCCCAGAAGCTGAAAGCGATCTTCTTCCCGAGCGCCTCCATGGTTTCATTTTCAAGGACTGCAAACTGCTGGTTAGTCGGTGAATCGATATAAAAATGAACCCCTCTCTCCCTGAAAACCTTCTTCAGCCGCTCCGCCATGTCGATCGCGTGCCGGCTTATCTCAAAATAGAGTCCGTCCGTGAACAGCGCATCGAACTGGATCCCCAGAAGCCGGCCTTTTGCGAGCAGCGCGCCTCTCTTCTTCACCGAATTCATGAAATGCGCCGGCCTGTTCCCGTGCGTAAACACGACCGCCTCGCCGCAGAGCGCGCCGACTTTGGTCCCGCCGATGTAGAAGACGTCCGTGAGGTCCGCGATATCCGGGAGTGTGAGATCCGTCTCCGGGCTCATGAGGCCGTAGCCGAGCCTGGCCCCGTCCAGATAGAGCGGGATCCCGTACGCGCGGCAGATGCCGGAGATCCGGGTGAGTTCATCTTTTGTGTAGAGAGTTCCGTACTCCGTCGGATGGGAAATGTAGACCATCCCCGGGAACACCATATGCTCGCGGTTGCCGTCCGCATGGAAATCCGCAAGGTATCTCTCGAGAATCTCCGGGACGATCTTTCCGTCCCGCGGCTCGAGCTCCAGTACCTTGTGCCCCGTGTACTCGATCGCGCCGGCCTCATGCACGCTCACGTGCCCGGTCCGCGCTGCGACGACGCCCTCCCAGTCCGCGAGCATCGAGGAGATGACCACCGCGTTCGTCTGGGTCCCGCCGACGAGCAGCTCCACCTCCGCGTCGTCCCGGCCGACCGCCTTCCGGATCTTCTCTTTCGCGCTCAGGGTGAACCGGTCGCTCCCGTAGCCCGGTGCGGCCTCCAGGTTCGTCTCCGCGAGCCTTTTTAAGATGGCCGGGTGCGCCCCGGCGATGTAGTCGCTCTCAAACGATATCATCATTCTATCCTTTCCTTTTGGGGACGATGGGGACGGTTCCCGCAGTGCTGGGGACGGTTCCTGGGGGACGGTTCCCGCAGGGAACCGTCCCTGGGGAACCGTCCCTGAACCGTCGCCGGGGAACCGTCCCCCTAATCATACTCTCTTTCCGCCGATTCGGCAACACTCTTACTTCCCCTTGATCTCGATCCGGTCAAGGATCCCCTGCACGCCCACGCCCGGATGCGTCAGGTACATCCGCGCGACGTCCTCGACGAACCCCGGGTCCGCCCCGGTCTTCCTGCTCACCTGGTCGAGCGGCCGCCCTCTGTCGATCTCCCGCATGATCCGCTTTACCAGCGCGCTCAGCTCTTCATTTTTCGCGCTTTGAGGTTTCGGGAGAGAAGCCCCTCCTTCAAGCACCGCCGTCCGGGCGTGCCCGTAATACACTCTCTTCGGCCTCATGGCCAGCAGCTTCTCCCAGCTGCGCCCGATCTCCGTCCCCGCGTGAGCCGGAAGCTCGTAGAGCGGGTTCAGGTCGCCCACAAAGAGCTCCCCCGAATCGAGAAAGAGCGAGATGCTGTCCTCGCTGTGGCCCGGCGTTGCGAGTATCTCCCCGTCAAGACCGAGCTCCGCAAGGAAGCGCCGGCTCTCCGAGAGCGCGAAGAAACGCACCTTTTCGTCTCTGATCGGGGAAAATGAATTCCTCCTCTCCTTCTCGAAGACCCCGTCCGCGCTGTGGATAAACTCCCTCTGCAGGTCCGCGGCCGCGATCACCGGCCCGAGGTCCGCGATATTCTGTGCGATTCCCATATGGTCCGGATGAAAATGCGAGATCAGGATGTAATCGATGCTCTGCACCGGCACGCCGGTCTCCCCCATCGCGCGGCAAAAGAGCGGGAAGGTCCCCGCCCAGCCGGTGTCGAACAGGAGCGTCCCGCGGCTGCCCCGGATCAGATAGGTGTTGGTGTTCGAGTATTTCAGTTCATGAATGACGGGCATACAGATCCCTCCCTGAGGCAAAAAACAGCATGCAGGCCAGGCCGCATGCTGTTTTCATTATATTTTCTTATTTCTTTTTCTTCTTCCGGATGACGTTCGGGTTCTTCGAGGAACGCACGCCTTCGGAGGCATTTTCCGCACTGCCTGCGGTCTTCTTCGCCGCCGCGACTTCATGGGCGTAGACGCCGGCATCCTTGCCGAGGCGCGTGCGCATGATGTACCAGAGCGGACCGGTCAGGAACACGGACGAGAATGTGCCGGCCACGATACCGACCATCATCGGGAGCGTGAACTCCTTGATAGAGGTGACGCCGACGATGTAGAGCACCAGGATCGAGGCGAGCGTCGTCAGGTTCGTGTAGATGCTTCGGGTCAGGGTCCGATTGATGGAGGCGTTGACCAGCTCGGCCAGGTTCGTGCCCTTGTTCGAGACAGCCAGGTTCTCACGGATACGGTCGAAGATGACGATCGTGGAGTTGATCGAGTAGCCGAGGATCGTCAGCATGACCGCGATGAAGGAGTTGCCGACGGAGATGCGGAGGATCGCATACGCCGTGAGCGTGACCAGAACGTCATGGATCAGGGCGATAACCGCGGAGGTCGCGAAGCGCATATCCTTGAACCGGATGAAAATGTAGAGCAGCATCAGGATGACCGCGACCACGACCGCGAGGATCGCGTCGTTGCGCATTTCAGCGCCGACGGTCGCGGAGATATTTTCCGTCGTAATGGAGGCGGAATCAACGCCGAAGTTCTCGCCGAGGGCGTCCGTCAGGGCCTGGCGCTCGTCAACGCTGAGCGTGCGGGTCTTGATGACGACTTCCGTGGAGCCGACGACCTGCTGCATGGAGACATTTGCGTCACCGGTGACGTCCATGACCACCGGCTTGACTTCGTTGTCGAGCTCATCGAGCGTGTAGTCCTTCTCGAAGCCGACCGTGGTGGAGGTTCCGCCGAGGAACTCCATGGAGAAGTTCAGGGAGCGCCTGCCGGAAGCCGCGTTCACGACCATGGCGATGAGGCCGATCGCGATGAAAACACCCGCGATGCCGTATCCGATCTTCTTTTTGCCGACAAAATCGATCTTGTGGATGATCAGCTTGTGCGACCAGTACTTCGGATCGCGGACGCCGACCGCGTAGACCGCATAGACGATGAAGCGGGAGACCACGCAGGCCGTGAAGAGTGAGAGCGCGACGCCGAGCGCGAGGGTCATGGCGAAGCCCTTGATCGTGCCGGTGCCGAGCATGCCCAGGACCGCCGCTGCGATGAGGGTCGTGACGTTGCCGTCGATGATCGCGGACATCGCCTTGGAGAATCCGGCGCGGATCGCGTTCAGAACCGAGGAACCCGCCGCGATCTCCTCGCGGATGCGGGCGTAGATAATGACGTTCGCGTCGACCGCCATACCGATGGACAGGATGATACCGGCGATGCCCGGAAGCGTCAGCGTCAGGTCAAATGCATTGAGCAGCACCAGGATCAGCGCGGCGTAGAGCACAAGGACGAACGACGCGATGACGCCCGGGACAAGGTAGGCGATGATCATGATGAGGCAGACGATGCCGAGGCCGACCGCGCCGCCGATAAGGGAGGTGCGGATCGCGTTCTGGCCGAGCTGCGCGCCGACGACGTTGGAGCGGATCTCGGTGAGGAGAAGCTTAAGGCCGCCGATGCGGATGTAGGAGGCGAGCTCCTTGGCCTTCTCGATGGACTCCATGCCCTCGATGACCGCCTGGCCGTTGGAGATCACGTCGTTGACGGACGGTACGGAGACAAAGTGGCCGTCGTAGTAGATACCGATGGACTCATTGCTGGAGTAAGCCTTCTGGGTCGCGGCGGCAAATGCCTCCGTCGCCGACTCGTTCAGCGTCAGCTGGACGACGTACTTGTTGCCGGTGGTCTCCTGCGTGGAGACGGCGCCTTCGGCGGACGCCACATCGGAACCCGTGCAGACGATCGCGCCGCTCTTCTCAAGCTCCTCGATCGTGTAGTTCAGGACATACTCGCCGACCGTGCTGTCGTAGGAGTAGGATTTGTTGCCGTCCGCGTCGGTCTCGGCGATGAAATAAAGGGAACCCGGCGTGCCGAGCTCAGCCAGGATCGCGTCGGCGTCCGTGACGCCCGGGATCTCAACGCTGATACGGTTTGCGCCTTCCTGGTAAACGTTCGCTTCGGTCGAGTACTCCTCGACACGCTTCTGCAGCTTGTAGATGGTGTCGTCCATGTCTGCGGCCGACGGGGCAGCTTCATTTGCCTCGTAGGTGATGGAGACACCGCCGGAGAGGTCCAGACCGGTATGGATGTTTCTCATCGATCCGGTTCCGCCCGCGCCCCATCCGGCAATGGCAGTGTAGCACATGAGCACCGTAACGATAATGCTCAGCGCAATAACGATTACGCCTGTTCTTTTCTTCATAATACCTTCCGCTCCTTGTAACTTATGGTTCTAATTCCGCTTCCGCGGCTTTAAGCATGATCGCGCACTCGACCCGCTTCTTCTGAAGCTGACAGCCGATCTCGTAAACGTCGTTGATCCCACCCGTGAAATTGTAGGAGTTGGCCGCACAGCCGCCGCTGCAGTAGAACCTGGAGAAACAGCTTCTGCACTCCTTCTTAGAGTAGACGTTTACCTTCTTGAATTCCGCAACGATATCCTGACGGACGACACCCTCATCGACATTTCCCAGAAGGAAATCTTCCGTCCCGACAAACTGGTGGCAGGGATAGAAATCGCCCCAGGGCGTGACCGCGAGGTACTCGGTGCCGGACCCGCAGCCAGAGAGCCGCTTGTAGACGCAAGGGCCACCCGTTAAATCTATCATAAAATGAAAGAAATTAAAACCCTTTCCTTCTTTTTTTCTTCGAATCATTTCCTTTGCGAGACAGTCATACTGCTCTCGGAGGCAGGGAACATCCTCCGGGCGGATCGCGTAATCTTCCGTCGGCGGCGCCACGACCGGCTCGACGGAGATCTGGTCGAACCCGAGATCCGCAAGGTGCAGGACATCCTCCGCAAAATCGAGATTCCAGTGTGTGTAAGTGCCGCGCACATAGTACTGGAGGCCGAGTTCATTTCTCATTTTCGCGAATTTCAGGAATTTCGGGAGAATCAGGTCATAACTGCCCTGCCCCTTCCGGAACGGGCGCATCCGGTCGTGCACTTCCTTCCGCCCGTCGATGGAGAGAACCACATTGTGCATCTCCCGGTTGCAGAACTCCATGATCTCGTCATTTAAGAGGACGCCGTTCGTCGTCAGCGTGAAGCGGAACTTCTTCGGCGCGACCGTGTCCTTCGTCTTCTCCTCGAGCTCATGCCCGTAGGCGACCAGCTGTTTTACGACTTCCCAGTTCATGAGCGGCTCCCCGCCGAAGAAGTCGACTTCCAGGTTCTGGCGGTAGCCGGAATTTTTCACAAGGAAATCCAGCGCCTTCTTCCCGACCTCAAGGCTCATCAGCGCGCGGCGGCCGTGATATTCACCTTCCTCCGCGAAGCAGTAGCGGCAGGCGAGATTGCAGTCGTGCGCGATGTGAAGACAGAGCGCCTTGACGACGGTCGGCGCCTTGGAGAAGCGGTCGATTGCCGGCGAATAGGGCTCCTCTGAAAATAAAGACCCCTCGCTCTTCAGCGTCCCGATCTCCTCGAGCGCCTCCTCGATCTCTTCCGCCGGATAGGAACCGGCAAGCGTCTCCCTGACCTTGTCCGCGTCCCCGCCGTCCCGCATAACAGCGACCGCGTCGTAGAGGACGTCATCCGCCACATGGACCGACCCGCTCGGCACGTCAAGGATCATATTGTATCCGTTATTTTTATACTGGTGTACCTGCATGAATACTCCTGATTCCGTATATTCGGCCGGCTCTTCCGGCCGCTTTTTTACACTTGAAAAGGGTCTGCTCATCACAGACCCTTAATCGTATCCGTTGAAACTGACCGTTTACTTGTGCTCGCAGCTCTGGTTGCCTACCGTGCAGGAAGTCTTGCAGGCTGACTGGCAGGAAGTCTGGCACTCGCCGCATCCGCCTTTTTTGAGCGTATTCTGAAGGTTCTTTGTGTTCAGGCTCTTTACGTGCTTCATCAAGATTGTCCTCCTTATAGATTTGTGACATTATACCACAGCATATCTTTTCTGGCAAGTACGCTTAATCGCGTTTTTTGCGTTTCGCTGTAAAAAATGCAGCCCCCGAAGCAATCATCGCCGCCGCATACGCAAACGGGTTCGAAATATCGCCCGTCTTCGGGTTGGCGCGGTTTGCATTTTTCGCCGGTGTCTCCGTCGAAGGTGCCGGGGAGGCGCTGCCTGTATTCTCCGCCGGGGCTGCCGTCGGGGCTGCCGTGGCGGGCGCTGCCGTCGGTGTCGGCACTGCCGTCGGGGCCGCCGTCGGAGCGGCCGTCGGCGTCGGAGCGGCTGTAAGCGTCTTGCTGCCCGCGGCATCGGTGTCGCCGACGATCTGTTTTGTTCCGGGCGCCGCATTCACGACTGTCTCGTCAACGCTCGTCACGAACGCAGGCTCGCTCACCGTATCCAGAGTCTCCGTCGCGGCCGGGATCACGCTCTCGTTTCCGGGCGTCCAGGTCTCCGTCGCGAACGGGATGTCATCGACGTCTGTGCCGGTCTCCTGTCTCGCCAGGGAGATGAGCGCGTCCTCGCTTTCTTCCGTATCTTCCGTCTCCGCGCTGCCGGCTTCCTGAACTGCTTCCGCGGCATAGAGGACATCTTCCTCCTCTTCTGCCGGCGCTGCTTCCGCAGCTGATCCGGAAAGCAGGTTGTCATACTTCATGAGCCTCTCCTGCTTTCCGAGGGCGAGCAGCGGGTTTTCTTCTTCCGCAGCCTCTTCCCCGGAAGCCGTCTCATCGGCTTTTTCCGGAACCGGCGTCTCCGCAGGTTCCTCCTCGTCAAGCGCAGGCTCCGTCGCCGCGGGGATCACTCCCTCCGGCACTGTCTCGCCGGCAGAAGCCTCTTCTGCCGCCGCGCTCTCGGCCGGCTCCGCGGCCTTCGCGTCTTCTGCCGGCACATTT
>OCTX012027270.1_pt1 | contig 12686 bp, 13 predicted proteins | sample 1539691 | NCBI WGS metagenome assembly OCTX01 (sample SAMN02144231, study PRJEB22623) | gut metagenome | biome: sheep rumen | host: Ovis aries | place: New Zealand
GTTTAAAAGAAAAGAGGCATATTTATGACAATTTATAATAATGTGATTGACTTAATCGGAAAAACACCACTGGTTGAATTACAGAATATTGAAAAAGAATATAACTTAGAGGCCAAATTAGTGGCCAAGGTTGAGTTCTTTAATCCGGCAGGAAGTGCCAAAGACCGTGTAGCACTTAGAATGATTGAAGATGCCGAAAAGAAAGGTTTGTTAAAACCGGGAGCTACGATCATTGAACCGACAAGCGGAAACACCGGAATCGGTCTTGCGTGCGTAGCAGCTGTCAAAGGCTATAAAGCGATCATGGTATTGCCGGAGACAATGAGTGTGGAAAGACAGTTATTGTTGAAGGCATATGGAGCTAAGGTCGTACTAACAGAAGGCGCAAAAGGTATGCAGGGTGCCATTGATAAGGCAGAACAGCTACATAAGGAAATTGATAATTCCATCGTTGCCGGGCAGTTTGTGAACCCATCCAATCCGGATGCACATTATGATACAACCGGTCCGGAAATCTGGGAAGATTCAAACGGAACCGTGGATTTCTTTGTAGCCGGAGTCGGAACCGGTGGAACGATTACCGGAACCGGTCGTTATTTAAAAGAGAAAAAACCGGAAGTAAAGGTAGTAGCAGTTGAGCCAACAGGCTCACCGGTATTAAGTGAAGGTCATGGAGGACCTCACGGTCTGCAGGGAATCGGTGCCGGCTTTGTACCGGAAATTCTCGATACAAAAGTATACGATGAAATAATTACCGTAACCGATGACCAGGCTTATGAAATCGGACGTCTTCTTGCCCAAAAGGAAGGAATGTTAGTAGGTATTTCTTCAGGAGCAGCCTTATATGCAGCAATTCAGGTGGCATCACGTCCGGAAAATAAAGGAAAGACAATTGTCGTACTATTACCGGATACCGGTGAAAGATATTTATCTACACCTATGTTTGCACAAAAATAATAGCTGTCTATAAAGGACAGCTTTTTACAAAAGGAGGGAAATCATGGATTTAAGTAATATAAAAGTGCTGGTATTTGACTTAGATGGAACGCTTTTTCATTATGGAAAACAGATCACTCCTTCTGTAAAAGAGAAAATTATTGAATATCAAAAGAACGGATATATCGTTGGGATTGCGACAGGACGCTTTTTCAGCGAACTCGATGAAATCATTAAAGATTTAAAGCTAAGGGAATATAAAGGCTTTGTAGCGTGTGCCAATGGCTTAGAAGTGCATGACTTCTATGATCAAAGAGTACGGATGTTTCCCCGTATTCCATCAAAGGATGTAAAAGAAGTCATTCGTATTGCTCAACAGCATCTTCTTGTTCCTTATTTCTGGGAAGAGGAACATTATGTCATGTTCCTTCCGAAAGTATTAAAAAAAGGACAGGCAATCTTGAAAAAAATTTATCGCAATCCGGTTCATCATAAATTAGCGCCGCTGGTATTAACAGAGATTCGAACCAAAATCAAAACCCAGAGTAATTTATATGACAAGGTTTGTTTCGTAGGAAGAAAAGGGGATGTTGCCCGATTTGAAAAAGATATTCTAAAACGATATCCCGATTATCGCTTCTATCCGGTCGATGACAGATCAACCGAACTGGTTGCCAAACAGGTCGGAAAAAAGGAAGCGGTTGAATGGGTTGTTCGTAAACATAATTATACATTAGACAATGTGCTTGCCTTTGGAGACAGCGGTAATGATCTTCCGTTACTGTTAGCTTCCGGAATCGGAATTGCCATGAAAAATGCACAGCCCCATGTAAAGAAGGCTGTGCAATATATTACGAAATATAAGAATTCAGATAATGGAGTATTCCATCATTTGGAATCACTGGCCCTGGGGTCTATCGTATCTGTTGATCAAAGCAGAACTGATAAACAGGAAGATTCCGGCAATGATAAATCCGGCACCAATTAACTGCATGATGAAGGATAAAGCTTGGATCGGCTGTAAAAATAGGATGGCTCCAAAGATCATCATTAAGATAGATCCGATTAAACCTAGATTCCATCTAGGGAAGCCATTTTCTTTTAAGACAAAGGATCTCTTTAATTGAACAACACCGAAAAGCGTTAGGGCAATACCTGCAAGTACCGGTAATACCGCAATGATGCTTTCAGGGGAGAGAATCATAAGAGCACCTGCGATAAATAACGGAACTCCATAGAATAAAGAACTGTTATCGGATTTAGCCTTGGCAAAGAATGTGTAAATCATAAATGCTCCGATGGCAGCTCCGGCGATACCGATGATTCGTGCTAACATTGTGAGAAGACTGACATTCAATACACATAAAAGAATTCCAATCAACACAAATAAGAGGGACATTCCCCGATCTTGGGAAGAATTATTTGATTTCATAGTTTTAATCTCCTTTGTAAGTACATTTCTGATTTCATTATAGTACAATTTAGTTAAGATTTGCGTAGATATTTTATGCATTGTATACTTTCAGAAAGAGAGGTAAATAAAATGAGAGTTGCGGTTGTAATGGATAATGGTTTTGAAGAATTAGAAGCAATGGGCTCTATCGCACTACTTAGAAGAGCCGGATTGGATGTAGATATTGTATCAATGACAGGTGAAAGTGCTACCGGACGTTTTGGAGTAACTTACAGCCCGACATGTCCATTTGATACGTATGACTTTACAAAAGCTGACTGTTTATTGATTCCGGGTGGACCGCATCATAAAACAATTCGTCATAATCAGGCATTTTTAGATCAGATCCATGAATTTGCCGACAATAAGATTATTGCGGCGATTTGTGCAGCACCGACTATTTTAGGTCAGGAAGGTCTTTTGAAAGGAAAGAGATATACCTGCTTTAAAGACTTAGATGAGGATTTTGGCGGTGAATATGTATATGCCTATGCCGTAACGGATGGAAATTTAGTTACCGGTATCAGTGCTGCTGCAAGTATTGAATTTGCGTGGGCTGTTATTGAAAAATTATGCGGTAAAGAACATGCCGATAAGGTAAAGGCATCTGTTTATTACGACGCTAAACACTAAATTGACGTATTAGTAACCGAAGGGGTATTACTCTTTCGGTTTTATTTCGTGGTTTTTTTGTGATAAATACGTTATAATAGTCTCGCTTATGCGCCTGTAGCTCAGTTGGATAGAGTATCAGATTCCGATTCTGAGGGTCGCAGGTTCGAGCCCTGTCAGGCGCGCTTTTTATATGTCTCCGTAGCTCAGTTGGATAGAGCGTCCGCCTCCTAAGCGGAAGGTCGTTGGTTCAAATCCAATCGGGGATGCCATGAAATCATTCGGAAGGTGTTTGAACAAACAGCTTCCGTTTTTTTGTATTGGATGTTTGAATTACAAAGATATGTAATTAAAAATACTAACGGATACAATAGAGTGCTTACCTACTTTTGTGTAAAATTGTTAGTATATTTATATAACGCTTTCTAAAATTGACGCAATGGGCTATTATATATATAATAATAAACATTATAAAGGGTGTGACGATAATGAAGAAAGCAGCATATAATATATTACCTCCAACAGAAAAAGTCTTACAAACCATGGGAGAACAGATTAAGCTTGCAAGACTTCGGCGGAGCTTATCTGCTGAGTTGGTTGCCCAACGCGCAGGAATCAGCCGAGCCTCTCTTTGGAAGGTTGAAAAGGGTGACCCATCAGTTGCTATGGGAATTTATGCAGCTGTTTTGCATGCATTAAATAATTTGGATAAGGATCTGCTTCTTGTTGCCAGGGATGATGAGTTGGGCAGACAGCTGCAGGACTTGAGTTTGATTACTAAGAAACGTGCACCGAGGAGGTGAAAATTATGCCGGCAAATCAGAAGACAATTTTTGTTTATGATGATTTCAGCTCTGATCAACCTATACTTATGGGGTGCCTTTTTGTAAATGTTATAAAAGGTGGTGAATCCTATTCTTTTGAATATGATAAAGATTGGTTGAAAAAGACAAAGCTTACTTTGACTTTGGATCCGGAACTTATGCCATATTCCGGTAGACAGTATCCAACTGGAAAAAATATCTTTGGAATGTTTGCTGATGCTTCCCCGGACCGATGGGGTCGTGTTCTTATGAATAAGCGTGAAAGAATTCTAGCGTCAAAAGAAGGGCGTAAACCTTCCAAACTTTATGATAGTGATTATCTACTTGGTGTATACGATGAAACTAGAATGGGTGGTATGCGCTTTAAATTAATATCGGATGGTCCGTTTCTTTCTGATGACAAGGAAACAGCAGCGCCACCCTGGGCAGCACTTCGCACGCTGGAGGAAGCCTCCAGAAACTATGAAAAAGATGAGACCGGTCTAGCCGAAAAATGGTTGAATCAGCTAATTCGGCCTGGTTCTTCTCTTGGCGGTGCCAGACCAAAGGCAACTGTAGTTGATACGAAGGGACAACTTTGGATTGCGAAGTTTCCCTCAAAGAATGACGAAAATGATACAGGCGCCTGGGAAATAGTGGTACATGATCTTGCAGCGCTTTGCGGATTGAATGTGCCTGAGGCAAAGTGCGAAAAGTTTTCGCCTCTCGGAAGTACTTTCTTAGTAAAACGTTTTGATCGCCGGGAAGGCAGGCGAGTTCATTTTGCCTCAGCAATGACACTTCTTGGAAAAACAGATGGTGCATCTGCTTCTGATGGCAGCAGTTACCTTGATATTGCTGGGTTTATCAAGTCTTATGGTGCGCAGCCAAAGAAGGATTTGATGGAACTTTGGAAGCGCATTGTCTTTAATATGGCTGTTTCCAATACAGATGATCATTTGAGAAATCATGCCTTTGTTCTCACAAGCAGGGGATGGATTCTTTCACCTTTATACGATGTAAATCCGGTTCCTTATGGCAATGAATTATCACTCAATGTAGATGAGGGTGATAACAGTATCAGCATTGAATTAGCTGTGAAAACTGCTGTGAGATTTGGTATTCCGGAATCGGATGCCACATCTTATGCAGAAGACATCCTTAGAATCGTAAGGGATAACTGGGAAAAAATAGCCTCCAGATATGGTTTGACACGTAGGCAGATCGAAGAAATGAGACCCGCATTCAGTGTCTGTTACGAATAAAACAAATAACATATGCAGCGGAAACTTTTAGCTCTTTTTATTTATCATCGGCTGTTTATAAATAAGAAATACATACAATATCTATCGATAAACAGCCGATAAGATTGGACTTTTATTATTGAGAATAAAATGATGGTAGTCAAAAAGTACTCTAAAAATATATGATTTTTTGCGTTTAAGACAAAAAGTGATTATTGTATAAGTATGAAAAGTAAGAAGAGAACCATTATGATCATTATAATTTTAATTGTTGTGGCATTAATTGTAGGGGCTATGTTTTGGCTGGCGGGGTTTGTGATGACAGGAAAAAGACAAACCCAGCAAGAAGCTATGACCTGGCAAAGTGAACATTACGATACAACATACTACGACCCTCTTGAAAAAGAAGAATATACAGTAGAAGGAAATGAAGGATATATACTGCATGTTGAATTTCTAAAAAATCCGGAGTCATCGGATAAATATATCATTCTCTCCCATGGCTATACAGATACCAGGTACGGAACATTAAAATATGTAAAGATGTATCTTGATCTTGGCTATAACTGTATTATTTATGATTTAAGAGGACATGGAGATAACGAATCGACATTTACTACTTACGGTATTCTTGAAAGTAAAGATTTAATGAAATTAATCGAAGATACAAGAAATAGATATGAGAATCTACGTGTACTTGGACTTCATGGAGAGTCGCTTGGTGCGGCTTCTACCATTACCGCTTTGCAGTATAAACCGGATGTCGATTTTGTGGTAGCGGACTGTGGCTTTGCGGATATTGAAGGTGTATTGAAGCTTGGTTATAAAAATGCCGGTGTTCCTGTATTTTTGGTAGATATGGCAGATATCGGTGCCCGACTAAGATATGGATATGCTCTAAAAGATATGCGTCCTATTGATGCATTAAAAGAGAATACGATTCCTATTTTATTTCTTCATGGGGAAGACGATGCCTTTATTATTCCTGAGAACTCCTATCGCATGTATGATGTGACAAAGGGAATCAAGGATATCCATACCATACCTGAGGCAGGCCATGCCTTTTCGGCTATTGTCAATCCGGAATTATATCATCAATATGTAGAAGAATTTTTAACGAAACTCGGAGTGTAACCTATGTATGAAATACTATGTATAGATGATGTGCCATCCTCTGAATATGATGTTTTTTACAATTACCTCTCAGAAGATAGAAAACAGGAAATAGACCGCCTTCATTTTGACAAAGATAAGAAATTAAGTGTATATGGGGAAATGCTCGCAAAGAAGATGATCTCGCAAAAGCTGGATATTGAGATAAAAGATATACATTTTCTTAAGGATCAAAATGGGAAGCCCTATGCGGAAAATATCGATATTGAATTTAATATCAGTCATAGTGGGGATTATGTAGTCTGTGCGATCAGCAATACACCAATCGGGATAGATATTGAACAAATACGGGACATCAAAGATTCCTTGATTCGATATGTTTGCCAGGAAAATGAACTTCAATATGTATATGAAATTTCTCAAGAGACACAAAAACACTTTTTTGAGATATGGACATCCAAAGAAGCTTATGTGAAATGTATCGGAACGGGGATGAAAGATTTAAAAAAAGTTGATGTATTGAATGAGGATATACAAAAACACATAAATACCTTTTATTTTCAAGATTACGTCATCAGCATATATAGACAATGATCGGATTTTTATCCGATTTTTCTTTTGTCACTTAAAAATTTGAGCTGTAACCTAAAATGTGTTACATTTTTAATTAAGAGGTACTGATATGAAGAAAGAATATATTGAAAAAATTTTGTGTCAGAATGTGCAAATTTTGCCGTATAAGAATATAGAAGGACTTCCGCTTATAATTAAAAATAGCTACGTTTTAAATCAAATGCTTATTGGAACACAAATAATACTTCTTGCAGCTCCTATAGAAAAAATTTCCCTTGTGACATTGCGGAAACAGTATCATCAGCTATCCGTCTATACCGGGCTTCCATGTGCTTTGTATATGAAAGAAATGAATTACTATACCAGGGATGTTTTGTTGAAAGAAGGAATCCCTTTTGTGTGGGAAGGACATCAGATATATATGCCTTTTATTGGAGTTTTGTTGAATGACTATCAAAGACATCCCATAAGAACATGCACGCAGATTTCTTTTTTGACACAGAAAATGCTGTTGAGCGCCCTATATCAGAATTGGCAGTCGATTACGGTAACTCAGGCTTCTAAAATACTCGAAGTTTCAAAGATGTCTATTACTCGATGTTTTGATGAATTAGAAGCATTAGATGTTCAATACCTTTCCGTGAATAACCGTTCAAGAAAAATATCTGCAGATAATGACAAGAAAGCTATGTGGGAAAACATTCGTCCGATTTTGCGAAATCCTGTAATTAAAAGTTATGCCTTGTCGCAAATTCCGGATATATCTCTTCCGCTATCCGGACAAATGGCACTGTCACATTATTCAATGTTGGATGAAGAAGATTATCCTGTCTATGCGATCACAAAAAAAGATGTAAAGAATATAAACTTATCTAATGATCAACTGGCATTGGCAGGTGAAACACCTAGATGTGTTATTCAGAAACTTGGATATTGGATTTGTTATGGAGATGGAAAAGCAGTTGATCCACTAACAGTAGCGTTAAGTATAAGCGAAGAAGAAAAAACTGATCCTAGAATCAGTCTCGCAATTGACGAAATGTTAGAGGAAAACATATGGTAAAAGGAGTCGAAAAGTTTAGAGATTATTTTAAAGATTTTACGAATCAATATGTATTAATTGGTGGAGTTGCCTGTAATCTTTCTTTTGAACACAATGATGTTGATTTTAGAGCGACCAGAGATTTGGATGTTGTTTTGATAGTGGAGGCTTTGACAAAAGAATTCGGGCAGAAGTTTTGGCAGTTTATCCAAGATGGGGGATATAGAAATCGAGCAATGTCATCCGGAAAATCACAGTTTTATCGCTTTGATAAACCTTCTCAGGAAGGCTTTCCTTTGATGATTGAGCTTTTTTCTCGAACAGATTATATTTTGAAAGAAGGTGGCCAGATTACACCAATTCATATAGACGATCAAGTTTCAAGTTTATCAGCTATTCTTTTGAATGAATCGTATTATCAGGCATTGTTGCAGGGAAGAGAAGTGATTGATGGTTTTTCCATTCTAAAACCAAGTTGGATTATACCTTTTAAAGCGAAGGCATGGCTGGATTTGAACGAAAGAAAAGAGAAAGGGGAACATATTGATTCCAGAAATCTCAAAAAACATCGAAACGATATTATTCGAATCGCATCACAACTAATTTTGGAAAGATGCGAACTTCCGCAAGAAGTCAAAAATGATATGGCAATTTTTATTGAAAAAATGAGTGTAACGAATCAAGAAATTAAAAACTTAGGACTGCATGGTATTAAAGCGGAGAATATTCAACAACTACTAATAGAAATGTATTTATAACACATGGTAATATTTTAAGTTTCCACCACCTACAACAATAAGTGAATCGGATTTTTTATCCGATTTTTCTTTTGTCGTCTGACAGGCGACCTATTTATAAACTGTACCTGTTATAGTGAAACCAGAAAACAGGGAGGACTTAATTATGCGAGGAGCTATTTTAGGAGATATGATTGGAGCGCCTTATGAAGGCAAAGAATACAAGACGAAAGATTTTGAATTATTTGGACCAAAATCGAGATTCACCGATGATACGGTTATGACTATTGCGGTTGCGGATGCACTGATGTATTCCCGTGAGAAAGGTGTTGAAAATGACGAAAATGCAGTAAAAAGAAATATCGCCAACTGCATGCGTTATTGGGGAGGTAAATTTCCTCATGCCGGATATGGTAAAGGATTCAACAAGTGGTTAAAAGATAGAAACATGTGGTCGTATCAAAGTTTTGGCAATGGCTCTGCCATGCGTGTGGCATCCATCGCATGGCTCTATGATGATTTGGATACTGTCAAGAAAATGGCAGCCTGGTCGGCAGAGGTCACCCATGATCATCCAGAAGGGGTCAAAGGAGCCATGGCCATCGCATGCGCAATCTTTATGGCAAGAAAAGGGGCATCCAAGGATGAAATCAAAACGTATATCATGGATGAATTTGGATATGATCTAAATCATACAATAGATGAGATTCGACCTCATTATCACTTTTCATCCAGCTGCCAGAAGACAGTTCCTGAGGCAATCATTGCCTTTATGGATGGTACAGATTTAGAGGATGTAATCCGTTTAGCTATCTCATTAGGTGGAGATACCGATACACTTGCCTGCATGGCAGGCGGTATTGCCGAAGCGTATTATGGAATACCTCTTCTTCTACAGGCAGAATGTGATAGTCGATTAACCGATAAGATGAAATCTGTATTAGAACGCTTTGATAAGGCAATCGGACGCAAACAGGACCGGGTTGATCGATTCAAAGGGAATAAGGAACTCGAAGAAGCGCTCAAACATACAGAAACATATGAAGATCAAACACATCTGATTATGACTTTTGTTAAAAGAATACTGGAAAGAGGAGAATTCATCCTGCCGGTAGAAATGTCCAATAATCTCTTTGATATGATGGATATTGAAAATCTAAAAGTAGGAGATACATTTCAAACCAAAGAAGAAGTGCGTATGAAATGGCTCACCTTACCAAGTAAGGATGGGCTCGAATGGTATGGAGCCTTTACCAATCAGGAACAAATGGATAAAGGACAGGGTGCATCATGTATCAATATGCGGATCCGAAATGTACTGGAATCTGCTCTTCAAGCTGAAGATATTGCCGGTATCGCATTGAATCCATGGGATAATCCGTTGATTATGTCTAAAGAATTGATTCAATTGATTTTGAGTCTCGCAAAGCCGGGCAATAAGATTGATTTGGCAGTAGCCGACATCCATAAATTGGATATGGAATGCATTGTAGATGTAGAAGGGAAAGATGAAATCAGCCTAACCGACGGGAATGAATATACCGACTATATCATGCATCTAAAATTCCCTGAAAATTATCAAGAGGACAACTATTCCAAACTTTTGGAGGATTGTATCCTTCAATGTTTAGAGCTCGCTAAGACAAAGGATATCCATACATTGGTATTTCCGGGGATTATAACTTATCCGGAGTTTGAATTATACGATGAGGCGGCAAAAACGATGTTAGTAACAATCAGTAATTGGCTGGATCAAAATCCGGAGTATGGACTACGTGTTATCATTGCTTCAAAAAATGAAGAGATCGACGAGCGTTATCAGAGAGTGGTTCGTCTTTCGCATATGCGAAATATTGATATTGAACCGGAACAGTATGACAAGATCAATCCCAAAGAAATCGTGGCTTTCTCTTTGGCAGAAGGCGGTGCTATGGGATGTCCTAACGAAATGATCTATATGCGAAAAAACGGGGATACAGCCGAGTTGTTAAGGTCGTATGTTAATCCGAAGATATTTACCTTATTTCCATGGCTGGAACACCTGGATTGTGGCTTTCTTGGAGAAGTAAGCGGAGTTGGAAGAGGATGGAAACATATCGATACGGGAGCCGGAAACCACTTATTCTTACGAACCAATGTTTATAAGGTTCTGTATCCAAAATTCAAGGGTAAACATCCGGCTATGATTTACCAGACATGGCAGGATGCCGTCGCTGAGTATCTGTTATAATGTGTTAGAAAGAAGGTGTATATATGCCATTCCAAGTTGTAAGAAATGACATCACAAAAATGCAGGTAGATGCCATTGTCAATACCGCCAACCCGTTACCGATCTTTGGACCGGGAACCGATGCTGCCATATATAAAGCTGCCGGTGAAGACAAACTTCTTGAAAAAAGAAAAGAAATCGGAAATATGGAACCGGGAACTTCCGTGATTACCGAAGGGTTTAACCTTCCGGCAAAATATATTATTCATACCGTAGGTACATCCTGGCATGGTGGTAATGAAAATGAAGCGGACATTATTCGAAACTGTTATCGAAGTGTCTTTGATCTGGCCAAACAATACGATGTGGAAACATTGGCCTTTCCGGTTCTGGCCTCCGGAAGCTATGGCTTTCCCAAAGGAATCGCATTAAGAATTGCCTTTTCCGAAATCGAAAGATTTCTCACCGATAACGATATGATGTTGTTTCTGGTCGTATTTGACCAGAAATCATATACATTGTCATCCGAATTTTATGGTGATGTTGATACCTATATCAATGATCATTATGTCGAACAGAAGGAAAAAGAAGAGTACGACAGTGCTGCATTCAATCGAGAAAACAGAAAATCCAGGGGTATTGGCTCTTTCTTCCAAAAAGTCAAAGACTTTGCGGCACCTATAGATGATGACGATGAATATGAATATTATGAAGATGTTGAAATGCCGGCGGTTGTTTTACGGCCGCAGGAAAGCTTAGATGATGTTTTAAATAATCGTCATAAAACTTTTATGGAGATGGTGTTTACATTTGCGGACGAGAGGGGATTATCGGATGTAGATGTACAGAAACGGGCGAATTTAGATAGGAAGGCATTCTCAAAATTAAAGTGTGGAACCACAAAAAATCCCAGCAAGAACACCGCACTGGCAATTGCGGTCGCATTAGAACTGGATCTGGATGAGACGAAAGATTTATTATCCCGAGCCGGTCTGGCTTTATCTCCGGTGAATCGACAGGATTTGATTGTTCGATATTATATTGAACATGGGAATTATAATATTTATCGAATTAACGAAGCTCTCTTTGAACATAATGAAAAAACATTAGGCATGCAGATATTTTGAAAAAGTCGCTTACGAGGCGACCTTTTCTTTTGGAAGGTTTCATACAATGTTCTTGAACAAAGGAGGACAAAGAAATGAATAAAAACTTAACAGAATTAGTATTTATTTTAGATCGCAGTGGTTCCATGAGTGGACTTGAAGCCGATACCATCGGAGGATTTAACTCCATGATCGAGAAACAAAAGAAAGAAGAAGGCGAAGCGTACGTTTCAACTATCTTATTTGATGGGGTGACTGAAGTTCTTCATGATAGAGTGGCGATAAAAGATGTAAAGCCGATTACCGAGAAAGAGTATTATGTGCGGGGATGTACAGCTCTCTTGGATGCGGTAGGAGGTGCAATCCATCATATCGGAAATGTGCATAAATATATCCGTGAAGAGGATTGTCCGGCTAGGACATTATTTGTGATCACAACCGACGGTATGGAAAATGCCAGCCGTAAATACAGCTATGAAGATGTAAAGAAAATGATTGAGCACCGTAAGGAAAAAGATCATTGGGAATTCTTATTTTTAGGAGCCAATATCGATGCGGTTGATGTGGCAGACAGAATGGGAATCTCAAAAGGCAGAGCTGCCAATTACCACAGTGATAAAAAAGGTACGGCATTGAATTTTAAAGTGCTGAGTAATGTGATCAGCCGTATCAGAGATTTTGGGGCTCCGATTGATGATGATGAATACTTTGAAGACGGAGGCTGGAAAGAAGAAATTGATATAGATTATGCGCAAAGAAACAGTCAAAGATAGAGAGTGTAAATTTATCTGTGTAAGTTAGTTGAGAGCGTACGGCTCATCTAGCTTGCGCAGATTTTTTGTTTATATGCTATTCTAA
>OCTX014558066.1_pt1 | contig 12679 bp, 4 predicted proteins | sample 1539691 | NCBI WGS metagenome assembly OCTX01 (sample SAMN02144231, study PRJEB22623) | gut metagenome | biome: sheep rumen | host: Ovis aries | place: New Zealand
GTCATCCTCCCCTTGCGCGACGGACTGACGATAATAAGGAAACTATAGTTTTTCACCAAAACACAGGTCGCCGGCATCGCCGAAGCCTGGAACGATGTATTTATGCTCGTTCATTCCAGGGTCGATGGCGGCAGCCCAGATAGTGGCATGCTCCTCTGGCAGAGCATTCTTCACCACCTCGATGCCCTCAGGGGTGGCGATAACACAAGCCACATGCACGCTCTTCGGCTTGCCATGCTTCAGCAGCGCCTCGTATGCGGCAGCCATCGAACCGCCAGTGGCAAGCATAGGGTCGGCAATAATCAGCGTCTTTCCCTCCACCGACGGACATGCTATATACTCGGTGTGGATGCCCACCTCGGTGTGCTCGCGGTTGGTGTACATGCGGAACGCGCTAACGAAGCCATTCTCGGCATGGTCGAACACATGCAGCATCCCCTCATGGAAAGGCAATCCCGCACGCAGCACGGTGGCAATCACGATGTTGTCTTTAGGCAGCGCCAGTCCTGCAGTACCCAGCGGCGTTTCCACGAACGACGGCTCGTAGGCCAGTGTCTTTGAAATCTCGTATGCCATTACCTCGCCGATACGCTTGATGTTGTTGCGGAACAACAGTCGGTTCTTCTGATAGCCGATGTCGCGAATCTCGGCCAAATACTGGTTTAGCACCGAGTTCTGTTCTGAAAGGTTTATTGTCTTCATATATCTGAGTGTTTATTGTCGAGGTTATTATAGTTTAAGAGTATGACTGCAAAGGTAAGGCAAACAAACCGAAACACCAAAAATCGACTCCTGTTTTTTCCTTTCTTCTTTAATCCCTCGCAAACATTGGAAACATCTTAAAAGATGTCATAAAAAACGCCATATTTGTTACATTATCATTACAATATGGCATTTGTTTCCTTCTGGAATATTATTTTTCCCCTTTTTCCCTTTGTTATTTGCACATTATTTCATATTTTTGCGCGCAGATAGTAATTAATTACGAACCTGCACTTTGCGTGAGTCTGAAACATTACAAGGTGCTTGTAATAGTGTTACAAGGCATCTGTAATCGGATTACAAGCCGCTTGTAATCTCTTTACAAGGCATCTGTAACAACTCTGGAATGTGTAAGAGGCGTGCCGAGAGGCGACGGCTGAAAACGAATTTAGAGATAACATAATAAACGTTTCGAAACAAGAATTTTACCGTTAAAGATGAAAAAGAATATCAACAAGTATCACAATGCACTATGCAGTTTTATGAGGAGGAACTGCACAATGCGTTTCCTCGCTCTTTTGTCATTGCTCGTGTCGGGCTACGGCATAGCCGAGGCTGCTTATACCTATAAACTGCTGAATGCCGATGGAGAGGTAGTGGCAGTGACAGAAAACACCACCAACAAGTATGAACTGCCGTGGTATATGGAGAGTCCGTATGTGACAGCCTATCATTTCTATGACGACGAAGCGAGAACCGGCACAGCCCATGCCAAGGGCGATGCACTCTCGCTGGCCGACGGCTCCACCATTTACGTGACGTATGACGTGGACACTTCGCGCGCACCGTTCGACAAGGCGAACGGAACGTATAGCATCACCATCAACGGAAAGAAGATTTATGCACAGACCAGCGGCATCTATCAATCGTCAAACAATTCATATACCGATGCCGACCTATGGACCGTAAGTGGCGACCCTTATTCGCTGAAGATTCATCCAAAGGCTAATGCAAACCTGTGGATTCAGACAGCCAACGACAACGATGGTACGGATTTCATGCTCGGCACTTCTTCAACGGTCATGCTGATAAAGGGACAGAACAACAACAATGCCGACAACATCATCATGTGCGCCAACAACGGACAGACCGTGACCTCAAACAACCGCCCGCAGGCAAACTGGTATCAGGGAAAATCACAACTAAGAATTTGGGTTACCGCTGACGGTGGTGACAAGATTGCCTTTACCGAGGAGATAAACCCCGACGACCTTTTCACTGTTATTCTTGTTGACAAGCAAGGCAACGAGGTGTTCAACGTGAAGGCCGACGCAAGCACGGGCGACCCGCTGCCAAGGCAGTATCGCAGTCCCTTCGCCGAGAACTATAAATACTATGAGACGAAGGCCGAGGCACAGGCCAATAGCGGAACAGAGACCGACTGGGAGGTTGACAGCAAGACCGTCTATGTGGGCTACGATGTGAAGAGCAATTTCGGCGGCGACAATGCATGGAACATCTATGGCGCAGGCACCAACGGGAAATATGTTCATCCGGTTTATCAGAAAAACCAACAGGATAAAACCCTATGGTGGCTGCTGGGAAATCAGATAAAAGACTGTTCCGACAGCGGGAATATCTACACCTCCACTTTCCCTTTCCTCGACAACTCTTACGCCTGGCAGTTTGCAGGCGACACCCCCGACCCTTACAATGCGCTGCTCAAGAACAAGGGCACAGGCATGTATGTCACACATTACACTGACAACCGCATTTCCGATTGGCTAACAGAAGATGCTTCCAATACGAGTCTCGACCGCTATAGCATCGTTTATTTCGACAATAACGCCAGCAGCGAGAACGTGGTGTTCTACAATCGCAGCAACAGCAAGTTCGTGGTGTTCAACAGCAACAACCGCTTGGAAGCCAACAAGGATGCCAGCAACCGCAGCACGGCTCAGGCCATGGTGGTGACGCAACTGCCACAAATCGACATCAATGTGGTAAACGCCGACGGCGACGTGGAACTGACTCTGCCCGGCTACTACAAAGACGGAGCCACATGGAACAACTCCATGACACCCTTCTACCTGCAACGTGCATACACCAGCGGACACACGTTCTACTATGATGCAGCGTGCACAAATGAAATCAATGGCACGGTGAACAGTAGCAATATCAACGGAGCGGTATATGTGAAATACACACTCGCCAGCAACTGGGGCACTCTAACTGAAAACGATTATACCAACGACGTGATGCCGTCGCCCACCGAAGGAAAACTATATTGGTACAGCATACGTCCCAATGGGAACAACAGCAATCACTTCAAAGCCAATTCTACCACACCGGCAGAGGTGACTGGCGGCGGTGTGAGCGACTACACAACGGCCGACCCCGATGCCGAGGCAAGCAAACTGTCGCAATGGGCGCTGATGGGAACTCCATACAACCTGACCATCGTGAACCGCTACCACGGCACATCGAGTCCGCTCGGAATATCGAAGGACGCAACGCTGTTCACCAAGGCATACGTCTATCAGACGGTTCCCGCCAACGCAACAGACAAGTGGGAGGTGGTGCAGACATACAATACCCAATATATATACATACGTCCGCAAGGCTCCGTCAGCGGCGAGAACCCGCTGGTGTATCTGAGTTATGAAAGCGGTGTTAATGCCACCACATACGTGAAAGGCATCCATCTGAAATACGTCAAAGAGACAACGGCAAACACCATCACCTTCAAACTCTACGACAAGGATGGCAACTATATGGCCGATGCCTCCAACGTGCTCGATTATTCTGTGGTCGGTGCATCTGTGGGAGACGCTTATGAGAGTCTCTTCGCCAACTCCACACAAATGCGCCGCTACTGCGACTATACGTTCTATAGCGACGCAACGTTCTCTACAGAAGTGACTGCCGTTGACGAAGAAGGCGACAAGACCATCTATGTGAAATGGGACTACTCTGACGATGCACCGGTATTCAGCCAGGGCAGCGACCCGGAGAATTACCAGTACTACATCGTCGGCTCCACCCCGTCTAACCGTCTGCAGGTCTCTGGCAATGCCACCGACGGCTTCAGCCTCAACAACCAGAACAACCAGGTAGGAGCAGTGGCCGACTACCAGCACCAGTTCGCACTCGTGGGCAACCCATACTCCATGCGTCTCTATAGCCGAATGGCAGGCAAGTGCTTGGGCTACGACGGGAGCAAGATTGTCTTTGCCGATGCCACCGATGACTGTACCGAGATGGAACTCCTCGTCAGCGGCGAGCCAACCTACAAGCAGTTCATGCCCGCCGTGAGAGGCACCGGCAAGAACATCTATAACAACACCGGAAACTTTGAACTCCGCGAAATCATCGTGCCGCTCAGCGTATTCAAGGAGGGAGCAACGGCACAGGCCGACATCAAGGACATGCAGGAATATGCTTTCACTCTTGATGGCCGCGCCACCAACGACCGCATTGCCACCGGCATGCTCAACACAACCGACAACAGCATCGGCACTACTCACGACTACCAGCACGCTTTCTGCGACTACACATTCTATGGCGAATACAATGGCAGCACGCTGTCGGCACCTGTGGCCGACGATGGTCTGCCCATCTTCGGCGGAAAGGAGCAGAAGCACTGCGCGTTCTTCGCCACATACACTGTTGACGAGGAACAGTTCGACCGACTCTATCTTATCGCTAATGTTGCAGAGAACCAGTTCACAGGAAAGGGAGCAGTCACTTCCAGTCCTGCCGGATATGGCCTCACCATCGCCGGCTCGCTCGACGCAGCACGTGCCGACACCGAGAACACATTCCGCTGGCTGATGACCGGCGACCCGTATAACCTGCAACTGACATGTCTCGGCACCGGCGACAACTATCAGAACATGCCGCTCAGTGCCAAAGACACGGGAAGCAACAACAAACTGTATCTCACTTCCGACACGGAGAACTACACCCTATCGCACTTCGAACTGATACAACGTCCGAACGGTCACTATGTGTTCTTCCTAATAGACAACGACGGCAGCCGATTCCAGTACCACATCAACCCGAGTGCATCGAAAATGGACAACCTTATAGTTTACACTAACGGAGGAAAAGGCGATAGTTTTGTGGAACTGATGATAGAACCCGCTGTTCCGCAGTATAACATCACATGGACAGTGGTGGACAACACCACACACGAAGTGGTGGCAACGACTACGGTGAAGAACGTGGAGGAGGGAACAGTGATAACGCTCGACAACATGCCAGCAGACGTCAGGCGCCACTACTGCGACTATTCTGTTATGTATAGCGACCAGCAGTGCACCTCTGCCATCGACGGCAACTCGCTGACCGTGTCCGAGGTTGCAACCATCTACGTGCCATATACACTCGACAGCGGTGCGCCCGACTTCTCTACCGAAATTCCCGAAGAGACACCGGCCAACGACAACTACTGGTATGAAATAGCCATACCGCATCTGGGCGAATACATCTACTACGCACAGGAATCATCGACCCTGAACAAAGATGGACGTGACATAACAGTCATCAGGGAAGATGCAACCAACTGGCCATACTACCGCTGGGCACTGATAGGAACACCTTACGGTGTGCAACTGTATAACAGGGCACTGCACAAGTATCTCACTACCGACGGCGAGACACTGACTCTGGGCGACACCGGCACCACATTCGATCTGATGGACGGCTGGCAGGGCGAACTGGCAGCCATCTACGACGAGGCTACACAGACTTACGTCTATCGCACATCGTCGGGCATAGTTTCATCGACAGACAACAACCGCGCATCGAGCGTGGAGTTCTCTAACCAGAACGGACTGATGAATCTTGTGCTTGTGCTCCACTATTCCGACGAGACAATGCGCATGGACGAGTGGGACATGGAAGCCTCAATGCAGGGACAGGCAGAGAAAATCAACGTGAACTTCTTCCAGAAGAAGAACAAGTCGCTGCTCGACGTATTGCCAGGGCACTGGAAGCGCGCCTTCTGCCAATACACCTTCCACTGGAACAGCACCGCCGACGCAACAACCGGTCTTGAAGCCCCAGAGGTTACAGAGGTGACGCAAGACATGGTGGAAGCCTTCCAGAACGGAACAGACATCTACATACATGTAACATACGACTACCGGACCGACAGCCCGTTTGAGTGGAGCAAGCCAAACACCGACAACACTGACAAGCACTGGTACTATCTGGTGAACAACCACCGCCAGGGCAACGAGAAGGGCAAGATGGTGTACCGTGCCAGCGAACCGATACTGCACATCAACACCGGACTCGTTGACAACCGTCTCTACCTGAATAACTTCGAGTGGTGCGTCGTCGGCGACCCATACGGATTCAAGTTGCTCAACCACTACGACCCCGACCTGAAGTTCAACGAGTACATCAGCGTCACCGAAAACCGTGACAGCAACGACGAGGGACAGCGGCTCGAGCAAGTGGAAGGCAATGCCAACTGCATCTTCGAGATGATGCCGGGACACCACGACTACAACTTCTGGATGCATCCTATATACGATAGCGACTTCATGTCGTGGGAATATAATAACGGAAACTACCACTACGTTGGAAACAACTATAACGGCAGCGCAGCCATCATCTCAGACAACACGAACACGGCACAGCGTCTGACCACCAACGGTGCCGCCAACTTCAGGCTCGAGATACAAAGCGACGCCACACTGGCAGAATACGTGAAGTATGCCGGATTCGTGGGCGGACTGAAGTATGACCTGGCAGAACCTTATCTCAGCGATGCCGAGGATGGCTCGCTCAGCGACGAGAACAAGGCTGCCATACGCCAACTCATCGACAATCCCGACAACATCATACAGATGAAGCAGGGCTACTACCGCATCGTGCCCTACGCATGGGAGCATAACAAAGGCGAGCGCCGCTACGTGCGCGGCTACATCTATGGCGACGGAACGAAAGACCTGGTCAACGAATATCAGAGCACCAACGAGGCAAACAGCAAGCCGCTGAACGCCAGCGAGACCGAAGCAGATGCCACCTACGACCCGGCAAGCATCTTCCTCTTCGACTACATCACGCACGACGGCAGCGAGACAGGCTATCCACGCTACTATATGCGCACACAGGGACTGAACCTCTACAAGAACCTGCTCACCGCAGCCGAGGGAAACAAGTGCCGCTACGAAGACCTGGGAGCAGCCATCACGCAACTGAGAACATCTGACGAAAGCAAGCATGAATATCTGAGCAGCGACGGTGGAGAGCGGACCAACATCAACCAGTGCTTCGACGAACAGGCAGGCATCTGCAAGACACGTTTCTACCTGCAGCCCGTGGGAGAGGATGACAACCAACTGCCGTTCCGGCTGAAACTGAATGCCTTCGCTGGCAAGAGTTATTCTTCGCTCTACGTGCCGTTTGATGTGCAGATAGCGGACGACTGCGACGTGAAGCCATTCTTCGGGCAAGAAGAGCGAAAGCATCAAGAGGATGGCGAGGATGTTTACAGCCTCTACTGCCTCACGCTCGACCATCACAACGAGGAATATGGCGAGAAGTTCATTCCTGGCGGCACACCGGTGGTGATGCGCTCCGAGACGGCTGCCGACGACATCGTGCTCACACTGCCCACCGACAAGCCTACGTCAGATGAGGAACTGGCAGCGAAGAACAAGATAAAGGGCACACATCTCCAGATTATGGATACCCGCCACGAACTCTTCACCTTCGGAAGAGAACTCGGCAGCAACGGACTCTACACCGGGCGAGTGGGATTCTTCCACCGCACCGATGCGAGAAGACTGCAGCCGCTGAATAACAACCGCGTCTTCTACATCAGTCCGTTCTACAACACCAGTGGCGGCAATGCCAAAGGCGTAGTGTTCGACTTCGTGGAAGGCGAAACCACAGGCATCAGTGAATTTAACGTCAACCCAGCCGACAACAAGACATACGACCTGCAGGGACGCGAGGTGAAGAACCCGACACGTCGCGGCGTCTATATCATGAACGGCAAGAAATATATAAAGAAATAACATAATGAATATGGAATTGAAAGAATATATCAAGCCCAGGGCAGTATCCCTGAAAGTAGAGTGGAAATTGATGAAGGACGACTGGTCGGTGCCCCAGGGCGGCGGCAATGGCGGCGACACCGGCGACAACTGGGCAAAACAACAGGACGACATCTGGGACGACGACATACCTTCTGAAAAAGACATCGAACAGCCGCTAAATGTCTTCTCTGAAGAATGAAGCATTATTATCGTCTGAAGACGGAACGCAGATAGTGGGCGCACCATCGCGGTGCGTCCGCATTATTTATATGCCTAATACGAAACAAGAATTGCAAAGTGGACTTACCAAAATGTTTCGTAACATGCAATTTTTAAATACTTTAACCGAAAAACGAGTGTAAAAAAGTCATTTTAAACGCCTTTCTTTTTGTCAGTCAGTGAAAAATGCGTAACTTTGCACCCGCTAATTGGGATACTCCCGTTTGTTTTAAGGTAAAGGAATTTTTTACAACTTAATATTTAAATCATTTATGGCAAAGTTAGATTTGACACAGTATGGCATCACTGGTTCTACCGTGATTGCCCACAATCCGTCTTATGAGTACCTCTTTGAAGAGGAGACAAAAGCAGGGCTGACAGGTTTCGACAAGGGTGTGAACACCGAGTTGAATGCTGTGAACGTAATGACTGGTATCTACACCGGTCGTTCTCCTAAGGATAAGTATATCGTTTGCGACGAGCAGAGCAAGGATAAGGTATGGTGGACTACCGATGAATACAAGAACGACAACCACCCCATGAGCGAGGAGGTTTGGGCCAAGGTAAAGGACATCGCCATCAAGGAACTCTGCAACAAGGAACTCTATGTTGTCGATGCTTTCTGTGGTGCCAACGAGGCTACACGTCTGGCTGTTCGCTTCATCGTTGAGGTGGCATGGCAGGCTCACTTCGTTAAGAACATGTTCATCCAGCCTACCGCTGAGGAACTGGAGAAATTCGAACCTAACTTCGTAATCTATAACGCTTCAAAGGCAAAGGTAGAGAACTACAAGGAACTGGGTCTTAACTCAGAGACTTGCGTAGCCTTCAACACCACAAGCCGCGAGCAGTGCATCATCAACACATGGTATGGTGGTGAGATGAAGAAGGGTATGTTCTCAATGCAGAACTACTACCTCCCACTGCAGGGCATCGCCAGCATGCACTGCTCTGCAAACACCGACATGGAAGGCAAGAACACCGCTATCTTCTTCGGTCTCTCTGGTACAGGTAAGACCACTCTTTCTACCGATCCTAAGCGTCTCCTCATCGGTGACGACGAGCACGGATGGGACGACGAGGGCGTGTTCAACCTCGAGGGCGGCTGCTACGCTAAGGTTATCAACCTTGACAAGGAGAGCGAGCCAGACATCTATAACGCTATCCGCCGCAACGCACTGCTCGAGAACGTAACCGTAGCAGAAGACGGCAAGATTGACTTCGCAGACAAGAGCGTTACCGAGAACACCCGCGTAAGTTATCCTATCGAGCACATCGAGAAGATTGCCAAGAAGGTGAACGGCAAGAGTGCTGGTCCAGAGGCTAAGAACGTTATCTTCCTCTCTGCCGACGCTTTCGGCGTGCTGCCTCCAGTGTCTATCCTCACTCCAGAGCAGACAAAGTACTACTTCCTCTCTGGCTTCACCGCTAAGTTGGCTGGTACAGAGCGCGGTATCACCGAGCCTACACCTACATTCTCTGCTTGCTTCGGCCAGGCATTCCTCGAACTGCACCCAACAAAATATGCAGAGGAACTTGTTAAGCGCATGGAGAAGAGCGGTGCCAAGGCATACCTCGTAAACACTGGATGGAACGGAACAGGCAAGCGTATCTCTATCAAGGATACACGTGGCATCATCGACGCTATCCTCGGCGGTGCTATCCTGAAGGCTCCTACAAAGAAGATTCCATTCTTCAACTTCGAGGTTCCAACAGAACTGGAAGGCGTTGACACCAACATCCTCGACCCACGCGACACATACGCTGACGCAGCACAGTGGGAAGAGAAGGCTAAGGACCTCGCTGCTCGCTTCATCAAGAACTTCAAGAAGTACGAGGGTAACGAGGCTGGTAAGGCACTCGTCGCTGCTGGTCCAAAATTGTAAGAATTTGGACCGTAAGCAACTTCCCCATTATGAGGAAAGGTGCACAGGTCCAAAACTGTAATTGAGACTATACATTATTTATAATAAGAAAGTCCTGGGGCTTAATGCTCCGGGACTTTTTTGTTTAGACATAAAGACATAATTTTTTAGACAGAAAGACAAATTATTTGGGACATAAAGACATATTATTTAAGACAGAAAGACATATAATTTAGGATATAAAGACATATTATTTAGGACATAAAGACATATTATTTGGGACATAAAGACATATTTGGGGGTAATAATATACTATTTGCCCCCCTGCTATTGACTCCCCGCCCCTGTAGGGGAGGGGCAGGGGTGGGGTCAGCGTCTTTATCAGCACACAGTATTTTCTATATTCCTCTTTCTTCTTCCTCAATATCACTGACCCCACCCCTATCCCCAAGACCTCACCCCTCGCTCGGCCGAAGGACGCTTGCAAGGCAAGAACCCCTCTCCAAAGGGCGAGGGGAACTACAGGGGCGGGGAAACATCGCGTAAGGCATCTTTCGGAATACTATTTCATTAATAGGGTCAAATAGTATATAATTGCCAAGGATTTGAAAAAGTTTGCCACACAATGGGTATGCTTTTGCCTTTACAGGGAGCGGGGTTCGTAAAGAATTAATAGGCGGTGGAGGGAATGCTGGAAAGTAAAATAGGCTTTTTTAGTAAGTAATATAGGCTATTTTGGTCGGTAAAATAGGCTATTTTACTTTTCCACTCATGTTTTTCTGTTGCTTGATAAGGCAATCAGGGAAGTGTCGTTGATGCAAAGTGGTATGCCGGGGAGGCTGTTGTCAGTTTGTAAGTGATAGCGGTAATAATGTAACACATCAATCAATTATTGAATATTTTTGCAACAATTTGCATCTGACATTCCATAATTAAATAATAAAACTGTCAAAAGATAAAATTTATGCGTTTTTATTTTGTTATTTCATTTGTTTTTAAGAACTTTGCACGCGCAAATATCTATAAATCAGTAATGTCAAACATAATAAAATGGCTGAACAAGACAAATTAGAGATTAAGGAACTCGACCAAGTGGTGGTTCGATTCTCAGGAGACTCAGGCGACGGAATGCAACTCGCCGGAAACATTTTCTCTACGATTTCTGCTACAGTGGGCAACGGCATCAGCACGTTCCCCGACTATCCAGCAGACATCCGCGCCCCGCAAGGCTCGCTGACCGGTGTGTCTGGATTCCAGGTGCACATCGGCGAAGGCAAGGTATATACGCCGGGCGACAAGTGCGACGTGCTCGTGGCAATGAACGCCGCAGCGCTGAAAACTCAGTACAAATATGCCAAGCCACAGGCTACAATCATCATCGACACCGACTCCTTCGGTCCTAACGACCTGAAGAAGGCTGCCTTCGAGACAGAAGACTATCTGGGCGAAATGGGCATCGACCCCGACCGCGTCATCCAGTGCCCTCTGACACAGATGGTGAAGGACTGCCTGAAGGACTCGGGTATGGACAACAAGGCTATACTGAAGTGCCGCAACATGTTCGCGCTGGGCTTGGTGTGCTGGCTCTTCGACCGCGACCTCAGTCTCGTTGCAAACTTTCTTCGCGAGAAGTTTGCCAAAAAGCCTGCCATCGCAGAAAACAACATCAAGGTGGTGCAGGCAGGATATGACTATGGGCACAACACCCACTCGTCGGCAGCGAACGTCTATCGCATCGAGTCGAAGACAAAGGAGCCAGGACGATATATGGACATCACAGGAAACAAGGCAACAGCCTACGGACTGATAGCCGCTGCCGAGAAGGCGGGGCTGAAACTCTACCTCGGCTCCTACCCTATCACTCCAGCCACCGACGTGCTTCACGAACTGTCTAAGCACAAGTCGCTGGGTGTCACCACAGTGCAGTGCGAGGACGAGATATCGGGTGCTGCCAGTGCTCTGGGCGCTTCGTTCGCCGGAGCATTAGGCGTTACGAGCACATCCGGTCCCGGCATCTGCCTCAAGAGCGAGGCAATGAACCTTGCAGTCATCATGGAGTTGCCTCTCGTGGTGCTCGACGTGCAGCGCGGCGGACCGGCAACCGGTCTTCCCACCAAGTCTGAGCAGACCGACCTCCTGCAAGTATTGTTCGGCCGCAACGGCGAGAGCCCGATGCCGGTGATGGCAGCCACCAGTCCTACCGACTGCTTTGACGCTGCTTATCAGGCATGCAAGATAGCACTGGAGCACATGACTCCCGTGGTGCTGCTCACCGATGCCTTTGCAGCCAACGGCTCGGGAGCATTCAAACTGCCCGACATGGCGAAACTCGACGCCATCAACCCGCCGTATGTTCCAGAGGAACTGAAGGGTAAGTGGACACCATACATGCGTGCCGAGAACGGCACACGCTACTGGGCAGTGCCAGGCCGCGAGGGCTTCGAGCACATCCTGGGCGGTCTGGAGAAAGACTCCAACACCGGAGCGATATCCACCAACCCCGAGAACCACGACCTGATGACACGTCTGCGCGCGCAGAAGATAGCGAACATCCAAGTGCCCGACCTCACCGTTGACGGCGATGTCGATGATGCCGACCTGCTCATCGTGGGCTTCGGCAGCACCTACGGTCACCTGCGCTCTGCCATGGACGAACTGCGCCAGAAGGGCTACAAGGTGGCACAGACGCATTTCAAGTACCTGAACCCGCTGCCTAAGAACACCGCTGAGGTGCTGAAGAAGTACAAGAAGGTGGTTGTGGCAGAACAAAACATGGGACAACTCGCCGCTTATCTGCGCATGAAGATTGACAACTTCGTGCCCTGCCAGTTCAAC
>OCTX014511899.1_pt1 | contig 12678 bp, 14 predicted proteins | sample 1539691 | NCBI WGS metagenome assembly OCTX01 (sample SAMN02144231, study PRJEB22623) | gut metagenome | biome: sheep rumen | host: Ovis aries | place: New Zealand
AGTATTTAATGTAGGAGCACTGGGTGTGGAGAATGTGTTAAAGAATGACTTTATGAGCAAAGAGGAGATAGAGCAAAGTTTGAACTTCCAGATGACAGACAAATGCTTTCTTTGCACCTACCATCCTGTGACGCTTAGCAATATGTCATCTGAAACACAGGTCGTAAACCTGTTAGAAGCACTGGATGATTACATAGACTATCACATCATCTTCACCTACTCCAACTCAGACACTAACTCGCAGATTATCATCAAACGCATTCAGGAGTATGTGGATAGGAATATGGGGAGGTGTATGTTTATCCCTTCATTGGGTCAGCAACGCTATTTCTCCGCTTTGAAGTATATGACGGCAGTGATTGGCAATTCCTCCAGTGGTATTATTGAGGTACCCAGTTTTGGTATTCCTACCTTGGATATTGGAGACCGCCAAAAAGGGCGCATTGCAGCTGATAGTGTCATTCATTGCGGGTATTCCACAGAAGAGATAAAAGATGGATTGAAAAAAGTGGCAGTTTATGGTTATAAGACTATAGACAATCCTTACTATAAAGAAGGTTCTTGTGAGACCATTTTGAAGGTCATTAAGACCTATCCATTAGATAATTTGGTTCAGAAACATTTCTACGATATATATCAATGAAAATATTAGTAATAATACCTGCCCGTGGTGGCAGTAAAGGTATTCCACATAAAAATATTAAACCACTAGCAGGAAAACCTCTAATTCACTATACAATTGATGTTGCCAGGCAAATTGTGGCAAACGAGGACATCTGCGTAAGCACTGACGATCCAGAGATTATACAATGCGTTGATGACTACGGATTAAAAGTACCTTTTGTTCGTCCTTCAGAATTGGCAACCGATACAGCAGGAACCTATGAGGTGCTGCTTCACGCACTCAATTATTATGAACAACAAGGGAAAACTTATGATGTAGTAATCTTGTTACAGAACACGTCACCATTCAGAACTTCAGATCAAGTAAAGGAAGCATTGGCTCTCTATAGTTCTAATCTTGATATGGTAGTTTCTGTAAAGGAATGTTCTGCGAATCCATACTACTGCGTTTTTGAAGAAAATGAATATGGGTATTTAAATATTTGCAAAGGAGACGGTAGTATAACTCGCCGTCAGGATGCTCCCAAAGTATATGAATATAACGGAGCTATATATGTTATCAACCCTAAATCATTAAAAGAAATGCCACTCTACAAATTTACAAAACGTATTAAGTATGTTATGGATGAAAAGTCCTCGCTTGACCTTGATACTATGAATGATTGGCATATGGCGGAACTTTTAATAAGCAAATCATCATTATGATAGATCAAAAATATATTATAAACAAGGAAGAGAGTTTATTAAATGCTCTTTCCAAAATCAACGACATTGGTACAGGACCATTGGTGCTTTTTGTGGTAGATAAGGAGCAACGTATGGTCGGCACACTTACCGATGGTGATTCGCGTCGTGCTTTAATAGCAGGAGCTTCTGTTAACGACAAGGCAGAGAAGGTGATGCATCGTAATTTCAACTTCATGACAACTGATAACATTACGAATGTGAACGAGATTAAACGTCAGAAGGAATTAAAAATGAAGTTGATTCCAGTTCTTGATGCAAATCACTATATTGTTGACATTATTGACTTAGATCGATATAAGACTCGTCTTCCTATTGATGCAGTCCTAATGGCAGGGGGCAAAGGAGAACGTTTGCGCCCATTGACAGAAAAAACTCCTAAGCCATTATTGCCGGTAGGCGATAAAGCTATTATTGATCACAATATTGACAGACTCATTTCTTATGGAATCCAGCACATCAATGTGACAGTCAACTACCTAAAGGAACAAATTGAAGATCACTACCGAAAACCACGCAATGGTGTTAAGGTACAAACGGTACGTGAACCGAAGTTCTTAGGAACTATAGGTAGTGTAAAGTTTGTAGAATCATTCTATAATGACACAGTATTGGTGATGAACAGTGACCTCTTCACCAATATTGATTATGAAGACTTCTTCCTTCATTTCCAAGAGCACGATGCGGAGATGTCTGTTGCGGCTGTTCCTTATAATATCTCCATCCCTTATGGCATTCTTGACTTAGATGGCAGAAATATCAAGGGACTTTTAGAAAAGCCCCAGTACAACCACTATGCCAATGCTGGTATCTATCTCGTCAAGCGTCTTGCTTTGGAAGAAATCCCAAATGGAGAGTTCTTTAATGCTACAGACCTCATCGAGAAGCTAATCGCTGAGAACAAAAAAGTCATTCGTTACCCACTCAATGGTACATGGATTGATATAGGTAATCCACAGGAATATCAAAAAGCAAACGATTTAGTAAAACATTTATATATATGAATCCATTTGCAAAAAGAACGCCTTCACTATTTATTGTTTGTTCACCTTTTCAGGTTCTATGTGCACTTGAGGCGATTGAGAAGTTTGACATTAAAGAGTACAAGTTTCTTCTAAATCTTATTAGTGACCCTCGTAACAAACAACTGTTTAATTTACTAAATGAGAAGAAAATTGACTATGAAATAATTGATTTTAGTTGTAGAACAGATATTAGCTACAAACTCAAATTATCATTACTTATTCCTCGATGGAACAAATTCAAAAGGGCCTTTATAGGAGATTACCGCTCAAGAGAGTTTCATTATATAGCATTCAAAAAACTCTCAAATAATTCTTCTATTGTGTTTTTAGATGATGGAAACTGTAATGTCCCACTATTAGAAGGGATAAAAAAGCCTTTATTTTCAAATAAAAACATATTGAAAAAGTTACTATTTTCATTCAGAAACATAAATTATGGCAAATATATATTTACTCAGTATGCAGATATAGATAGAGGGCTCTTTGAAATAATGTCGAATGATTTTACATATCTATCCAATGATAATAATAGTAAAAATCTGTTGGGTATATGTATTGTAGGGACAAATCCTGATAGATTCGCCTGGGGATATGGCATGAGTCTTGATGATTTTTGGGTTGAAATGGAAAAGATATTGTTAATGATAAAAAAAGATAATCCTAATAAAGATATATATTATGTTCCCCATGGACGGGATGCTTTCCCAAATATGCATATTCTATGTAAAAAGAACGGAGTAAGATTTATTAAAGCCGAAACTACTGTTGAATTGTTTTTAATAAGTCAAAGAGTTAGTCCTGAGATAGTATATGGTTTAAACTCTTCCGCCCTTTTCTCTATAAAAAAATTAATGCCTAATACAAAAGTAAAAAACCTTCTTTATACAAGACCATGTCAATTTCTAGACGATCATATTGCTATTGCCAATTACTATCAAAAGCACGGAATAGAGACTATTAAATTAGAATAGTAAACAAATAATTATAGTCACTAGTGCCTCTTTATATATGTTAATCAAATTTGAAGTCAAAATAGAGTTGCTAGTCATCTGGCTTGTCTATCTCCTTGATAGGCCTGAGCAAGTTTTGGATTCCGTCCGTGGTGAGTGCATACTTGCCAAGGATACGCATGGCTTCAAAGACAGGTCTGCCTATCTTGAGGTCGTGCTCGATGACGGCAATGAGGCTGTTGGTGATGATGGCAACGTTAATCTGTATGCGTACCGCATTTTCAGACTCTCCCCAAAATCGTTTGACTTGGAGGTGCTACTTGATACATTTGAAAAACAGTTCCGCCTGCCACGTGTATTTATAAAGGAGCGCGAAATCCTTGGCAGCGAGATAGAAGTTGTTCGTGTAGTAGATGAAACTGCGTTTGAGTTCTGGGACATAATAGACAATCCTTCAGATAACTTTAGGATACTTCTCTATCCCCCTGAAAGCATATTTGCTCCGATTTTGAATAGGATGCCAAGGTTACCACTTCTAAACCCGGACAGGGTTTCAGAGGGATAAAAGGTTGTGAATGAGAACTTTAATTTTGAATTTAATTATTTTTAAGAGACAATAGTGTGCTCCTAGATATATAAAGATTGGCCATAGTCAAGCTTTCAAAGAAAGGCGGCGAAGGTATGTTTCGAGAATTCGTGGAAACAATTCTTACTGAAGAATGAATCAGAAATATAGTGGGAAAGGATTATTTGAATAAGCAATAAACTACTTATTAAGAAATAGTTATTTGGTGCCTAATTTATCCTTCCGTGTAAAGTTTTTTAATATTTATGTCATAAAATATGATACATGTAAAAAAGATTATCAGCAAATTGTTTGTGATTCCTTATTTTTATCTTTGGCTTATCAAAGACCCAACATTGAGAGAGCGTTTTGCTGTATATCAGGCAGGTGGCCCTAGATTTTTTTATACAAAGAAAGCCAAGGAAAGCGCTTCTTCGTGCGGGAAAAACTTGAAAGTGAACTTTGAATCTGTTTTCACTGGAGAAGTTCATTTCAAAGACAACTGCAACTTCAATGGCATGAGTGTTCTGGGGGGGGGAAAAGTTACCTTCGGCAATAACTTCCATTCTGGAAAGGAGTGCATGATAATAACTCAAAATCACAATTATGACAAAGGGAGTGCTATTCCTTATGATTCGACATATTTGTTAAAAGAAGTTATTATTGAAGATAATGTATGGCTCGGCAACAGGGTTATTATTGTTGGTAATGTTACCATAGGCGAGGGATCAATAATTGCAGCAGGCAGTGTTGTTGCAAAAGATGTTCCTAAGTATGCCATTGTTGGTGGGAATCCTGCTAAAGTCATTAAATACCGTGACATGGAGCATTATCAAAAACTCTTAAATGAACACAAATTCCACTAAACTAAAGGAGAAATACTTGTACTGGAACACGTCCTCTTCAACTAAATTGCAGAAAATGACTTCATAAGAAAACACTCTTTATATTTCAAAGAAGGACTAATTCATGAGGATCAACTTTGGATGTATCATGTAGTGAAAAAACTTGAACGATGCTGCTTCGTGAAAGACGTAGCATACATTCATTACAAGACTCCTAACTCCGTAATGAGTACGGCAACATCACAAAGGACTGCGCATCACTGGGGGACGATATTAAACGAAGTGGTGGAAAACCTTGACGAACCTTGCTATGACAAACAGTTACTCGTCTATCTTAAAAAACTTGTATTCTTTTACAGTGACACAAACAACAGAAAAGAATATCGAGCCACGGCGCTCAACTATAGTAAAAAACTACTCAAAAAAAATATATCGCTATTTATATTCTTTTGCTCATTTACATAATGCCATTGAACATCTATCATAGAGGGAAATGGAGATTATTGAAGATGATAGGAAAAGAAATACAACAGAAAGAAACATATGAAAACAAAAATAGTTTACGTATTAGTTAGCTCGCCCAAAGATATATATCTTGAGCAGGCTTTTATTTCAATGTATTCTTTAAAACATTATATACCAAATGCATATATTGTTTTATTGACAGACTCTGCAACGAAAAAGACATTCACAGGAACCAGAGAAACAGAGGTAAGATATGCAGACGAAATATTAGTAATTGATTTAGATGCCGAAAAATATAACGGTCAACAAAGGTCACGGATACTTAAAACAAGTGTTCGAAAACATGTAAAAGGGGATTTCTTGTTTATCGATTGCGATACAATAATTACAAAGCCTTTAAATGACATAGAAGGAATTGACGCTGACATTGCTGCATGTTGGGATACACATTCTCTTTTCAAAGATAATCCATATAGAGGCATGTGTATAGAACATGCTCAAATATTAGGCTGGAACGTTGAAAATGAGAAAGAGTATTTTAATAGTGGCGTCATATATGTTAAAGACTCTCCAACAGCACACAAGTTTTATGGTTTATGGAATCAGAATTGGTTAAACGGTTTAGAAAAAGGGGTCAAAATGGACCAACCTGCATTTGCTTTGACAAATTTCCAAATGGGACATATCATAAAAACACTACCTGATACCTGGAACTGTGAATTGAAACATGGTATTCGATATCTGAAAGATGCATATATTGTCCATTATCTATGCACAAACCCCTCGGTATTTCAAAGTCGACAATTGTTTATCCTCAATGAGAAAGATGTATTAATGGAGATCAAAAGGACTGGATGTATTCCCGAAGATGTTAAGAAAACCATTGATGACCCATTTAATGGATTAGCAGATATTACTCACGTGTTTGCTGGGGAAGATGTCTACTTCTTTCAATCAGATAGTTACAAATACTTACGCTCTCGTTTTAAAAGAGGAAAGAAATCCATGCAAGACAAATGGCTATTGCTTTTAAAAAGAACAGGAAACTTCAAAAATAAATTGTTTAAGTAGATAATTGATACTTACCATGAAAATTGTCAAGGCCGTTACCCCTTACATTCATGCGGGGCACCTTAATTTCAAAATTTCGCCCTATAATGCGTGGAAGAAGAATAGTGGTCAGATTGCCAAAGGTTACTATCCGTGGAGAGCATTTCATTGGGCGGCATTCAGATACGAACTGCCATCTTTTATGAAATCTGACAAAGAAGCAAGATTACGTTTTTTGGAGCCCGTTTCTTTGACATTTGACACATTCCCTGACTACCTGCGATATGAAATAATACCGATGGTGTGGGACTGCTGGCCATGCTATCTCGAGAAAATGTGTGCTTGGCTGAAAAGGCACGAGGTAAAAACAGCCATCTTCACATCATCCCAGACCGCTGAACGTATTAGAAACCGATTCCCAAAGATGAATGTGTTGTTCTGCCCAGAGGCAGTTGACACATCATTGTACTCCAAAGGAGAGAATCTTAATGACAGGAACATTGACGTCTTGGAATTCGGTAGAGGCAGTAACTTATTCATAAATTTCAATGATAACACAGACTTTAACTATGTGCGCACGAAGGTGAACGGTAAGTTCCTGTTCACTAACGAACAGTTGTATAAGGCAATGGGGGATGCAAAAGTGACCATTACACTACCAAGAAGTTGCACGGAGCCACAACTGGCTGGAGATATTGAGACTTTGACTCAGCGCTACTGGGAATGTATGCTTTCGAGAATGGTCATGTTAGGCCACGCACCCAAGGAATTGGTTGACTTGATTGGCTATAATCCTGTAATAGAGATTGATAATAATAAGGTGAAAGAACAAATTCTTGACATTTTACTCCATATTGAAGATTACCAAGCCTTAGCTGACAAAAACAGAGATACTGCTCTCCGCATTGGTTCATGGAATAATCGTATGAAGCAAGTGATGGATTGGCTAAAAAAAATTGGGTACGAAGTGTAAGTGAATAATAATATAAAATATGAAAAACCTTACTGTATTTGTAGCATGTCACAAGCCCTGCGAGGTGCGTTCGAACGAAATGTACCAACCGATTCACGTCGGCAGGAAAATATCTACATGTAAAGGACAAATGAACATGATCGGTGACGATACCGGTGATAATATCAGTGAGAAAAACAGATATTATTCGGAACTAACGGCTCAATACTGGGCTTGGAAGAATTATCATGAGTCAGAGTATATTGGGTTTTGCCATTACAGGAGATATTTTGCTGATTACCTAACAAGTTCTAAAGTTTTGGATTATTTCAAAAAAGGTGCTGATGTTATTGTTACTGGACCTTATTTCCGGAGCAATAATCGATGGAATTTCTTGAAGACCTTTGTATGCAGTGAGGACTTGACCATTATGCAACAGGTCATCAAAAGATTGCATCCTGATTATTATAAGACAATGTCAAAATTTGGGAATGATTTCATTGATTACCCACTAAATATGTTTATATGCAAAAGGGAACTATTTGAAGAATATGCCAAATGGCTATTCTCCATTCTCTTTGAATGTGAAAAGTATGTGCTTTTATCGCCCTATTCAAGGGCACGACGACTTTATGGTTATCTGTCGGAATTCCTGATGCCTGTTTTTTTCATAAAGAATGGATATCGTATGGCAGCAGTGCCATACTTCAGGACAGATGACCAAATGAATGTGAAGGGGATGTCCTTTCACCGCAACTTAAAGCGATATGCGCTCAAAGCTATATATTCCAGGGAAAACAATGATGAAATGGGATGTGACTTAAGTGTTCTATTAGGATTGAAAAACGATGGTATAGACTTTATAAACAAATAACTATTATGGCAACAATTTTAGTAAATGGACAACCGTGGGAATATGAGGCTACGTCATATTATGACATAAATGTCTTTGATCATGACGATGCAAAGGAGATGTTCCTAACTCTTTCTGAGATTCTTCATGAGAACAAACTTCTGTTTATGCCCATGTTTGGAACACTTTTAGGTTTCATTAGGGACCATGGGTTTATCAAAAATGATTATGATATAGATCTGATGATTTATGAAAAAGATTGTGATAGTCTTATCAACTTGATTCCTGTTTTTCATGAACATGGGATAGATATTACTCGCACATCAGAACCGTGGGTATATACTTTCAAGCATAAAAGCGCATGTTGTGACTTTTATACAATCCGGAAAACAGCATGGCCATACAATATCCGTTATTGCAGAATCGTAGGGAACTATATCCAGAAATCATTTTTTGAGGGAACTCAGAAAGCAGAAGTATTTGGTATTCAGATTGATGTTCCCAAGAATCCAGAATATTTATTAGAATATATGTATGGTAAAAACTGGCGGATCCCCCAAAAGGGACAAGCAAAAACACAAACAAATGCTTTAGTTCATATCAACGCCTACAGATTTGTAAAGAAATGTATATCATATATTAAACGTCACTATTTATGCAGAAAATGAGAAATATCGCTCTAATTATTGCTGGCGGTGCCGGCAACCGAATGGGACAGGACATACCCAAACAGTTCATGCATATTGATGGGGCACCAATCATTATTCACACCATGAACTGTTTTCAGCAGCATCCAGACATTGACGCTGTTGCGGTGGTTTGCTTAAAAGGATGGGAAACCGTGTTACAAAGCTATGCAAACCAATTTTGTATTGATAAACTGAAATGGATATTCCCTGGCGGGAATTCAGGAATGGAGTCTATCCACAATGGCATCTATGGGCTGAAAGAAGTTGGCTGCATGGATGAAGACCTGGTGCTCATCCATGACGCAGTACGCCCACTGCTTTCACAAGACATCATTAGTAGTAATATTGCGATATGCAAAGCATACGGATATGCCATTACGGGGATTAAGTGTCGCGAAGCCATTTTGGAGAGTATGGACGGATTCACTACGAAAACGAGCATTCCCCGTGATACACTTATCAGGACACAGACTCCACAGACATTCAGGCTGGGGAATATCATTAATGCCCACAAGATGGCAAAGCAAAAAGGTATAACAGACTCTGTTGCAAGTTGCACATTAGTAGCAGAACTGAATGAAAATATTGAGATGCACATTGTTCCTGGTTCTGAGAAAAACATTAAAATAACGACAGTTGAGGACCTTGAAATTCTGAAAGCGTTAATGCATACAGAACGCGAAGGTTGGTTGAAATAATCTGCACGATGAGTTATAAAGAAGATATAAAAGCAGTTGCCTCACTTCAACTTCCATGGGAAAAGTTGAGCGGATGTAACATATTGGTGACTGGTGCCACTGGGCTGATAGGTTCTTGTTTGGTAGAGGTTTTGATGGAACATCCTAACATGGACTATCATGTCTATGCTTCTGGGCGTAATGAGGAACGGGCAATGCTGCGTTTCTCTAATTATATAACTGATCCTGCTTTCCACTTCTTTCAATATGACGTTACCAAACCTTTGAAGGGGGATGTGGATTTCCAGTATGTAATCCATGCGGCAAGTAATGCCAGTCCCAACTATTTCGCGACCAAACCAGTAGATATCATAAAAGCCAACATTGAGGGTCTGGCGAACCTTATGGATTATGGCTTAGAGCATTGTTTGTGTCGTTTGTTATTTGTAAGTTCTGGTGAAGTCTACGGAGAAGGCGACGGACGTATTTTCACCGAAGAATATAGCGGATATGTGGACTGTACATCTGTCAGATCATGTTACCCTTCATCAAAAAGAGCAGCCGAATCATTATGCATTGCATATGCACACCAATATGGCATTGACGTTAGTATTGCCCGTCTAAGTCATGTCTTCGGCCCAAATTTCACAGAAAGTGACAATAGGGCATACGCACAGTTCATAAGAAATGCTATGAGAGGTGAGGATATCATATTGAAAAGCACTGGTGAACAGTTCCGGTCATGGTGCTATGTAGTGGATTGCGTTTCTGCAATTTTACATATTTTACTAAAAGGAGAAAACGGACATGCCTATAATGTTGCCGATAATAAGAGTAATATAAGCATCAAGGAATTGGCTGAAATCATTGCAAGAATAGCCCAAAAAAAAGTTAAGTTTGAACTCCCCTCTACTCTAGAAAAACAAGGATTTAACATCGTTAGTAAATCTGTTTTTGATACACACAAAATTGAAGAATTAGGATGGCATACACTCGGTGACGACATTTTCTATAATTTAAAAAAGACAATTGAAGAGGTGAGAGAACAAAAACATTAGTTAATATTCCAAAATCACGCACAATCATAAGATTATGTAATAAACATAACTATATAATGCATTTCTTTTATAAAGAGTTTTCACATACCATAAAAAATGATACCTAAAATTATACATTATTGTTGGTTCGGGAGAAATCCATTACCCCAACTTGCTTTGGATTGTATTGCTTCGTGGAAAAAATATCTCCCAGATTATGAAATAAAGGAATGGAACGAGGACAATTTCGATGTTAATATGATTCCATATACCAAGGAAGCATACGAGCAGAAGAAATATGCATTTGTAAGTGATTATGCAAGGTTCTGGATCCTCGAGAAGTATGGAGGACTGTATTTTGATACAGACGTTGAGGTGATACGCCCAATGGACGACATAATTGCCAATGGTCCTTTTATGGGGGCAGAGGACAACGGTAAAACATGGACCAAGACATACAATGTGGCAGTTGGATTGGGAATGGGAGCAGAGCCTCATAGCAAGTTCATTATAGAAATGATGAGTGTTTACAATGGACTACATTTCGAATACAATCCAGACATAAAAAAAATGGTAAATATCGTAACTTACACTACACAGAAACTTACAGAAATGGGGCTTCAGAATAAATGCGAGATACAAAAAGTCGGAGAATTTACCATTTATCCCCACGATTATTTTAACCCAATTAATACGGTATCTGGTCGTTTACATATATCTAAAAATACTAGATCTATTCATCACTATGCTGGCTCATGGGTCAAAAAAAGTGGCTTTAAGGCAAAAGTGAGACAAATTTTTCCAGAATGGACTTTGCTGTTAATAAGCAAAATAAAACATATCAGTAAGTAATGAAGACAAGTACTTTTTTTACATGGTTTTGGATACTATATCTGCCGTTTTGTATTCTGTTTTATGACAGAGCAGGATATCAGTATATAGATGAGTTAATGACTCTAGGTCTTGTGTTATTCTCATTTATTAAGAAGACATCTGGACGACATATAAAAAAAGAGATATATACATACGGTATCCTCATGATATTCTATGTGCTGTATTCTTTGGTCATGGCTATTAATGTTAGTGCTGCTGTATATCTAGACTTACAACAACAAGTACGTCCTTATTGTATTTTCTTTTGTACTTATTTGCTTGCACCTACATTTACCAAGAAACAGCAAAAAATTATACTTTATATATACATTGTTGCCATTGCATATTTCTTGTTCGGATTCAGATTCGGCGTAGAAAATGCCACTATAGGACAGGCTTGTTTCCAGTGTGGACTATTGTACATATTCTTTTGGGGAGACAAGAAAAAACATCTATTTATCGGAGTACTTATCGTCACATTAGGACTATTATCAGGAAAGTCAAAGTTCTTTGGCGAGTATGTAATGTTTATAGGTCTTATATTTATTCTTAAAAACAAGTTTAGATTGGATAATCTGTTGACCTACATGCAAGTTGGAGTGCTTCTAATTGCAATCCTATTCTTTACATGGTATAAGTTTAACGCATATTACGTTGAGGGATTTCAAGAAGACAGCGCATCACAAATGATGGCAAGACCTGCTACATATACTACTGCGACGACTATTATTTTTAAAGACTACATCCCCTTTGGTAGTGGATTGGGAACATTCGCGACAAATGCAGCAGCACAATACTATTCTCCTCTATATTATAAGTATGGATTAAGTAATATATGGGGATTATACCCTGAAGACCCAATGTTTCTTGCTGATGCATTCTTCCCCACATTGGCGGAGTTTGGAATGGTAGGAATATTCTTTTTCTTGTGGTTTTGGATAAGGCGGTATAAAGAAATTGACAAGATTGATAATTTCTTGATTTATAAGATTGCACTTATGTGTATGTTGGCACTTTTCCTTGAAGGTACAGCGGATACGAGTTACCTTTCGGGTAAAGGTATGGGATACTTCATGTTACTAGCAATGGCATTGAGAGGGTCGTATGTGACGAAGAAAAGGATGATAATAATTAACGATAACCATAACCTTAACGAAAACGATAAAATTTCACCCACTAATAGGCACTAATGGACACTAATAAATATGTTTTAAGATGAAAGGATGATAGTCTGAAGGGCTATCATGTAATTTAAATGAAGTTGGCATGAAAAAGAACACTTTTGCGTGAATACTTCAATTAAATTACTTCCCAATCGTCTCAACGATT
>OCTX012243903.1_pt1 | contig 12673 bp, 8 predicted proteins | sample 1539691 | NCBI WGS metagenome assembly OCTX01 (sample SAMN02144231, study PRJEB22623) | gut metagenome | biome: sheep rumen | host: Ovis aries | place: New Zealand
CTCGAGAGCGGAATTGCCAACCTCTACCCCAACATACAAGGACTGCCAGAACTCAAGCAGGAGGCCTCACGCTTCGTGAAGGCATTCATCGGACTGGACATCAATCCCGAGGGATGCGTGCCCGTGAGCGGAAGCATGCAAGGCACCTTCGCATCGTTCCTCACCTGCTCGCAGTGCGACAAGAAGAAGGACACCGTACTGTTCATCGACCCGGGATTCCCCGTGCAGAAGATGCAGCTGCAGGTGATGGGCGTGAAATACAAGACATTCGACGTATATCATTTCCGTGGAGAAAAACTCGGTCCGAAACTGGAGAGCTACCTTCAGAACGGCAACATCTGCGCCATCATCTACTCCAACCCCAACAACCCGTCGTGGATTTGCATGACAGAGGACGAGCTGCAGACCATCGGGACGCTGGCCACCAAGTACGACGCCATCGTCATGGAAGACCTCGCATACTTCGCCATGGACTTCCGCAAAGACCTCAGCACGCCCTTCCAACCCCCGTTCCAGGCCACTGTGGGAAGATACACCGACAACTACATCCTCCTTATCAGCGGTTCGAAGGCATTCAGCTATGCAGGAGAGCGCATCGGAGTGACATGCATCAGCGACAAGCTCTTCCACCGCCACTTCAAGGACCTGGCTGACCGCTACGAAGGACTGCCTTTCGGTCCGGTGTTCTCGACACGTATGCTCTACGCGCTGTCGTCGGGCACCAGCCACTCGGCACAGTTCGCCATGGCTGCCATGCTCAAGGCTGCCTCCGACGGCGTTTACGACTTCAGGAGCGACATCAGCGAGTATGCACGGCGGGCACATAAGCTCAAGGAGATTTTCTGCCGGCATGGATTCCACGTCGTCTACGACAAGGACCTCGACCAGCCCATCGCCGACGGATTCTATTTCACCATCGGATTCCCGGGCATGACCAGCGGAGAGCTGGCACACGAGCTTATGTACTACGGAGTGAGCGCCATCAGCCTCGTCACCACAGGCTCAGAGCAGCAAGGGCTGCGCGTATGCACGTCCTTCATCGAAGACCACCAGTACGCTCAACTGGAAGAGAGAATGAAAATATTTGAGGAGAATTATAAATAACAAAAAACTACTTTATGATCTACAATCCCGAAATGGAATGCATGCCCCGCGAGCAAATGCGGAAATTGCAAAGTGAGAGACTGATAAAAATCGTGAAATACTGCTATGAGCGCGTCCCGTTCTACAAGAAGAAGATGGACCGTCTTGGACTGGCTCCTGAAGACATCAAGAGCATCGACGACATCGTGAAGCTGCCGTTCACCACCAAGACCGACCTCAGGGACGAATATCCGTTCGGACTGCAGGCCGTTCCGATGAGCGAGGTACGCAGAATCCATGCCTCTTCCGGTACTACCGGCAAGCCGGTGGTAGCCACCTATACCGAGCACGATATCGACGTGTGGTCAGAAGGAGTGGCACGCGTGATGAGCTGCGCAAACGTAGGCAAGGGCGACATCGTACAGGTGTCCTACGGCTACGGACTGTTCACCGGCGGACTCGGCGCTCACGACGGTGCGATGAAATGCGGCGCAGTGCAGCTGCCTACCTCCGCAGGAAACTCAGAGAAGCAGATCATGCTCATGCAAGACTTCGGATCAACCGTTCTGGCATGCACACCCTCTTATGCCCTCCACCTGGCTGAGGTCATCGAACGCAGCGACAAGGTGGACATCAACAAGATGAAACTGCGCGTGGGATTCTTCGGTGCAGAACCCTGGACAGAGGGAATGCGCAAGGAGCTGGAAACCAAACTGCACATCAAGGCATACGACATCTACGGACTGACGGAGATGAGCGGACCTGGAGTGGGCGGAGAGTGCGAGGAGCAGTACGGAACCCACCTTTGGGAGGACTTGTTCTACCCCGAAATCATTAACCCCGACACCCTCGAGCCATGCGCTCCGGGAGAGTTCGGTGAGCTCGTCTTCACCTCTCTCTGCAAGGAGGCCATGCCTATCATACGCTACCGCACACGCGACCTCACACGACTCATCTACGAGCCATGTCCCTGCGGACGTACGGCAGTCAGGATGGACAAGATTCTCGGACGAAGCGACGACATGCTCATCGTTCGCGGTGTCAACGTCTTCCCTTCCACTATCGAAGCCATCCTCACGGAGTTCCCGGCGTTCACACCGCAGTATTTCATCACGGTGGACCGCAAGAACAACGAAGACATGTTCGACCTCGACGTGGAGCTGCGCAACGAGTACTTCTCACCCAACCCGTCGAAGCAGATGCCATTCATCAAGCCGCTCTACGACCGCATCGTCAGCGTAGTGGGCATCAAGCCAAACATCCACATCAAGGAGCCTAACAGCATCGCGCGCTCCGTGGGCAAGGCAAAACACGTCAACGACAAACGTAACTTTCACGGATAAGGAAATTTTGAGGTTTGAACTTTGAGATTTGAACTGTATAGTCACCATGAATATCGATGGCCAGACTTTTTAATCTCATCGTATTAAATCAAAACTCAGTAATCCTTTCCATGAATTATAAGTAATCCTAAATATCAAAGTTCAAATTTCAAATTTCAAAGTAATTATGGACTACAAATCTGAATACCTGCATCCGCAATACGAGGCACTGAGCCGGGAAGAGCTGCAGAAACTGCAGCTGGAGCGACTGCAGGCCACCGTCCAGCATTGCATGAACTCACCGTTCTACAAAGCACGGTTCGAACAATGCGGACTCAAGCCGGAGGACATCCAGAGCCTGGACGACATCCGCAAAATTCCTTTCACTACCAAGCAGGACCTGCGCGACACCTACCCGTTCGGCATGGCCAGCGTGCCACTGACCAAGTGCGTGCGTCTGCACTCATCGTCGGGCACCACGGGCAACCCCACCGTCATCCTGCACACACAGAAAGACCTTGACGAATGGGCCAACGCCGTGGCACGGTGCCTCTGGATGGTTGGTCTGCGTCCCGACGACGTGTTCCAGAACTCATCTGGATACGGAATGTTCACCGGCGGACTGGGATTCCAGTATGGAGCCGAGCGACTGGGTGCGCTCACCGTGCCTGCAGCTGCAGGAAACTCACTCCGCCAGATCAAGTTCATCAAGGACTTCGGCACCACGGCCATCCACGCCGTTCCAAGCTACGTCACCCGTCTCTACGAGGTGATGCAACAGGAGGGAGTGGACCCTCGGCGCGACACCAAGTTGAAAGTGCTGGCCATCGGAGCTGAGCCCCACTCTGAAGAACAGCGCAAGCGCATCGAGGACATGCTCGGCGTGAAGGCGTACAACTCATTCGGAATGAGCGAGATGTGCGGACCTGGAGTAGGATTCGAATGTAAAGAACAGAATGGTCTGCACTTCTGGGAAGACTACTACATCGTGGAAATCGTAGACCCGGAGACACTCGAGCCTGTGCCCGACGGAGAAATCGGCGAGCTCGTGCTCACCACGCTCAACCGCGAGGCCATGCCGCTGCTGCGCTACCGCACGCGCGACCTCACACGAGTGCTCGGACGCACTTGTCCCTGCGGCCGAAACCACATTCGCCTCGACCGCATGAAGGGACGCAGCGACGACATGATGGTGCTCCGCGGCGTCAACATCTTCCCGATCCAGATTGAGAAGATACTCATGCAGTTCGAAGAGCTGGCAAGCAACTACCTCATCACACTCACCACCGACGACGACAACGACAACATGACCGTGGAAGTGGAGCTCGAGAAGTTCGACGACGACTATGCGAAACTCCAGAAGCTGGAGAAAGAGATCCGTCGACGCCTGAAAGACGAGATTCTGCTCACCCCGTTCGTCAAGCTCGTGCCGAAGGGAACACTCCCTGTCAGCGAGGGCAAGGCCGTCAGAGTGGTCGACAAGCGAAAAGTGTATCAATAAATAGTTGAAAGATGAAAGTTTAAAGTTTAATGTGGTATGATGAAATCCAACCTACCAACCATCCCATCCGCATGGCACTCTAAACTCTCAACACTAAACTCTCAACACTAAACTCTCAACCAATATGACTATTCATCAGATTTCTATTTTCATAGAAAACCGTTCGGGCACCATGATCAAGGTGCTGAACGTACTGAAGCAGGCGGACGTCGACATCATCGCGTCCACAGTGGCCGACACGGCTGAATACGGAATCTACCGAATCATCTGCTCCGACCCGAAGAAAGCACATGAGCAGCTGAAGAACGCTGGCATACAGTGCACAATCTCCGATGTCTTCGCACTCGAGCTCGACAACCTTCCTGGCAAGGCAGCCGACGCAGTTGCCATCTTCAGCGAGGCTGGTATCAGCATCTCCTACCTCTACTCCTTCCTGCTCAACGGCAAGGGAATCCTGATTTTCCGCACCGACGACAACGAGAAGGCAAAAGCCACCATCAAAGCAAACGGTCTGAAGTACATCACTGAGCCGAAACTGCCAACCATGGCATAAAAGAATCAGAACTTACCTCAAAGAGGGTGTGTCAAAATTGACACACCCTCCTTAATTTTTTATTACTCTATCTATTCGTTGTGAGTAGGTCGTTTACCGCAAAATGTCCCTGATGGCTTCTTGCAGTTTTTCTAAGAATAGGGCGGCATGCTTGCCATCCATCTGAGCGTGATGGAATTGGAATGAAATGGTTAGTGATGTCTTACACCAATGGCGTTTAAATTTTCCCCAGGCCAAGAAAGGATTGTTGAAAATACCACTGTATTGGTTGACAATGCAGTCTAATTCAGTGCCTACCACAGCGGATGTTCCCACAATCACGGCATCCTTGTCATTGATATTTTGACATAACGTACTGGATTCCTGTGTGAGTTTCTCATAGTCACGACAAAACTCCTCTAAATGATTACTGTATGGAATATCGCAGTTGCTGATGCCACCCTTCGTATTATCCACAATCACATTGATGGCAATACGGTCATACTTGAACAGTTTTCCATTTTCTGGCAGCATATAAAACTCCTCAATGTTGCTGGCTGCTTTGCCTATACACCAACATAGGAGCATATTGAATTTCAAACCTTTTCGCCGGCTTATTTTACGGAGTCGCGTCACGTCGAAGGTCTTGACTAAGGTGACCATTGGCATAGGCGACTTCATCCACATCTCGAATGCTTCAGCGCGGGTGGTTTCCTTGGGATTGACTTCCTGTTTCATCCTCTTCTTTTCAAAATGACAATTTCAGCGTTTGAACCGTCCTTTTCATACTTACTGACAAGAATGTAATGCTCATCACAGCAGACACCATAGCAACAGCCATCTTCCCTCACAATCTGTGTGCCCCAATATGTGGCATTGTCGTCGAGGAGTTTGACTGTGTTTCCGTTGAGATGATACTCTAAATTGATGAGTGAGCCTTTCAACACGAAAAGGTTGTTAATTTTGGGCAAATCATTGATGCCGATAGTATTTACCTCATCGATGAATTGTTGCTTGATAGGCGATTTTGTCTGAGGCTGTTCCTCAAGGGGCATTTTCCAGCGTTTCAGAAGAGGATAATACTGAAGGAGGGTCTTTTTGTATTCATCCTGGCTAAGGCTCTGGCCTGTGTTTTTGTTATACTCATCCACAAACTGGGCACAGAACTCTGCCATCTCCTCCATCGTGAAGTCACCGGTGAATGCTCCGTCTTTATAACAGTAAATGCAGTATTCCTCATTTTTTGAGCCGTCGGCATTAGTGCCGAGCACATCTTCTGTGAGCGGCATTCCGCAACTTTGACAAAATTTCATTTCCTTTTCCATGACTGTTTGTTTACGATAACGACATCCGTAGGTGGATGCTCTTTGTTTAGTAATGTATATGAAATAGTTACATATATCAATAATTTTTAGTGGGTTAAGCGTGTAGCCAATCAAGGGCTTAATCTTGTTATGTGCAACTTGTACACAAAGTACGTCATTTTTGGGGAGATAAACAAGAATTTTTCCAATGATTTGGTTATAGAAGCGGAAAATGTTTGTCGACTTTATCTGTACGGTACCCTTTCAGGCAGATAAAGGATGTCCGCAAAATGAATACGAACAGAATGAGTATGTGTGCTGCTGGCTATGCTATAAATTTTTTTGTGTTTTTCGTTTCATTATTTTTGTTCTAAAAGATATTTTATGTACTTTTGCATTATAATAGCATCTAAATCAATCTTTGGCAATGCTTTACTGTTGCCAAATGGGATACCAACACGCTGGAGATGAATGGCGTGAATGTCAGCACAGATGGAGTAGCCCTGCTTACTTCTGTGTGAATTTTTGACAATCCGAGATAGAAATAAACTGAGTAGAAACATACAAAACTGGATAATCATTATGAAAAATTATTTTATCCAAAGGCTTAAGTCCTTTTTCGCGATGCTCGTCATCTTGCTTTTCGTGTCAGCCAATGCGACAGCACAGACCAAAGAGCCTGTGGCGTACTACAATTCAAGCACGAAAACGCTGACATTCACGATGATGACAGATACCGAATTCAACAACCTGAAATACCCTAGGTGGAAAGGAGAACAATTGTATTATAGCGACCCAAGTTGGCTTAGTTATAATGAAGAAATTGAGAAAGTGGTGTTCAGTACCAGTTTTGCCGACGCAAGGCCTGAAAGATGTGAAAAATGGTTCTATAATTGTAAAAAAATACAAAATATTACCGGATTGGGAAACCTGAACACTTCCAATGTGACAAATATGGATCGCATGTTTCAATTTTGTGAGTCGTTGACCAGTCTTGACCTTTCTAAGTTCAACACTTCTAAAGTGAAACGGATGGGTTGCATGTTTTGGGGATGTAAGTCACTGACTAAACTAGATCTCGGCTCGTTCGACACCTCGAAAGTGGAGACTATGGGTAGTATGTTTTATAATTGCACCAACCTGAAAAATGTCAACGTGTCGTCGTTCAACACATCGAATGTGAATTCAATGTTTCAGATGTTCTATGGATGTTCGTCGCTTGTAAAACTTAATCTGACCAGTTTCACGGTCTCAAGTTCGACGGATTTGGAATACATGTTTTGTAATTGCACCAATCTTAAAACCATTATTTGCAACAGGACTTGGGAAAGCCCAGATGACTACTTCATGTTCTCTGGCTGTACGTCGCTTGTCGGTGCCATATCCTACGAATACCAGAAGGATAGAAGTACATACGCCAATCCCGACAACGGCTATTTCACAAGGGTCAGGGGCTATCAACTGAGAATATGCGGTAAGGAAGTAACCAATGTGAACTGCGACGACCTCTCTGTGATAGAAGGGGTGACCATAAGAGCGAGCGACGGATATGCCTACTACGATCCTTATGAACAAAGACTGTATCTCAAGGGGGTGGTAATCGCCGCTTTGGACAATCCGGCACTTTATGATTACTCTGTCGACGATTTGACAGTCGATGCAGAGAAGGATAATATGGATTATGGGGTTACTTTCTTCTCTTCCAGTTCAAGCCAGAGCAAATTGTCACCTGTGATGGAACTGCATGGACCTGTTCTTTTATGTGGCACGGGAAAACTTTATGTCAATGGCATACCAAGTTCCTCTATTTACACTGGCAATGTGGAATTGGGTAATTATGCGGTTCCCGGCATCACGTCAAACGACCGTCTTACTATAGAGGATTTATGGTTAAGCGTGCAGGGAAGCTCTGGTATTTGCGGTGTATCGATCCTTTGGCCAGACCAACCTATACGCTATCCGCTTTCCATAAATGGAGACAATACTTATTTGAGGGTTATGACAAATGGGGGACCATGCATCTACAACTTCGACAGCTACCCTACCAGTCTGGCTGTTCGATATCCGGAGGGGGCGGTCTTCGAAGACAATGCACTTCGTCTGAATGGGAAAATTGTCAAGGACCTTGCTGTAATCGCACGTCCGATTGTAGGGACTGGAATTTATGTCGCAGGACAAGAGGTGACAAGCGAAAACTGCGACGACCTCACCACAGTCAAGGGTGTTGAGGCGAGCGACGGAGGTTATCTGCGCTACGACTGGGATACCAACACGCTTGAGATGGAGAACGTGAGTATCAACGGTGGAGACGACTACGCATTGAGAAACACCCGTGACGGGTTGACCGTCAAAGTAGGGCACGGTCATGTTTTTGGATATAACACTTTGTCTGTGTCAGAAGGAAAAACCGCGATGTCCATAGAAGCGGCTACCACCATTAAAGGAAACGGAGGAACATTCACAAATGATCTCGATGGATGTCTTTTGGTTGGAGGAAATGAAGCCTTTGGTATTTACATTAATAATACAAATTTAACCATAGAGGATGCCACAGTCGTAGTAACGGGCACACTTGGTATATGGGGATATAGCAATCATGGTATTACCAGAGGAATCCTCAACCTCAAGGGGTTGGCAGCATTAGCAGTTACGGGAACTTCATCGTGCATGGACCGTTTGCAGCAACTGAATCTCGGCGACCATATACAGATCGTCAAGCCTGATGGAGCCGTGTTTGATGGTAATGCCATTCGTGAAGGCGTTGGTGGTAGTATTGTGGCAGGCAAGCAGGTGATTATTCAATACTTCAATCCTTGCGACGTGAATCTCGATGGCAATGTGGATATCTCAGATATCGTTGCAGTGATTAACACCATTGCGGGTAATGACACCTATAAAAAAACTGCTGATGTCAATTTAGACGACAACATAGACATTTCCGACATTGTCGCAATCATCAATGCCATTGCCGGGAAGTGAAACAACGTTCCATAAATAGCTGAGGAAGGATGTGTCAAAATGATTAGGAGTGCGCTTCACGCAGAAATATTGGAACAGCGAGAGCAGAGTCAAGCTTGCATGAGATATGCAGAGTCGTGACAATATTCTCTGTGAGAAAATCTAACAAATCTTTCAAAGACTTTTTCCTTGTATATCAATAATATATGATTTGTTATATTAGGACAGATTTGTTAGATTTCTCGCCGTCAGGCGACTGAACATTATTTTGACACACCCTTTTTGATGTTAATAACAGTGCAAAGACAGCACCCAAAAAACAAGTATTCAGCAAGAAACTGTTAAATTCACGCAAACAGTCATCATTTTTCAGCAAAATAATTGTAAAAATCTTAGAATGGTGTAAATTTGCCAAACAAAAATCTTTGGAATGGTGTAAAATATAGAAATAAAAATTCTTGGAATGGTGCGAAATTAAGAAACAAAAATCTTTGGAATGGTGCAAAATATAGAAATAAAAATTCTTGGAATGGTGCGAAATTAAGAAACAAAAATCTTTGGAATGGTGCAAATACAATAAAACTAGCTAATAAAACAACAAGATACTTTCTTTTTAAACGAAACCACCGGAAAACCTTCGCATTCAAAGAAAAGGCTTTCCGGCGGTTTCGTTTTTTATTTTCGTGGGCTACAACTCTTCCAGGCTTTTCTTCATCCTGTAAGCCGAAGAATTGAGAATGGCGAGCAGCTTGCCATCCTCGCTGGTGATGCGGACCTCGCAGTAAGGGATTTTGCGGTGGTCCACCACCTCGCGTGCCTCAGCAAAGACCCAACCCGACTGCACGTTGCTCACGTACGTCATGTTGGAGGAGATGGCCACCGTCACTTGCCCATGGCTGTTCACAGCTGCGGCAAAAGCCAGGTCTGCCAGCGTGAAGAGCGCACCGCCCTGACAATAGCCGGTGGCATTGAGATGCTCAGGCGTGACAAGCATACGTGCCTTGGCATAGCCCTCAGAGATTTCCACCAGTTCGGCTCCGATCATTGCGGCAAACCGGTCGTTCACGAAAAATTCTTTTAAATCCATTGTCGCTTGATTTTAGTTGTCGGACAGATCGGACTCGTCTGACTGGTCCGACTGGTCTGACTCGTCCGACTGGTCTGACTTGTCCGACTGGTCTGACTTGTCTGACTTGTCTGACTTGTCTGACCTGTCCGATAAAAATTATCACATCTTCTTGCTGTAGCACTTGAAGATGTTGTCAACGTATGACTGCCGCATCTTCGGAGTGAAGAGGCTGACGAGAATCACAATCGGGAATCCACCCACCATCGCGATGGCACCACAGTTAATCGGGTTGGCAATGGCGTTGTTCGTCAGCATATTGACCACCGTAAGTCCCACACCCCATGCGAAGCAGGCCCAAACGGCGGAGGTAGTCACTTTCTTCCAGTACAGACCCACGAGGAACGGCGCGAGGAAGGCACCGGCCAGCGCACCCCACGATATACCCATCAGCTGAGCGATGAAAGTAGGCGGGTTGAGCGCGATCATGAGCGCGATGACGATGAAGAAGACGATGAGCACGCGCATGACGATGACCTTGCGCTTTTCCACCTTCTCCGACACCGTGTCGTCGATCGTGCCCTCCTCCACCTCGCCGGGAAGCGACTTCTTGTCGCGGTAGATGAGGTCGAGCGTCATGGTGGAGGCAGATGTCAGCACAAGCGAAGCCAACGTGGACATGGATGCCGACAGCACGAGCAGCACCACAAGGGCAATGAGGATGTCAGGCAATCCCGACAACATGGATGGCACGACAGAATCGAAGTCCGACGGCACCATCACACCGTTTTTCTCCACAAACTGCAATGAGCCGGAGAACAGACGGCCGAAACCACCAAGGAAATAGCAACCGCCCGCCACGATGAAGGCGAAGATAGTGGAAATGATGGTTCCGCGCTTGATGGCCTTCTCGTCGGTGATGGAATAGAATTTTCCGACCATCTGGGGCAACCCCCATGTGCCGAGCGAAGTCAGCACGACGACACCCAGCAGATTCCACGGGTCTGGTCCGAAGAGACTGCCGAACTGCCCGTTGACCGCAGGATTGGCATCGCTGGGCACTGCCGCGATTTTCTCCATGGCAGAAGAGAGTCCGCCTTGCGTGTTGAGCACAGCCGCGATGATGGTGACGATGCCGAAGAGCATGATGATGCCTTGGATGAAGTCGTTGAGCGCAGTGGCTTTATAACCGCCGAGAATCACATAGACGGCAGTCAGGAGCGACATGATGATCACACAATATTCATAAGGAATGCCGAATCCCATCTCGAAAAGCTTGGATATGCCTTTGTAGACACCGGCCGTGTACGGGATAAGGAAGACGAAGGCGATGATAGACGCCGCGATACGCAGCCCCTGGTTATTGTAGCGCGTGCCGAAGAAGTCGGGCATGGTGCGCGATTCGATATGCTGGGTCATCAGCTTCGTGCGGCGGCCCAGAATAATCCAAGCCAGCAGCGACCCGATGATAGCGTTGCCGATGCCAATCCACGATGAAGAAAGGCCGTATTTCCAGCCAAACTGACCTGCATAGCCCACGAACACAACGGCAGAGAAATAGCTGGTGCCGTAAGCGAATGCAGTGAGCCACGGACCCACAGACCTTCCGCCGAGCACAAATCCGTCAACACTCTTGGCCTGCTTGCGGGAATATATTCCCACATAAACGGTGACTGCCAGGAAAATGACAGTCAATAATATCTTGATAAACATGATTCTGATTTACGATTTAAAGATTTACTATTTACGATTTTTCCATTCAGATGGATGACCAACATCAACTATTGCGTTCAAATATTCCACGACCAGATGGATAAATATAAAACCTCAAATTTCAATTATCATGCAAGCGAGAGCAAAACCAAGCTTGCTTAAGTTTTGCCGAACGCAGCCGATAATCATGTTAATAAATTTCAAACCTCAAATTTCATACTTCAAAATCCTAAAACGCCACCTGCATCTGAGCCTGTATGATGTTATAGTCGTTGGGAAGCTTGCTGCCACAGATGGCACGTGTGTACTGAGCCTGGATACGGCATTTCTTGTAGAACCAGTACTGCAAACCGATGGTAAGGTTGGTCTGGTCCCAGCCTTTGATGTCGGTGTTGCGGTTGAACGTCTCTGCGCTGCCCACGATGTCGACAGCCTCAACCAAGGGCACACAGCCCGTGATATAGCCGCCTCGGCTACCCACGTCGCCGTCCTTGCCGCCGAGCCACTCTGCGCGCAGGCTCACGGGGCGGGCCTCCTTATATTTGCCCGGTGCATACTGACCGAATTTATACTCCGCACCCACGCTGTAGCGGTTGCGCGTGTAGTCGTCTCCCTCTTTCACGCTGGGGTTCCAAGCGGCAGTCCCCACGGCATGACCTTTGCCGAGATAGCCGGACGCCACGACTCGCAGTCCCTGAATCGGACGAACCTCAAGCTTGCCCAGGAGGTCCTTCTGGTTGTTCTTGTCCTGTTTGTTGATTTGTCCGCCGTTCATCACAGCAAACTCATAGTGCAACTTGTCGTTAAGCACGTCTCCGTAGATCATCGCTCCCATGTCGCGGCCGTAGTTCACGCCGTTCAGCGGGTCTGGGCCCTCGCCAGCCAGATACAGCACGGCCTGGGAATAGACATCGATAAGCTCAAGCTGGGTGGGCGACATCGGATTCTCTAAAGTATAAGAATGTTTGAACTGTCCGATACGGAAGTTCACCGCTTTGTTGTTTGTTATCCTATAATCTGTGTAGTATTCCTGAACGACACTCGAAAAATCATGCATAAACAGGAATGACCAGCGGTCGGTGATTCTTGCTTTTGCCCACAAGAGTGTACGTTTCAGATTGAAGCTGTTTTGTTTTTTTGCACTCGGGTCGCTCCAGGAATAGCCTCCCTGGGCATAACCGTTAAGCGTGATTC
>OCTX012213438.1_pt1 | contig 12672 bp, 20 predicted proteins | sample 1539691 | NCBI WGS metagenome assembly OCTX01 (sample SAMN02144231, study PRJEB22623) | gut metagenome | biome: sheep rumen | host: Ovis aries | place: New Zealand
TTGACAGACCGCGCAGCGCCGCACAAGCACGGAGAGCGCAGCAAGGAGCGCCGCGCGTAGGGCACGAGCAGCCGAGCGACTTTTAATTAGTACGATCGGCCGCGCGCCGTTTGCGCGCTCCATCTCGCCGCCCCTATTCCAGCCGCCGCGCCATCGTGGCACGCAGCCACCGAGCAGCCCGCGCAGCCGCCGCGCTAATCAGTAGAGCAGCCGCCGCGCCCCGCGATCCATTGAGCGCCGCCGCAGCGCAGCCGAGCGGAGCCGCGCCCGAGCAGCCACCGAGGACGAGCGCCCAGCCGAGCGGAGCCGCGCCGCCGCAGAGCGCAGCGCCGAGCCGAGCCGCCGCGATAATCACCGCCAGGTATCCCGCAGCCGCATCGAAAGGCGCAGCGCCGCGCGGCGAGCCAACCCCGCAGCGAAAGCCGCGCCGCCGACGCAGCAGGAGCCGCGCGCCCGCCAACGAGAGCGACGCGAGCCGCAGAGCGCAGCAGAGCCCGCAGCACGAGAGCAGCCGCCACCAGGAGCCACGAGAGCGCAACGAGGACAGGCAGAGAGGAGCCACCACCAGCCACCGCCGCGCAAGGCAGCAGCGGAGAGAACGGAGCGGAGCGCCCGCCGAGCCGCCGAGGAAGCAGAGCAGCCACCAAGCAGCGCCGAGCCAACGCCGCGCAGGGCAGCACACGCAGCGCAGCGGCGAAACCTACTAATAATTAGTTGACGTACCCGATGGATACGTATAAAATTAGACACGAGGCGGCAGGAGCCGCCCACCACAGACGCGGCAGGAGCCGCAGACAAGGAGCAGGAAAGATGAAGTGCATCGTAATCGAGACCAGCCCCGAGCGCACCAACGCCCACACCATCACCAACGAGGACGGAACCCCGCACATCTACGCCACCATGGCAGAGGCGCGCGCAGAGCTCAGGGCCAACGGCTACAGCTACAACCGCGAGAACCAGCGCTATTACATCAAGAGCACCGAGTACCGCGCTTACATCATCCGCGAGGACTCCGACGACTACGCCGCCACGATCGAGCAGGCCGAGCAGAACGCAGCGCCCGAGTACATCGAGCCCGCCGAGGCCCAGTGGAGCGCAAGACATGCAGCCGCCGCAGTAGTGGACGCCTACGCAGCCGCCAAAAGCATTAGTCCCGCAGACGTGACGCCCGAGCAGAATAAAGCCGCTTACGCAATCGCATCAGTCGAGATTATCCCGGAGGCCGAGCGCCCCGCAGGCTACACCACCGCCACCGAGGAGCAGCGCGCAACCGTCGCCGCTATGGTCGAGGCCATCGCAGCCAAGGCCACCGAGGACGCCGACACCCTCAAGACCTACCCAACCGAAGGAGCCGCATTTGTCGCAGGAGCCCGCGAGCTAGTCCCTATCATCACCCACGAGGACGCCGCCGACGCATACGCAGCCGCCGAGGAGGCCGCACAGGCGATACCCGCGGCGCACAATCGCAAGCGGCACGACGCGAGGACCGCAGCAGTTGACGCCATCGTGAGGAGCCGCGCGCGCTACGCAAACAAGGAAGACGCCGCCGCGCACATCGCAGGCCAGCCCGTCGACTATCTGCACCGCCATACCGTAAACCTTGGGACTGGCCGTTACCCCGACTACCGCCCCGCGTACGAGCAGCGCCGCGCCGACCGTCTCTATTTGAGCGCGACCGCCAGCAAGACGGGGAAGAGCCTCGACCGCGTGAGTATCAGTTTCGTCGTGCTTGTCCTCGACTAGCACTCCACCACCGCGCCCGCACCAGAAACGGAGCCCACAAAATGCAGACCATTGCAGCCGCCGCCCTTTTCATCATCCCCGCGCTTTGCACCCTCGCAGGCGTAATCAAGTAAGGAGCCTACGCCATGAGAACGACTACCATTTACACCGAGCGTACAACCATCATCACCGACGACAGCGGCGCGCTAACCATCAGCCGCACGACCGACGCGGGTATCACTACCGAGTGCTGGTTTAGCGAGCTCAGCCCCGAGGCACAGAAACGCGCAATCCGTGACGCCATCGAGGAGGAAGAGCGCGACTATTACCAGTATGGTATCTATGGCGCAAGTCAGAGCGGCATGAGTGAGGCCGAAATCTGGAAAGCCGCCGAAGAGCTCGAAAAGCACCAGCCCGCTTACATCAGCACCGACGCAGGCGGTAGCCCCTACGGAACCGCGCGCCGCTACGGATGGAGCGCGGCAGACTGGGAGCGCGTCACCGAGGAGCAGGACACCGGTATTTGTTGGAGTATGGACGTTTGCGACGCATGGAACGCCTATGCCGTGCGCGTTATCGCATTGCAGGAGGGGCACGAGGACGCCGAAGAGCGCGCATACATCCACAACGAGAACGCCGACAACGCCGCCGACAATGGCGACACCAGGACCGCCGAGGCCGAGCGACGCCGCGCGAAGTTCTATGAAGACATGGCCGAGCGCATCGCCAACGCCGCCGAGGAATTGACCGAGGAGGCCGCGCGCGCCGTGGGAGATATTGTAGATGGACTGATTGAAGCGGAGCGCGACTACTACCGATCCGAGGAGTTTTGGCGCGATTGGTACGCCAACGGAGACGAGCGGTTTACAAGAGACGGAGAGCGCATTTAGCAGCGAACGCCCGCCGCGCTAGCGCGCCCGTGCGGCGCGTTAGTCGGTGGACATTTACCGGAGCAGAAAGGAGCCCGAACCATGCAGCCGATAACCCTAGACCCCGCCCCCGTTCACGTTGTGCAGTATCGCAACAGCCCGCACGCCTACGGATGCACATTTACCACTCGCGCCACCACGACGCGAGGCATAGCAAAGGCAGCAGCGCGCGCAGCCGCCGAAGATAACGCATATTGGAGAGGCACCGCGAAGTATGCCGCCCCCGTCGTTACCATTATTGACGATATGCCCCTTTTGGCGCGTGACTGGGAAGACCCGCAAATGAAGCGCTTTACAGACATGATTGACCGCGAGGCCAGCAAGCCGCGCCCGCCCAGGATGCACGAGAGCGCCGAACGCCCATATAGGCACATGTGTTTTTAGATCTCGATAGCGTATCCGTTGGGTACGTGCTACAATGAACCCAGGGAGCAGAAGCCCCCAAGGCAGAGCGGCACAAGCCGCAGAGAGGAGCGCCAACCATGGCAAAGCTAGTAAACATCACTGAAACCCCCGAGGCCATCACCGCCGAGGCCGTCGCGTACGTTTGGGAGGAGTACGACGCCCCCCGCAAGCGCATCAAGCGCGCCCGTATCGTAGAGCACCCGTTTGCCGTCAGCATTCCAAAGTACACCGAGGAGGCCGCGCCGCTTGCCTTTGTGGTCGAGTATTTCCCGCAGATGGTAGGCGACGAGTACCGCGCCGGCCATGACGAGCAAATCAGGCACGCAGGCGGCAAGTTCTACACCCGCGCGCGCTATTGTCGCCACAGTTACTACTCCGACCAGTACCGCGACCCCGCGACCGAGTTGCAGCGCGCAATCTCGTGTATCAGCGACGTGACCGACCGCGAGCGCGAAGAGTACGCCGAGGCCATCGCCCGCGACGAAATGCGCGCGGATCAGTGGCCGACCCTCTACGACCGCGCCGAGCGCATCGACGAGAACGCCCCGCACTACGTGAAAGGCCTCGCAGTAATTGCCGGCGAGCTTTGGCACACCTGCGAAGAGCCCGTGTATGAGTATCACAGCGCATGGAGGAGCTACGGAAGCAAGCGCGAAACCCCCGCATATATCAGCGTTAACAACTACGACCACAAGCACCGCAACACTTACGGAGCCATGGACCGCGCCGCGCTAGCCTACTATCACGCAGGCGTTACCCGTACCGCATTTATCCGCGTCTTGCGCCCCGACCTTGTGACCATCGACAGCACCGCGCGCGACCTCGCAGCAGACAGCGACCGCGCCGCCGAGCAACTCGCAGAGGCACGCGCCGCGCTCGAAAGGCTAGAGAAGGAACTCGCAGAGGCCCGCGCCTCGCTCGAATCCGCCGCAGTCAATGCCAACAAGGCCCGCGAGAAGTGCGAGAACTACGCAGCCGACCCGCGCGCCTATTGGATGGAGAAGGCCGCGTACCTGGAGAGCGCCGACCCCGCAAAGCCGTTTGGCGCGCGCCGCAGCCGCGCAGCCGCAGCAGTCCGCCGCGCCCTCGATATGGAGGCCTAACCATGAAGACCCTTGCAGACCTCGCAGCAGGCGCCACGATCACCCCCGCCGAAGCGTACGAAATCGCAGCCGCCAACATGGCCCCCGAGCACATCGACCACCACGAGAGCGATTTGTATTTGAAGGTTAACGGCGCGTCTAGTCTCATTGTTGGCGCACTCGACAACCGCGCATTGTTGAGCGTGTTTCGCAGCAACAGAGAGCCGCGCGAACTCTGGTACGAATTGCCGTTTTGCTATATGCCCTTTTGGGAGCGTTTGAACGCCTAGCACCCCAGCGCCACCCGCCAGCGCATACGCCCGCCGCGTATGTGTTGGCTGGTAGGCACTGCAACGGAGCGGCAAAGAGCCGCAGAGAGGAGAAAGCACCCATGACCTACGTACGCAAACACGCCCGCTTTAACATCCTTGACGATATGCCCGTCGACGTTTGGCAGGAGCCCGAGCCCGAGCCGACGCCCCGCGAGCGCATCCCACGCGGCCCCATCATCACAGACCCAGAGCGCTATCTGTGCATCGTAGGCGAGGAGCCCGCCGACTATAACGGCAATTTCACCGCCTGCACTTTCACCGCAGCACTCTACCAGGGCGAGCACGTAGCAGTATCCGCCGACTACCTGCGCAAGTCTTGCACCCTCGCAGACGAGACGACCGCGCGCAAGATCCTAGCGTTTTATCTGCGCAACTGGGCAGCGCACGAGGACGACGACGCCGCCGAGCTTTTGCGCGACGAGGCCGACCGCATCAACAAGCAGGCGTAGCAGCCACCAGGAGACGCCGCAGGAGCGGCAGAGAGGAAGGAAATCATGCAGCGCGTAAATCTTGACCAGTGGAGGGACCGCACAGAGGCGCCCGTGATTGTGTGGACCTATACCGGCGTTTGGGAGCTTTTGCCCGTAGCCGTCGACCCCGTAGGCCCCGAGGCCGACGAATACGACCAACTCGCCCGCGCATGGTATGCGGCAGGAGCCTACCAGACCCGCGAGCAGGTCGAAGAGGACCACGCCGACGAACTCACCCCCGAGCAAATCGAAGAGCTTTACAGCGCAGGCGACGGAAGCGCAGAGCGCGCAGGACTTCCAGAGAATTTTGTCGCTACAGGCGTAGAGGACGACGGCAGCGACGCGATTATCTACGTAGACGAAGCGACCATTTACGACACCCGCCGCCCCGTCACGCTCGAAGAGGCCGCGCGCTATCTTGACCCCGAAGACCTCGCAGAGATTCAAGCCGAGATCGAGAAGGCCCGCGCGGAATACGACTATTAACCCGTTAACCCGCTACGGAGGGGACGCCCCCGCGCCCCCTCGATAGCGCGCTAATAGGAGCACGCAGCGACGCGGCGACAGCCGCAGGAAGGAGCGCAAGAGATGCAGCTGCAACCAGCATTCAAGTTTACCGAAACCGAGGAGCAAGCCCGCGCAATGTGTGAGCAGTACCGCAAGACCCACCCGCGCCGCAGGAAGCACGCCGCGCACTATACGCCATGGGCCAGCACCAGCCCCACCGATCCAGCTAGATTCATTGTGTGGTTTTACGTTTAGACAGGAGCCCGCGCCATGAAGACCAAGCACGCCCCCGAGCGTTACGAAATCCGACAGATTAACGCCATCGCATATGATGACGGATGGAGCTACAACAGCACATATCACATCAGCACATTCACCACGACCGGAAACCCCGCCCGAGCTTTTAGGCGCGCCCTCGCACGTTTTGGAATCGCATTTTATCGAGGCCGCACACGCACCGAGTACGACGGCGACGTATACGAAATCGTAGACCGCGCAACCGGCGAACCGCTATTTTGCGCAATCCCGCAGGATTAGAAAGGAGTCACACAAATGAGTATCGGCGCATACATGACCGCGCATTGTTTCGGCGACTACCGCCGCAGCGACGCCGCGACCCGCGAAGAGATGGAAGCCGCAGCACTCGAATATGCGGCACAGGAGCAGACCAGGCCGAGCATTTGGCGCGAAATCGGAATGCAGCAAGCGCGCCGCAACTACGCAGCCGACAAAGCAAGTAGAATTGACCTCATGACCCTACAAGCAGCCGGAGAAGTCACGCCCGAGCAGGCCGAGAGCTACCGCGCCCGCCACGGATGGAAGCAGCGCAAGAACGAGAGGAGCGGGAAAACATGCTACTAATCATCGTTTTTGCAGTGCTCTACATCATTACTGGCAGCGTATCGGCAACGTTGTTTTTAATGCTAATCACTACGCCAGTTATCGCCCTGCTCTATATTGTCGTTGAGATCATCAAAGCCGCGTTTGAAAAGTAACTGCACCAGACCACGCACCGCACCGCGCGCCCGACCCCGAAAAAGGCCGGGCGCGTCATTGTCTACAAGAAGCCGCGCCGCCAGGAGCAGCCCGCGCCCAACACCAACAACCACCGCGAGCGCCGCGCCGCGAGCCAACGCCAACGCAACCAGCGCCGCGCCACATCGCAGACCAGCAGAGCCGCCGCGCCATCGAGCCACCAGCACGCCGCCACGCCGCACCGAGAGAGCCGCCCAGCCGACCCCACGAGCCCCGCCACCGTATCCAGCCCGCCGCCGCGCAGGCCACGCAGCCCCCAGCGCAGCCACGCGCGACCCCCGCCGCACCTCCGAACTATGGCCAGGGCTTAAAAATCGGCATTTTTTCAACGAACTCGAAAACTCGTCATGATGCGCACACAAGCAAGTCGGGAAAGTTTTTTCAACGAACTCGAAAACTCGTCATGATGCGCGGGCGCGTTGCCCCCAGAACTCCATCATGGTGGCGGTGGTGGTCACCCTCGCCGCTCGCTAAATTGCGCCGTTTTTTCAACATGTCGAAAAAGTCGCTATGATGCGCGCACAAGCACTTCAAGCATGTTGCGTATCCGCTGGGTACGTGTTAGACTGTGACTCGCAGGGCATAAGCCCGCAGACGAACGCCGCATGAGCGGCAGATTGGAGAACGCCATGACAAGGTGGACAGACTACGAGCCGTACGCAGACAGGTCGGTCGCGGAGTTTCGCGCAGAGCGCGAGATGTGCGGGCTGTCGCTCTATGACGTTGCCGAGGAGCTTGGCGTCGCAGTCAACACCGTGAAGCGTTGGGAGAACCCGAACTACTTCCCACCCTCGCCTGCCGCGTGGCAATACATCGACCGCCAGTATGACCTCCATTGCGATCACGTCGAGGAGGCCATTCGGGCCGCGATTGCGTCGGCGCGGGACGGCGAGCCAGTCATCGTGAAGTGGTACCGCAACGGCATGAGTGGCGTAAGCGACCGTGAGGTCGGGATGCACAACGCCGTGTCGCGTGCCGTCGCGGAGTCGTTGATGACGCTCGGGCGCGAGGTCACGTTCATATGGAGCGACCCCGACGCAGAGGAGGCGCAGCGCGAGGCCACCAGCAGCTTCTATCGCAGGGTTGACCGCGAGAGCTTCGAGTAGGCATTTGCTGATTTGCGGTCAGGCGCACCGATCGCAACGATTTATTTTGCCCCCGTCTTTGCGTGGGCGATTTTTTTCCTTCGCGTTTTCGCCAGGGCGATTTTGATTTTGCCCGCATCGCCGCAGGGCGATTTTCATTTTTCCTCATTCTTTGCCTGACGATTTTGATTTTAAAACGATTTCTCGTAGCTGATTTTTAGACATACGATTTTCTCTGCCGATTTTACCGGATGCGATTTTCAAACAAAGAAAGCCCCGACTCCCACGGCGGGGAATCGGGGCTAGGCGATTTTGTCTCGGCTGATTTCTGCGCAAGATTTCAGCGGCCACACGATTTTGCGTGATTTTGCGCTTCGGATTTTGCGCTTACTCCACCTCTCCAAGCGCACGCTCAACGAGCGCGACGATCACCGGCGATTTCTCTCACCGCATTATGGTTGGTCATCACCGCTCGTCCCCTCAAGTGACTCCATTTCCATCCTCTGCCGTCGTTTCAGCTCGCCGCACTCGCGCTCCATGCGCTCGACAAGCTCGCCCATCTCGCGCAGGTGGCGCACCCGCATCAACAGCGCAGGCGATTGAACGGGAACGTCAGTCAGGGCCTCCTCGACCTTTGGCAGATACCATTTGCTGTTGTAGTGGGGCAGCGTCATCGAGCGGTAAGCGTCGGCTATCCTCGCATCGAGCACCCGCAGCAGCGACTTCTCGGCACCCTTGCGCTTGAGGAACACACCATGGTACGAGCTGTTCCAGCAGTAGCCGTGCTCGAAGTAGAGCTGCACGTAGGGAATTATGTCCTCGCCGTCGTACTCGTCAGCAACGCCTTCCCAGACGTACTCCCACTCGGGCAGGTAGCACACGTCCTCGAAGCCCTCGGGCAGCTCGCCGCAATGCACCACGTAATCGTACCCGTGGTAGTAATCGCACCGTATACGACCAAAGGTGTACGGATGCGGCTCCGACCCCATCTCGACGGCCTGCTCGATGGCAGCGCTCACGTTCTTGTCGCCTTTGCTGTACACGCTCTTGATGACGTAGGTGTCAACGAGTTTGAGCGTGCCGTCTTTGTCCATGACAGGGATGTACCACCCTTGCCCATGCTCGCCGCGTCTTGGGCCACGGTACAGATGGCCTGCTTGGATAGTTGCCATTCTCACACCTCCATTTCCGCGAGCACGTCAACCCAATGCGGTGCCACGTACTCACGAAGCTCGTGATACGGAAACTCGGAGTAACGCGAGCCGAGAATCTGCTCCAACAGGTGCGCATAGTTCACCAGCTCGCTCGTGGGACGCATCACAGGGCCGCTTGCCTTGACCGTTGTATGCACGATGGCATCTGCGGCTATCCTCTCCGCGTCGATCATAGCGAAATCATCTCCGCCGCGCGCTCTGGCGTGAGGTTGAACACTTCCATCGTCAGCCCCATGATCGGCTCGTTAAGATGCTCAGGGCGATTGTCTCGTGCTACGACATGCTCCATGACGCGGCAGTTCTTGGCGAATATGAAGCCATTGTCCTTGATGTAGTCGATGCCGCGTTCGGTCAGCAAGACCGATAGCTCGTCCAGCTTGCTCATCCCTCCCACAGCCTTCGCTTGATGATTTCCACGTACTCCGCCTCGCGCTCTATGCCGATGCTGTCGAAGCCCAGCCGCTCGCACGCCACGAGCGTGGTGCCGCTGCCAGCGAACGGGTCAAGCACCACCCCCCCTCTCTGCGGGGTGACGAGCTTCACGAGCCATTCCATGAGGGCGATTGGCTTCACGGTCGGGTGGTTGTTGCCCTCACCGCGATCCTTCTTGCTAGCCTTGGCGCAGTAGAAGAAACGGGCTGCTGAGCCAGAGTCGCCCATGCCCACACTCTTGGTGGCGGTTCCACCAGCGTAGGCACCGTAAACGTTGGTGGACTCAGCGCCAGCCGTACCGCGCGTGTGCATGCCGCCACCGCTCGACTTGCCAGTGTCGGGGAATAGCTCTAGCACCATCTGCGAGCCGTCGTGCACGAGGTTCGCGGGGAAGCGGCCTAGCTTTTGCGTTGGAACAAACTCAGTTCTATCTGCCTCATTCTGACTTTTACCTGCAAACGCACCAATCTTGGACGTTGCAGCACCTTGTGGTTTTGCTTGCTCTCTATCTGACTCGCTCTCGTACTCGACCCTGCATGCGTCGATGTTGAGCGCACCCACGCCCCATTTCAGGACGTTGTTCGCCACGGTTCCGTCCAGCGGCTTGCGGGCGACGATTATCGGCTCCCACGCAGGTTTCAGGCACGTCCCCCAGCCGTCCCATTGCTTCGCTTGGTCGGAGAGGGCGCGCACCTGCTGCTGCTGCTGCTGCTGCTTGCGGCCAGCGTGCATGTGACCGCCCTGCATGCCCACGTCCACAGTACGCTCGCCGACCACCTCGCCGACATATCCGCTGGCCTTGTCGATAGCCTTGGCAACGTCCATGGACTTCGGGAAGCCGCTGCCGTAGACCCACATGATGCAGTCGCGAATCTCCCACCCAGCATCCTCGATTGCGCACGCCATACGGTGGAACGTGCGAGTTCCACCGAAGCACAGCAGGTGCGCGCCGGGCTTCGCCACTCGCAGGGCCTCGGCGAATATCGGCGTCATAGCCTCCTGAAATGCCACCATCTCGTTTCTCGTGACCTTCTTGCCGTGACTGTTGGCGTAACGCGGGGCGCCCTTGTTCTCGTCTGCGTACCTTCTGCCCTCGGCCTGTCGTTCGCTGACGGTCTGGCTACCGCTGCCACCGTTGAAGCTGTCCCACTTGGCTCCCATGAAGGACAGACCATAGGGCGGGTCTGTAACAATAGCGTCTACGGAATTAGACTCCATGGACGCCATCACCTCGGCACAGTCGCCGTTATGTATGTCAAACACTAGTCCTCCAATGCACCGGCAAAAATGTCGGAGTTCCTGCCGTCGCTCCATCTGATGAAGTGCGGCGCGAACTCGCGCACGCACGTGGAGACGTCTTCGTAGGTTGGCTGCGTGTCGCAGAACTTGATCAGCTTCTCCATGAGCCATTCGAGCTCATGCTTGTTTGGATTTGCTTTACCTTCTGGCACGAACACTTCGTATCGTGCGCCGCAGGACATGCAGTGGAACACCCTCACCGCACCTTCTGCCTCGTACCCAAAGTCACGGGCATTGAAGTCTCCGTCCCACATGAGCTTGTCTTCACCGCAGTGAACGCACCTACTGTTTGGCATCTTCATCCTCAACTATCCTACGCCCGCATGCTGGGCAGTAGCGGAGGAAGCAATACTTGTCTAGCTGCTTCGGCATACCGCATCCACACTCGCTGCAAACGAGCACGTTTGTAGGCTTGTACAGGACACGCATACACGTCTCCGACTTCTCTCTATTCAATTGTCTCTCCTGATTTACTCTTGCCCCGCGAGCCAATCAACGCGACGCTGCATGGCCTTGAGCGAATTGTCTATGGGAGCGAACCTGCATGTCGGCGGCTCGCCGCAGAACGGTGTCTGGCAGTCGACCCATACGGGCCTGCCGTCATGCACGCATTCGTAGTGGTTGCCGACCCTCTTGCCCGTCATGTGCGGGCAGTCAAACGGATCTGGGTAGTCAACAGACAATCTCGACCCTTTCCCTGATAATGTCGCAGTAGCTTCCATCAATCTCTATCGCCACCCACGGGATGTGCCTCTTCTCGCACGCCACGCAGGTCGTGCCGCTCCCCGCAAACGGGTCGATGATGGTTGCCCCCTCGATTCCGCTGAGCCATCCGATCACATCGTCCATGAGTGCGAGAGGCATCTGGCACGGGTGCGCGGTCTTCTCCCTTGACACATTCTTGACCTGGTTGCACTCAACCCAGTCGTATGAACGACCCCCCCGTTCGCTTTTGCAGCTCGCGGACGCGCTTGTCGTTGGGATTTCTGTATGGCCTGCGCACGAGCTCGAAGTCGGGCTTGACACCCCAGAAGCCTATGTCGCGATGCTGCCTTTTGGTATTCGATGGATACACCCACGACACCACCTTGTCTGGCGCGACGCCCATCTCTAGCGTGAGACGGTGAAGCGACTCCGGATAATGCACGACGACGCTCGGATATTCGCAGAACATCTCCGCGAGACTGTGGAAGTACTCGCCTTCGTCCATGCGGTCACGGTAGCTGTCGTAGTGATAGCCAATGTTAAACGGTGGGTCGGTCACTATTATCGGTCGCTCGCACTCGTTGGCTATGTCGCGCAGACACTCGAAGCTGTCGTCATTGAAAATGCGGCCACAGCTCACCTCATCACCCCTATTCAGTTGTCCTCAGCTTGTTACTCCATCAGCGCCAAGTGTTCGTCCATCCACGTCAGCGCCTTGCGCTTGCGGTAGAACACGCCATCGACGGTGAGGCCGAGCTCGCCCGCGATCTCCCACGAGAGGAGCCCGTCGATGTAGAACATCTCCAAAACATCACCCTCAGCCTCGCCAAGCCTATCGCGAACGCACTGTATGGCAGAAAGGGCTCTCCCAACAACGTCGATGTGATAGAGCCTTTGCTCTTCGAGCTTGGGCATGAGAGTGATTCGTCTTATAGCCTCCGATGCGGTTACATCCGATATCCCGCCGCCGCGCACAGGAACCTTGGATGCCCGCCAGTCTGCTCCACCGTTTTCGATTTGAAACGTCAGTGCCTCTATCTGTCTCGCTGACGCCCTCGCCAGCTCGAAATACTTCTGCCAGCCCAAGTCACACTCCTCAGCTCAAATCGTCATCGAGCTTTTAGAAGCTCATACAGCGCCGCTGTCCCGTTTATGGACAAATACACATGGTCACCCGTTTGCGCGGCTCTGCGCTCGCTCTAGGCTTGCCAGAATCGATTTCTCGAAGCCGTCCAGAGTCTCCCGCAGCAACTCCACATACTCGGGGAAGCCCACGGTGCCGTCCATCGCCTTTATCTCGCAGTCGGCGGCGAAGAGCGCGGCGCTGTCGATGGTGGAGTAGGAGTAGAAGCGGCCCATCGGCCTCCATGCGGCTGGTGATGCCTCGTGGCGTCCTGTCGCACGGCCCTCGTGGTAGTGCCACAGCTGCCAGTTGCGTGCGTCCACCGGGCGCAG
>OCTX012278179.1_pt1 | contig 12672 bp, 10 predicted proteins | sample 1539691 | NCBI WGS metagenome assembly OCTX01 (sample SAMN02144231, study PRJEB22623) | gut metagenome | biome: sheep rumen | host: Ovis aries | place: New Zealand
GAAGTTCGGCCTCGAGGTGATGGAGAAGCTCAACGAGTACACCGCGAAGTGGAAGAAGGCCGAGGACATCGACTACTCCCTCTACGGCACCCCGCTCGAGTCGACGACCTACAAGTTCGCGAAGTGCCTGCAGAAGCGCTTCGGCGTCGTGAAGGGCGTCACTGACAAGAACTACATCACGAACTCCTACCATGTGCACGTGACCGAGAAGATCGACGCGTTCGACAAGCTCGCGCTCGAGGCGAAGTTCCAGAAGCTCTCGCCCGGAGGCGCGATCTCCTACGTCGAGGTGCCGAACATGCAGAACAACCTGAAGGCGGTCCTCTCGATCATGAAGTTCATCTACGAGAACATCATGTACGCCGAGCTCAACACCAAGAGCGACTACTGCCAGGTGTGCGGCTTCGACGGCGAGATAGAGATCGTCAAGGACGAGAGCGGCAAGCTCATCTGGAAGTGCCCGAAGTGCGGCAACACCGACGAGTCCAAGCTCAACGTCGCGCGCCGCACCTGTGGCTACATCGGCTCCCAGTTCTGGAACCAGGGCCGTACGCAGGAAATCAAGGAACGCGTCCTGCACGTCTCGTGAATTACGCGTCCATCAGGACCTGCGACATCGCAAACGGAGAGGGAGTGAGAGTCTCCCTCTTCGTTTCCGGTTGCACGCACTGCTGCAAGGGTTGCTTCAACGAAGAGGCGTGGGACTTCTCCTACGGGCAGCCGTTCACCGAGAAGACCGAAAGCGAGCTTCTCGCCGCGCTGGAACCCGAATTCATCGACGGCCTCACGCTTCTCGGCGGCGAGCCGATGGAGCCGGAGAACCAGCGCGCGCTCGTTCCTTTCCTCCGCCGCGTGCGCGACAGGTTCGGGCTCTCTAAGACGATCTGGGTCTACACCGGGTGCGTCCTCGAGACCGAGTTAAAGGCGCCGTCGCACTGGCGCACGGAGGTGACGGACGAGTTCCTGTCGCTCATAGACGTGCTTGTCGACGGGCCTTTCATCGAGGCGCAGAAGGACATCTCGCTCCAGTTCCGCGGCAGCGCCAACCAGCGCATCCTCCGCTTACACTGATTTTTTGGTATAATATCTCCCGTCTTTTTGACACGGGGCGTTGCACAGCCTGGTAGTGCGTCTGCTTTGGGAGCAGAATGTCGGAGGTTCAAATCCTCTCGCCCCGACCACTTTTTCTCCGACTTTCTTTGCGCTGCTTGTTGCGCGTCAGTGGCGTAGGCCCGATTGCCGCATTTGTCGTCGCTTGACAGGCGATTCAGACTGTCGCGAACCATATATACGCCATAGTAAATGGTGGAGGCGCATGCGGCGTCGGCGCTGAGCCCGCGGCGCTTTCTGGCTTCGCCAAGACACTTCCAGATTTGATATAATACCCATTGTCAGATTTGTAAAAAGGAGACGTCATGGCAAAGCGTAATCGGGCGCAAGGATGGAAGCACGCTAAGCTTTCGGGTCATGACAATGAATACAAGATTGAAACGCTGCTTTTAGCTAACAAAAAGTTTCAACGGCAGTTTTTGAATCGCATTGGCGAGCCGAACCATGTTATAACAAGCATCAGTGGAGGCGGATTGGGAGAGACTCGTGTTCCCAGCGTTTTTGCTTCTGGTGAGCTTACGAAGCCCAAGGCGGATATGTATATTCATCTTGACGACGGTCGAACCATGACATTCTCAATCAAGAAAAGTCTTTCTGGGCAGGTCTACCTTGTAACAATAGAGAATTTTATCGAAGCATACGAAAGGCATTTTGATTCTATACCTGAAGAAGTCAAAACCGGGATTCGCCTCTATTGGGGTAGCCATCAATCCACTCAAGACGTCATCGATTCTTTTGGCACCAGGAAAAAACACGAGAACCACAAGCATCGCGTCGTAGCCGACACGCTCAAACGATACGACCAGAATGTATATGAAACATTCTTCCGGTGGTTTGTTGATCACGCTGGCCAATTGGCAGAATTGTGTTTTGCCAGAGGTGGCGCTTCACGCAGGCAGGACTGGGCTCAATACGTTTGGTACAAGAATCAACTTGGAGAAACATCGGTTGATGACATTTTCAAAGTGAAGGATATTTGCTCTGCTGTCAGAGCAGCCGCAGAATGCAAAACCTTTTTCGGGAAAGTTAATGGTGGGTCAACGATCCAGCTCCCTTTCGGTTTTGTCCAATGGCATAGTCCGCAGAAAACCATTCCCGGGAACATCCAGTTCCATCATAAATATCATAGTCTATCTGCGATAATTGAATCGGCTCGTCACCTGTGATTTCATAGCGGAGAAGGAATATGGGAGCCTATCAGCAAATATCTCGAATGTATCGAGACGGCATTCTCGCCAAGGCAGCCGAACTTGGTTACTCTCAAGCCAACATGTGTGTTCTCCAAGGTGATTTGCAGAGCCTCGAAAACAACTTCCCTGAATGTTTTAGAAACCTGCAGTCTTGTCTTCATAACAAGGATTCTCGCTCGCTACTTGAATACGCAAGGGACCTGGTGGCTTCTTGGATCTTTGAAGACACAATTGTCCAAAAGTTGATTGCGGCGGGGTTGTCCACCTCTTTGTCTGGGACTGACCAGAATCGGGAAATCCTCGCAACGACAAAAGTCTCGGCGTGCAGCGATTGCGCTATTGCCTTTAATGGCAGGCGTCGCCATCTCGAAATCATGTCAGATTATACAGGCTGGTGGGAAAGCACGGGGCACATGGAACTAAGAGATGCAAAGTTTACTAAGCTTTCTCGCGAGAGGGCGTTGTTCCTCGGAATATGCACAGTATCCCAAAAGTATATCCTCTTGGATTTTGCCGGCCGGATCAATGCGCGATACATACCGTCCCATCGCCAATATGGCGGGAAGCCCGCTTATTCAATCAACATAGAAAGGGCGGCATTGAAGAAATTCTTAATGCCGCCACTGGTGGAAGAGCTGAAAGCTGCGCTCAGCGTCGTTTAATCGCTTCGGCCATTTTTTTCGCAAGCGCAATCGACAGCAATGGCGGGACTGCATTTCCAATCTCAAGTTTTTTCATTCCATCCGGCCCGAAGAATTTGTAGTCGTCTGGGAAGCTTTGCAACCTTGCGCCTTCTCGTATTGACATGGCCCGCGAATCTCGAGGGTGAATGCACCTTGAGGAAGAAGGACACGCAAAATTGCGGGTGATTGTTGTGGATGGTTGATCCCACCACAGTTTTGCATAAGTGTTCGGATACCCGCTCTTCGGTCGGATGTCTTCAGGAAGGTCAAATTTGTCCTGGCCCTCTTTTAGGGTTTCCATTATCTTGATTAGATGTTGACCATTCTTTGGCGCTTTGTGTTCTGTAAGAACTGCTCCGGCCTTGGCTCTTGAATACTGCAAGAACTCGTTGTCTGCTGGATGCAGATATTGGGTCGATTCCTGGGCGCTTTTTAAGACTGGCAGGTCTCCTATGGCATCCCGCAAGGTCACGTACGGCTTCAGTCCCGGACCGTGTGTTGGCTCGGGGTATTCAAATTTGTTGACACCTTTGAATCCAACCAAAATGACACGATCGCGATGTTGAGGAACTCCATAATTGACCGCGTCCAATACTTTGAACTTCAAATCGTAGCCCAAGCTCCTGAATTCTTCCTGTATTAAAGGAAAGAGTTTCCCCCCGTCCATGCTAAGCAGGCCAGAGACATTCTCGAAGATGAATGCAGTTGGGCTGAGTATTTGCAATATCCTCTTATATTCCTTGAAGAGGTTCGCCCGGCCATCCATCTGGCGCTTGCCCAAGGTGGAATAGGATTGACAAGGCGGGCCGCCGACAACTATATCTACCTTCTTGCCCCCTGTCGCCTCATGCAGCATTTCAGGTGTAAGTTGATCAATGCTGCAGTTCATCATTTTTACAGTTGGATGGTTCAGCGTGTATGCGACTGCGATGTCATGCTCTATCTCGTTGGCCGCGAGTATCGTGAAGTTGTCATTATGGGCAAAGCCATAACTCAATCCTCCAACACCTGCGAACAAGTCCAGAACATTGTACTTTTTCATTATTTCTCCTTTGATGTTAAAGCCGTTGCCATGTTTTGGGGATTCCACATACGATGCCCGTCCATCATTCGTTTTGTGGGCGCTCATTACAACTTTGAAGCTAATTGTTTAAATTGCAATTCCAATTTGTCGACTCTTTTCTTTAGGGCGGAGTAATCGCACCTCTCAATCCCAAGGAGATCGTCAAGAGTGACGGAAAAAAGCATGCCGATTTTCCTCAGCGCTGCCCCGTGAGGGATTGACTTGCCAGATTCCCACAAGCCAACTGCTTGTTGGGTGACAGACACTCTCTTGGCCAGCTCGGCTTGAGTTAAGCCATTCTCCTTGCGCAGCTGCTTGAGCCGTTCCGAAAACATTTGCGGGCGTTTCATTGACAATTAGTATACCAAATTTTCTTGTATTCGTCCATGTACATAGGGTCGGGAGTGGAGAAGAAGACGCCAGCCGGGAATTGCGGCCCCGATGGGTCGGCAAGAAGCCTTATGCGTAAACATGCCACGGCATCTGAGCATTAATTTTGATGTCATTAATCACTAACCACTAGCCACTGAAATTTGCTATAATTGCTACTTAGTGAAGTTTGCGATTATGAGCGATGTGCACGCGAATCCGGTGGCGTTGGAGACGGCGCTGGCGGACGCGCGTGCGCTTGGCTGCGAAAAGTTCGCGATGCTTGGCGACATCACCGGATACGGATACGATCCGAAAAGGGCGCTTTCTCTGGTGCGAGAGAACTTCGACATTGTTCTTATGGGCAACCACGACTCCGCGTGCCTTGGGCTGGAGCAACGCCAATGTGACCTAAACAACCCGAACTACGACCTCGACCGGAAGTGCCGTGGGGAACTGTCGGACGACGACGCGAAATGGCTCCGCGGCTTGCGGCCGCTGCGCAAGGTTGCGGGCATGGCGCTTGCACACGGAGACTTCACGGAGCCGAAGGAGTGGTACTACATCAACAAGCCCGCCGTAGCGGCCGCCAATTTTGGGGCGAGAAAGGAAAAGCTGCTTTTCTGCGGGCATACGCACCGTGCCGAGGTCTGGAGCTTGTCGCGAGAGAAGATTATTTCCCGGCCTTCCGACAGACGACTCAAGGATGTGCCCAATGCGCTGGAGACGATTGAATTCAAGCGAGAGAAGGGCGCGCGCTACATTGTGAATGTCGGGAGCGTAGGCTATCCCCGTCACGATCTCTGCATGTCGTACGCCATTTGCGATCCATCATCGGGTGTGTTCGCGATTCGCCGCCTCCCGTTTGACTTCGGGTCTTATGTCATGTCGATGCTCTCCCATGGCGTCGACCTCCCGGCATGGCTCCTTCTCCTGCTTGCAACGGTTAAATAGGATAGCTTCTTGAAATGGATAAATCTATGAAACTGGAAAAGAAACACTACAAGAAAACATGGTTTGCGGCTTCGCTTTGTGCCAGTGCCGTCTTTGCTACAATGTCCTTCAGGGCGGCGTCAGCGCAGTCCTTTGTCGAGATGTCGGGGTGCGAGACCGGAAAGCTCGTCGCCTTGCCCGATAAGGCGTTTGCTGACTTTAGGCAGCTCACCGATAGGCGGATTGCCGAAATACGCGCTACGCCGAATATGGAGATCCCGGCGGGTGCGGAATGTCGCTATCTTTCCGAGAAGGGCGATGACAACTTAGACGGCAAGACGCCCGCGACGGCGTGGCGCACGACTGCGCGCCTCGACCGCGAGAAACTTCCCAAGGGCGCGTTTGTCCTCTTCGAGCGCGGCGGGCTTTTCCGCGGCGGGCTCAAGGCGTCAGAGGGCGTCACCTACACCGCCTACGGGAAGGGCGCGAAGCCGCGCATCTACTCGTCGCCTGAAAATGGCGCCGATCCCGCAAAGTGGGAGAAGACGGATGTCGAAAACGTGTGGCGCTACAAGATCGGCAAGGCCGATGTCGGCACAATCGTCTTCAACGACGGCGAGGCCCATGCGATAAAGATACTTCCAATCTACAACGAGGACGGAACTTTCACGCAGCAGTACGGTGGGCGTCCATTCAACAACGGCTACAAGGATCTCGCGGAAGACCTGCATTTCTGGCACGACTACTCCGAGAAGACCGACTTCAAGCCGTTCGCCACGGGAAGCGGGTACCTGTACCTCTATTCCAAGCAAAATCCCGGCGAGAGGTTCAAGTCTATCGAATTCAATGTGAGGAAGCACGGCATAGCAGTGGGCGGCTCGAACAATGTGCATGTTGACAACCTCTGCATCAAGTACGTCGGCTCTCATGGAATTGGTGCTGGCACGGTCAATGGGCTTCGTGTTACGAACTGCGAGTTCGGCTGGATAGGAGGCTCGATCCAGGCGGAGCGCATTTTCGGACGCAAGTGGGCAGTTCGCTACGGCAATGCGGTGGAGATCTACGGCGGCTGCGAGGACTACACAGTCGAGAACTGCTATGTCTATCAGGTTTACGACGCGGGACTCACGCAGCAGATCAACGTCGGCAAGCCGGAGGAGCTTCGCGACCAGAAGGGGGTCAGGTACGCGCGCAATGTAATCGAGAACTGCAACTACTCGATCGAATACTTCCTTGCGCTTAGGTCGTTCCGCGAAAATCCCAGCCGCATGGAGGGCTTCGTCATTGAGGACAACCTCATGTGGAATGCTGGCGTCGGTTTCTGCCAGCAGCGCCCTGACAGGAGCCAGGCGGCGCACATCAAGAGCTGGCGCAACAATAGCAACAGGGCGACGGGGTACGTTATTCGCGGCAATCTCCTCGCGTGCGGCACCGAGATGCTTGTCGAGATATCTTCTGGGCTTTGCAATCCCGACGGCAGCGAATCGATGCCGAAGATGGAGGGCAATGTCTTTGTCGGAACGAAAGGCCAGCGCTTTGGCGTCCTCAACCAGGGGAAGCCGGTAGATCGTGTCTATGACGAGAACATAGCGGCAAGCCTTGGAGAAAAGTTCTCCGCAAACATGTTTGCGACTCGTTAGGCGGGAAAAGACGCGCAAGACGAAAATTTGTTTCCTGCCCCACTTGACATACATACCCGTAGGTATGTATAATATGCGTCCATCATGGCCAGGAGAAGGAAAGAAGACGCCGAGAAGACGCGCAGGAGGATTCTTGCGAGCGCGCTTTCGCTCTTTGTAAAGAAGGGCTACGAGAGGACGACGTTCAACGACATCGCTGCACGGCTCAAGATGACGAAGGGCGCGGTGTACTGGCACTTCGAGTCGAAGGAGCGGCTTTTGGTCGAGCTTGTCGAAGAAGCGCTCGTTAAGTTCCGCCGCCAGCTCGAGGAGCTCATGCCCCATGGCGAGCTCACGTTCCCGAAAGTCGCCGACATGATGGTGAGAAACGCCGTCCAGATGTCGGAAGACCCGAAGGGCGCGGCGTTCTTCCGTTTGATGAAGTGCCAGATCAAGTGGTCCGACGACTCGATGGCGAAGGTGCGCGAAGGCCTTCTCGCGGACGCCGATTCCGGACCTATGGCCGCGTTCAGAAACGCCGTAGTCGCAGACATCAAGGCTGGCAGGGCGCGTGCGACGGTCGACGCCAGCGAAGTCGCGGTAGTCGCGATTGCGATCTGGGATGGGCTTGTGCAGGCCCGAATAGACCATTTCCTCACGCTCGACCTTGAGCAGACGCTAAGGCACGCATACGAGGCAATCTGGAACCGCATACGTACAAAGGAGTCAAGCAATGGCTGAAAAGGAATCAACGGTCGGTAGCATAATAGGGACTATTGTCCTTGCGGCGGTATGCGTCGCAGGCGGCTGGATAGGGAAGGACATGTGGCCGAAGTCGGCTGGCAAAGATGCGGCCGCCGCCGCTGCCGCTGCCGCTGCAGCCGCCGCGGCACAGTTGACCGTCGCCGTCACGAACGCCGAGCTGCGCGTCTACAACCTCCCGGAGAGGTTCGTCGCGCACGCGGAGGCGGTGCAGGAGGTCGATCTCCTTCCGCAGATCGACGGCTATGTCCGCGAGATCAAGTTCAAGGAAGGCGACGTCGTAAAGGAGGGGCAGGTCCTCTACGTGATCGATGACGAGCGCTACCAGGCCGTCGCGAACCAGCGCAAGGCCGACCTCGCGGCTGCCGAGGCCGAGGCGAGGAGGGCCGAGCGCTACTTCGAGCGTATGGAGAAGGCGGACGAGCGCGGTATCACGCAGCTTGAGCGCGACAACGCAGAGGCCGCCGCGGAAAAGGCGAAGGCCGCCGTCCTTCAGGCCAAGGCAAACCTCGTCGTCGCGGAATACGACCTCAAGAAGACCACGGTGTTCGCTCCGATCTCCGGACAGATCGGCAAGTCTTCCGCCCACGTCGGCGACTACGTCGCGCCGTCGAAGGGTGCGCTCGCGAAGATCGTGCAGATCGACCCGATCCGCGTCTCGTTCCCGCTCACCGACCGCGCCTACATCGCGTGGCGCCAGGCGCAGCGCGAGGGAACGGACCATGCGTTCCGCATGAGGCTCATCCTCCCCGACGGGAGCGAATACGACCGCGAGGGAACATGGGACTTCGACGACAACCAGATGTCGCGCGAGACGGCGTCTATCATGATGCGCCTCAGGTTCCCGAACCCAGAGCGCCTGCTCATCCCGAACAGCTACGTGACGCTCCTCACCGACTACCAGGAGCCGCCGAGCTACCCGTCCGTCCCGCAGCAGGCGATCGTCGACCTTCCCGGCGGGAACCAGGGCGTATGGATCCTGAAGGACGACATGACGGTCGAGCAGCGTCCCGTCGAGGCGAAGGAGGCGTTCGGCGGATGGACTCCGCTCGTGAAGGGCGTGAAGGAAGGCGAGCGTGTCGTCATCTCCGGAATCTCCAAGCTCGGTCCCGGCGTGAAGGTCGCGCTTGCCGAGCCGACCTCCAACGACGACATCAACGCCAACCACAAGTCCCCGATCGAGGAGTGAGGACCAGATGAAACTTCCTCTCAGACCAGCAATAGACCAGATCAAGACTTTCTCGCGGACGTTCGTGGAGCGTCCACGCTTTGCGATGGTCATCGCGATCGTGCTGTCCATGGCCGGCACGATGGCGATCTTCAACCTGCCGGTAACGCAGTATCCGCGCGTGACGCCGCCTTCGATACAGGTGAGCTACACCTACCCGGGCGCGAATGCGAAGGAGGTGCTGAACACCGTCGCGATGCCGCTCGAGGACGAGGTGAACGGCGTGGACGACATGCTCTACATGACGGGGCAGTGCGGCGACGACGGCTCGTATTCGCTCAACGTGTCGTTCGAGGTCGAGTCAGACCGAGACATGGACCAGGTCAAGGTCGAGAACCGCGTCGCCCAGGCGGAGGCGAAGCTTCCGTCGGAGGTGAAGCAGCTCGGCAAGCGCGTGCGCGCGCAGAACTCGGACATGCTCGGCTTCATTGCGGTCAGGTCCCCGAACGGGACGCTGTCGCGCCTCCAGATCTCCGACTACATCTACGCGAACATCCAGCCGGTGCTCCTGCGCGTCAAGGGCGTGGGCGACGCGACGGTGTACGGTCCGAAGCTCTCGATGCGCGTGTGGCTCGATCCCGCGCGCATGGCCGCGCAGGGAATGAACACCGAGGAGGTGATGGCCGCCGTCTCGAAGCAGAACATCCAGGCCTCGCTCGGCTCGGTCGGCGCCGCGCCGACAGGCGACCACGCCGCGTGGACGATGTCGCTCCTCGCGAAGGGGCGCCTCATGTCCGCGAAGGAGTTCGACGACATCGTCGTGAGGCGCGACGCGAACGGAGGCGTCGTGCGCCTCAAGGACATCGCGCGCACCGAGGTCGGCGAGCAGAACTACATGTTCACCGGACAGCTCAACGGAGGCAACGCCGTCTCGATCGCGCTCCAGCAGAAGCCGGGCGCGAACGCCATCGCGACGATGAAGGCGATACGCAAGGCGATGGCGCAGCTCCAGGAGTCCTTCCCGGACGACCTCGAGTGGGTCATCCCCTACGACGCGACGGACTACGTGAGCACCTGCATCGACGAAATCGTGTACACGCTCCTCATCACGTTCGGACTCGTTGTGCTCGTCTGCTACCTGTTCCTCCAGGACTGGCGCGCGACGCTGATCCCTTGCCTCACGATCCCCGTGTCGCTCTCCTCGACGTTCATCCTGATGGCCTTCCTCGGCTACTCGATAAACATCCTCACGTTGTTCGGGCTTGTCCTCGCGATCGGCGTCGTAGTCGACGACTGCATCGTCGTGGTGGAGCGCGTCCAGTTCCTCATCGAGACGAGAGGGCTCAACTCGAAGGAGGCGGCGATCCAGGCTATGAGCGACGTGACGTCCGCCGTCATCGCGACGACGCTTGTCCTTCTCGGCATCTTCGTCCCAGTCGGCTTCATGAGCGGTATCACGGGACGCATCTACCAGCAGTTCTCCGTCACGCTCTCCGCCGCGGTGTGCTTCTCGACCGTGTGCGCGCTCACGCTCGCTCCGGCGCTCTGCTCGCTCATTCTCCACGAGGCAAGGCCCTACAAACACGGTCCGCTCGCGTGGTTCAACTGGGCGGTCAACTCGTTCAAGGGGCTCTTCGTGAAGCTCGCGAAGTGGCTCGCGTCGCGCATTTTCCTCGCGCTCGCGCTCCTCATACTTACTATCCTGCTGACCGTGCAGATGTTCCGCTCGACGCAGACAGCGTTCCTCCCCGAGGAGGACCAGTGCGTCATATTTGCCGCGATGGAGATGCCCGAGGGCTCGACTCGCGACCGCACGCGAGACGTGTCGCTCCGCGCCGTCGACCTGCTCCTCAAGGTCCCCGAGGTGAGAAGCGTCCTCACGATCACCGGCTTCTCGATGGTCGGCGGACGCGGCGAGAACCAGGCGATGGTCATCATCGACCTGAAGGACTGGTCGGAGCGCAGGCGGCCCGACCAGAGCGCCGCGGCGCTCAAGCGCAGCCTGCAGGCGGTCCTTGCGCAGGTTCCGGAGCCGAACTGGAAGGTGTTCATGCCTCCGGCCATTCCCGGCCTCGGCATGACGAACGGAATAAGCGTCGACCTTCAGGACAAGGGTACGGCCGATCCGATACGCATGGATCAGGTCAAGAACCGCGTCCTCGCCGAGCTCAACGACAAGACGAAGCATCCCGACATCATGGTCGCCTACTCGGGCTACAACGCCGTTACGCCGCATCTCCGCTTCAACCTCGACCGCGTGAAGGCGGAGATGTACAAGGTGCCTGTCTCGACCGTCTACGCGACTCTGCAGAACTACCTCGGCTCGCGCTACGTCAACGACGTCAACCTCGGTACGCAGGTGAACCGCGTGACGGTGCAGGCCGACTGGGACGGACGCGCCACGCCCGAGGCAGTCGGGCGTCTCTACGTGCGCGGCGAGAACGGCGCGATGGTGCAGATCGGCTCGCTCGGCGATATCACGCGTGAGCTCGGCCCGCGCACCGTCTACACGCGCGACAAGTACGTCTCGTGCGGCATAACCGTGATGCCCATGCCCGGCGTTGCGTCTGGCAAGATCATGAACGACCTGAGGAAGGTGTTCAAGGACATCCTCCCGGACGACTACGGCTACGACTGGGCGGCGCTCTCGTTCCAGGAGGCGCGCAACGAGGGCGGAGCGGCGCCGCTCATCGCGCTCGCGATCCTGTTCGGCTACCTCTTCCTCGTCGCGCAGTACGAGTCGTGGACGATTCCTCTCCCCGTGATGCTCTCGATCTTCGTCGCCGTGTTCGGCGCGCTCGTGGGACTCAAGTGGTTCGGCATCTGGATGACTGGTTCGCCGTATCCGCTCTCCATATACGCGCAGCTCGGCCTCGTCCTTCTCGTAGGCCTTGCCTCGAAGAACGCGATCTTGATCGTCGAGTTTGCGAAGGACAAGCGCGAGAACGAGGGCTATTCGATTGCGGACGCCGCTGGTGCCGCTGCTGGCGAGCGACTCAGGGCGCTTCTCATGACGGCCTTGACGACGCTCCTCGGCACTCTTCCGATGATGATCGCTACGGGCGCGGGTGCCGCGAGCCGCAACCACCTCGGCACGACCGAGTTCTGGGGCATGTTCGCGTCCGTGTCGTTCGGAATCCTCCTGGTGCCCGGACTCTACGCGCTCTTCCAGACGTGGCGCGAACGCATAAAGCGCCTCTTCGCCTATCTTTCCACAACGGCGCTCCGCCGCCGTCAGCTAAAAGCAAGGAGTGATGTATGAAAAGACTGATTCCGCTTGTTGTGATTGCCGCTGCCGGCTGTTGCCTGCTTCCATCCGTCGGACCAGACTACAAGAGCCCCGACATGGACGGGCTTCCGTCATACGCGATGCCAGACGCCGGATACCCCACGACGAATCGCACGGAAGTCGGTGAGTGGAAGCCGGCAGAGGGCGATGACGACATTCGTACGCTTGTCACGACGAACGACATTTCATGCTGGTGGTGCCGATTTGACGACGATGTCCTCACGAACTTGGTCGCGAGCGCAGTCTCGAGCAACCTGACGTTCCGCATGGCGCAGCAGCGCCTGCAGGCGTCGGCCTGGATGCTCTTCGGCTCATACGCCGCATTCATGCCCAAGGCGACGTTCGGCGCGAGCGGCACGATGGGGCACCACGAGCGCTACACGTCGTCGCAGTACTCGTCGTGGCTTGCGAGCGGCTCGAAGCGCAACTACTCGGACCTCTTCCGCGCCGGATTCGACGCGTCGTGGGAAATCGACATCTTCGGCG
>OCTX011731093.1_pt1 | contig 12669 bp, 11 predicted proteins | sample 1539691 | NCBI WGS metagenome assembly OCTX01 (sample SAMN02144231, study PRJEB22623) | gut metagenome | biome: sheep rumen | host: Ovis aries | place: New Zealand
CCAAGAAAATGGGGCGAAACTCTATCCTGCAATTTGACCCATTGAAGCATAGTACCATCAAACTATCCTGCAAATTGACCTATACGCCAACAAAGACTTACACTATAATGACATATTTCCATGAATAATACAGGTTAGCAATTATATGCAATTAGAGCGATAGCAGGTGAAGATCTCCGAGCTTTACGGTTTCGCCTACTATCCTTGTACTGCTCTTACTTTGAGAAAAGGTAGTCTTTTCCCAGAGATAAGTGGCACTTTTCTATGAGAAAAGTTAGTCTTTTCTCTGGAGAAGATGTAGGCCGTCCAAACTATAGGTTTGAGCCGTTCTTTCTCCAAGGCGTTCCGTAATAGGCACACAGATTACACAGATTAACACAGATGTTTAGTCGGATACAGTGCGCAGCCATGATCTGTGACATCTGTGATAATCTGTGTGAAGAATAGGATGAGAAATCTGTGTGAAGGAAGGTGCGTGCGAGACTATAAGTCGAAGTCACCGAGGGTGAAGACGTCGTTGGGGCTGAGCTTCTGTCCTCGAGCCTTGTCGACATAGTCGGGCTGCCAGGTGCGGACGTGAATCTGCGGCTCGTCGGGTCGGCGGAAGTCCCAGACCATGAAGACATAGCCCTCGTCGCTGTAGCGGGCGGTGTTCCAGCGCTGGTGGACGGTGACGCCGTAGATGCCCTGGATGGTGGGGTGCTCCACGATGACTACGTCGTCGAAGGCCACCTTGATGTAGCTGTTGGAACGGAAGGCGCGGCTGAGGTTGTCGAGGTACTGCTTCTTGGTCTGCGTGGTGTAGATGACCTTGCTGCCTGTGGGTGTCATCTCGGTCTTGCGCACTTTGATGACCTTGCCGGTGATGATGAGGGCATCGTCGGAGAACACCTGACGGAGGAACTTGAGGTCCTTCTGGTTGTAAGACGTGCGGAAATGCTCCACATAGTCGAGAATCATCATGCGGTCCTTGATTTCGGACACCTCGTGGCGCTTGTCGCCCATTTGTGTCATGCGCAGTTTGGAGTATAATTCTGGGTTGATGGTATAGTAGAAGCTGGTGATAACACCTTCAGCATCGAAATTGACGACGGCTTCTTGATAGCTCAGTTCCTCACTGCCATCAGCCGCATTGACAATAAGAGGTATGCCGCGCACCTGATAGCCTGTGCGGGAGGTGAGCAGACACTCCACAATCTCCTCCTCCACACAACGGAAACGGTCGTTCTGCCAAAGCATGTTCAGTTCCTGCTGGGCATCTTTAGTGATTTGTTTTTCGCTCAGCTGGAGCGTTCCAATACCCTCTTCCTGTGAACGGTTAATCTCTGTCATCACAACCGATACGGCGTTTTCAATCTTAGCCTTCAACTCCTTATTGTCTGTTCCGCCATTGATGACCAGCTGTACATGGTTGTAAGCTGAACTACAATAAACAATGAATAAACAATAAACAATAAAAATGATGCGTTTCATATTTGTATTTCAATTTTACACGAATAATCATTAATCTATCACGAACTATTCATTCAATCTAAACCAGATGGCACCGCAGCCTCGGTAGTTAGCGAGGTTATCGTCTTTATTGGTTTTTATGTTCCAACGTGATTGTTTGCCTGTGCCCAACAGGGCGCGAATGTTTCCTGCAGGGTCATAGATGATGAGGTAGCACTCTTCTGGCTTCTTTGCCGAGGCGTATTTACCGTAGTCAAGGATGTCACCCTGCTTTTTCAAAGGCTCCATGATTTCTTTGAGTTCAAAAAAGTAGCGAGCCTTTTTTATTTGTTCTATTACACCTCCCCTCCTTTCCAGGAAGTTGTCATCGCCAACGACAGGCTTATCGGAGCCTGCACTCGTTATGACACGTTTAGAGTTGGGATAAAAAGCGGCGAGGATGTCGGTCTTGCTGGCGTATGCAAATACCCGATACATGTCGGCGCGTCTGGTAATAATAGTGTCGGTCATGCGGTTTATCTCTATTGCAGACACAGGATAAGAATTATTACCCAGTTGTTTTGCAACCCAACCAATGACTTCACGCTGCAACTGCTCGTATGCCTGTGAGGTGGCTTTTTCCTGAGTGGGGAGGGTGATATCAGCATAGAGGTAAGTACTGTCTTTCTTGATACCGTTGATTTGTGAGCGTCTATTGTCTGTAGATGTTGGATAGACAGTGATGGTTAGAAAGGGGAGAATCAGGAAGATGAATAGTGTTCTCATTTGCTCACAACGGTTTTAGGGTTCGAATTTCGGTAAGGGGCAAACATGTTTAGCACATTGTGAGTGGGCACGTAGGGGTAGAGACGGGCATTAATCTCACCTTTTTCTTCCGCTATGCAGTGGGACGGAATAGTGACGGTCATCACATGGTTGTAGTTCTCTGCTTCGTTCACTGCTAACACGATGGCAGTGACATCGCCTTGCTCACTAACTTCCTCGGCTCCAAAGAAGAGCTGGCAACCATGATTCTGGCAGAATGTAATCCATTGCTGGAGAGGAACTAAGAAAGTTGTCTTTTTAAAGCCGTAGGACACCTGGGTAATAGCAATGTCGTAGTTTGAAGCAGCCTGTTGAGACAGCATCATGTTGGCAGCGGTCTCCAAAGGGTGTTTCTCGCTGGCTATTAATTTACCATTGGCAGTGTATAGACGGTTGGAAAAGTACTTGCTGATATAGGTGGATTCGGAGGAGGCTTCGGTACTATCAACTCTGAATTCAGAATTCTGAACTGTTCCCATGATGTCTGCTTGTAGGTTGTCTTCGGCTTCAATCTTGCTCTCGCCACTCATCAGTTCGTATTCCACAGGGAATGTAACGGACAGAAAGGACTGATTGTTGCGACTCCAGGTGGCGGAGTAATGCCAGTTATCACGGCTGAAGGAGAAGTCATCCGTTGGGAGTATGTCGTTGATAATTGCCATCGAACCCTGAGTGAAAACAAACTGGTCGTCACGCATCATATTGTCGGCAGACTTCACCTGTGGTGGGTATCTCAGTTGAAGGAAATAACGCTCCAGAAAATTGAACACAGGTGAAGGGGTGGCAATACGCATTTCGTCGCTGAACAGCTGTAGCCCTATATGATCTATTGTCTTATCCGATAAGTGAACCGTCAGCCTGAGTTGCCTCGCCATGGGATGACTATACCCCTCTGGCATTGACGACGCATCGAGCGACAAGGCCGATGCCAGTCTACCCAGCTCCGCTGTGCGGAAGATTGTCTGAGCCTTTGCGGGAAGCATCAGGAGAAGACACATTATTATATAATAGAAACTTTTCTTCATTTGTTGGTTTTCCTACATTTGTTCTCTGAGTATGTTTTCGGCAGTGGTGTTGCCATGGCTGGCTTCACGCTCCAATGCTGAGGAAACTCTATTCAAGGCTTGCTGTGCCTCGCTGGAACCATTCTGTGTAGCCATCTTCAAATATTTGATACCTTTCACGATGTTGATACTGTCGTGTTTGTTCACCCAACGCTTGCCAAGCTCATACTGGGCTTTTACATCGCCATTCATTGCCTGTCTCTCCAATTCGTAGTCGGTTAGGTCGGTTGGCTTGACATTTTTGCTTTGCTGATGTGAAGATGACTTCTGTTTCGTCTTTTCCTGATCTTTAACAGGTGTAGGCTTAGACTCTTTCACGGCGTTGGAACTGTCAGTTACTGCTTCTATAGTTTCGTTACTATTTGTAACACCATTTGATGGCCGGGAAAAGATTGCTAAGAGGCATGAAACAACCAAAACAATTATAGCAACAGGCCAATAACGATGGCCTTTCTTTGGCGAAGGTTCGGAGACAGTATTTGCCACTTTTTTTTCAGTGGGTAGGGGAGCTGGCTCATTGTTTATTTCTTTGACAGGACATTCATAACCCAATATAGTTTTACCTGTCTCAACTGTATCACCAAAAGCCAACACCACCTTGTCACCAAACGCCAAGGGCGTTCCGTTTATCTTAACAACATGGTTTGGAGAAAGACTGCTTACGATGCATTTGTTGCTGCCATCGCTAATTCTGACCATATTGATTTCAATATGTTCACAATCTGGAAATGGCAAATGATTATTGCCCTCCTGCAAGACTGTTTGCTTATTCCCATGAAACAGCAAGCCAATTGACTTGAACTTCTCTGTCGGTTTCACATTTTCCTGGAAATCGACAGCCAGCTGTTTCTTACAGTTGGGACATATTATTCGCTTGACAGCCTCATGCCTGGAGTTCTTGACTTCAAGAATGATTCCGCACGACGGACATTTGATGTGTAGTTGTTCAATCATGGGGTGAACTTATTAGATTACTCCACCGTCGAACACTTCTGTATCATCTGTGTTAGCAGCATAATCATCATTAGTGAATGTTAAGGTCTCGCCTGTTTGCAAGTCAATTACCTCGCCTTCATCCATCTGGAAATTATGATTTAGGTCGCTCATTGCTATGTCTGCTTCCCCGTCTTTGTCAACATCGATAACAGCCACGCGCTGACCGTTCACCTCCAGTCCCTGCAAGGTAACTGTCTGTCCGTTGCTTATTTCAATATCTTTATAGCCAATGATGCGAACATCGTTGTCGTCGTTTACGAGGTCACCCCATGACGTAACCTTGGCAGAGACCACAGTCACGTCGTTGGCTCCATTTGTTGCTTCTGTTACTCCCACGTCCTCAGTCACATTAGAAGTGTCAACTTCGGCAGGACTTGTCTCTGGATTCCAACTCTCTTTTGTTTTCATAATTATGGTCTAAATTATAGTATTAATATTCTCCCACAGCATAAAAGCTAATGTCTTATGACTAATGGCTGCAAAGTTATGAATAATAATTGTAAATTTCTTCATAGTGAGTGTTAAAAAAACAGAAGTGCAATTCTTGGGAGATGAGGTTGGAGCTTCTCCAGAGAGGAGATTCCTTCTCTTCACACTCCAAGGATTGCACTGGAAGGTGAGCATATTCTCGCGTGATTCTTAGAAACACCAACGTAATTCTAAATGCACGGTGTTGTTCTTCAAATCTTCTTCATCATATTTTTTATATTTCGCAAAATAGGTTAAACTACCGTCTGCGCCTAATGACAAAGAGAACCTATCGTATTTGATTCCAGTGGTAAAGCCGATGCCAAGCTCTGTTGCGGCGTATTCAACGTATTCGACGTCTTTATCACTTACTTTTGCTGAGAAATAGGGGCCAACGTCAAAAAACAATGAGCATTTGGGAAACTGATGGCTGAAACCGCCTCGGACAGGAATTTTCATGTGGGTTGCTTTTATCTTTTTATTGCTACTGTCATTCCTTCCTCCTATTGTTATGCTATTGTCTTTGTTTCCGCCTTTCTGCTCAATGTGCAAGCCTGCGAGACCGTATATTGTGTTGTCCCCTTTGAAACGATATATTGGTTTCTGGACATCGACTCCCAGTCCATAACCCAAGACAATCTCTTTATACCTTTTGTTGCACTCACTCAAAGATAAACCAAACGACACGTTTATCTGTGCATCGGACATGAAACTCTTAACACCTTGTGCATTTGTCGACAATGAACAAAGTAAACTTGTAATAACTAAAATTTTTTTCATTTTTCTGATTTTTTTAAAAGTTCTTGTATATGTTAATTGAAGTATTTAACCAGTAATTGTTGCTGTCTTGTTCTTTTATTATTTTGCCATAATTGATATTATTGATGCAATATCAGCCACATCAACCACACCGTCACCGTTAACGTCGTTTTCTTCGTTGTTCTTGTCTTCGGCCATACTGCTTATGATCGTTGCGATATCTGCAACGTCAACAACAGAGTCACCGTTCATATCTGCATTATACTTAGTTGTATTCCATTCTATGCCATATATTTTTAGAGCATTTCCTTGACTTCTTGCTCTTAAACCTCCTCGAGCATAGGCAGACTTTGTTTCGGCGCAATAGATATATACATAGGTTGGCTTGGTGACATTGTAAGGTAAGCTGACTTTCATCTTTCCTTCAAGCTCTATAGAGATAGGTGCATTATTTCCAATCTTCACCTTGAGGGTCATGCAACCAACAGTCTCTGCATTGACTTTGACAGCACCATTGCCTTGTACCATAAAGACAATGCCAGTGAAAGCGTTTTTGAAGTCCTCACCGAAAATGTCATTGCCTTCCATATCATCAATCTGGTCATCGTTTGTTCCCTTCTTTAAGACGATACATCCTTCGGTACTGTTGTATTCACCTTTATCATCGGAAATGCTGTAGTAGATGTTTCCTATGACAGTACCACTGAGGTTGGTTGAATCGTTGAGTTCATCATTATAGTTAATACTGTCCCCCTCAATTGGTTTTAGCTTTTCTATATAGACGGGGCGAATAGCCTGGCCATGGTATCTTGTGTCACCATTCAAAGAAGGCATACCACTCAGGAAATCCATGTCTTTTGCGTATGAATCCGATTCCAAGTCACTGCTCCAATAACTACCAATAGAGTTCTTGTAATAGAGAGTCGTTCCAGTGAAATTGCCAGGATAGGGGAAATAGATATAGTTGTTGTTAGGGCCTGTAACTTTAGTAACGGGAACTCCATTTAATTCTGTCTTCGTAAAAGTACACTTCTCTTTCAATTCTTTCAACTCTTCAATAGTAGGAATTCTCCATTTTTCACCCCATTTCTGTCGTGCAACATCGTCTTCATCATCCAATTTGTATTTATTGTCAACACTGCCATATTTTGTATAGCCATTTTCGTAGAACTTATAAGTTGATATGGAATAGTCTGTTTTTGGAGTTAGTTCGCCCCATGCGAACAGATTGCCCAGTCCTTCTGGCTTGTCCGAGCCTATGTTCCAACTAGCCCATTTCACGCTCAAGCCAAGATCAACAACGTTAGCTACTTTTCCATACGTTTCTTCGATTTGAGGTTCATCAACTTTTTCCACATAGACAGGTCGTATGCTATGCAAGTCGGTTCGCCACTGTCCATAATAAGAATTATATCTTCCTCTATTCGGAGAGCCATCAAACCATAAAGTTTGTGGATATGTCTCAGCTGTGGAACACCAATAAGAACCATTTCCTTCAATAATTGTTCTCTTTGTACTTGAGCTACCGGCCATAGGCAAGAAAAGGCCTTCAGACAAATCTTCACTCGTTAACTGTATTTCAGAATTGTTGGTTGTCCTATTCCCGTTAGGAGTTGTAAATAAATAGCCATGTATTTTTATTCCATCTTTCGTAAGATAAAACCCATACTGATAAGAAGCATCATTGATTAGAACATTTATTTCATCAACAGTAGGCATTCTATATTGTCCTTTTGAAGCCCAATATGCTATATCGCCATATTTTGCACTTTCATAATCAGTTGTCTCTGTCTTACAGTCTGCATCAACAAACATCTTTGAATTAATATTGGTATTCATTGCTGTTGAATAGATTGTAACATCATGCAGAAAATCCCAATCACCACACACGCCCCAAGTGAAATGGTCTACTTGCTTGTCTGTCTTTAAAGCTTCATACGATGTTGTCCCCTCGTTGTAACGATAGAAATACCATTGAGTAGGTGCTATTCTCCAATTCTCATGGAAGGTATTATTCCCACCATTGATGGCATCGTACTGGAGATTGCCTTTTGCCCACTTAATTCCACATACTTCTACAAAACCGGAATTATCTTTATCTGTTTCATCGTTATCTGTTTCAGAATCATCAGTTATAATATTTACAATACATGATGTTCCGAAATTCTTTTGCCATTTTGAAATGTATCCAACTCGACCGAAATACTCCATCACATCAAAAATGACTTCATTCGAATTGTTTGGATTATAATATAGCCATGAGAATGTGTTCTTATCTGCCATATCTTTAATACTATATCTTTTATTGCTAAGGACAAGATTATCGGTTGAGGTCGATTGTAAAAATTTTGACGAGAAGTCAATTGACCTATTGTCCTCTTCATTATAAATCCCTAAATAGCAATATAAATTATTGCTTGTGCCTTTCGTCAAATCAACATAAATCTTCTTAATGTTTTTAATTATTGGGCTGATTGAAAACTGTTCATTATTATTCATTAATGAGACAACAGAATTATTTATGTAGTCATCCAATGACTTGTAATATATGACATTATCATTACCTATTACATACATATTTGTGTATGAAATATACCCATCTGAGCTAATAGCATAGCAATAGACGGCGCACGGTTCTGATATTTCTATAGGATTAGTATAAACATCGGTGTATGTCTCTGGTCTGAAATAGTTTCCATTGATGCTGTAATATATGGTGATATCCTTTTTGGTATCCAATGGATTCTTTTCTATCGTTAGTTTTCCATTTGCATAACTCATAATTGGTAAACTGACGACTTTGTTATTGTCACAGTGATTCACATTATGATAATACCATAGTTTGTAGTTCCACTCTGTAGCATATTTATAACAGGTGTTATAACCTGTTCCTACTTGATGTCTAACCCTTGTCGGATTCTCATTAGTTGAGTAATAGAATCCTTCATTGGGGTCGATAATCTCGTCTGTTATTAAATCAAAAAGGGTGGAGGTGAAAGCATACCAAACATTTGCATAGTCAGACGAACTATTGTTTCTATTAAAAGTCTTAGAATGCAAAATCTCCACATTTCCTAAAGAGATAGTTTCATCCTTTTTGATAATAAATGCCCTGACATAATAATCTCGATCGGACTTCAATAGTTTCAGTGAGCACCAGAACTGATCATCGCCAATATTCGTACAATCAATTATGCGATAATCTTTAATATCAAAATACCATGAAGTGTCATACCAATTCTCATTTCCCTTATAAATAGCGTCATCAATAGTGGAACTTACAATTATACCTCTTTTCAAAATATCACCATCAGAACACCCATCAATTACACCACCAACGATAGGAGGTTGTGAATTAGCATCAAAAACATTAGTTTGAACTGTCAATTCCGAAGAAGAGGCAACATTTACAGGACGAATGTTATGACCGTCACATCTTTCATGATCACTAACATTTGTCAATAATGAGGGGAAGAAACAGAGACCTTGAGCATATGAACTTCCTGTGGAATTCAACGTAGAGGACCAATACCATCCGCCATAATTAACATTTGATAGATTAGTTCCGTCACATGCATAATCCGTCCCATCATAAAGGCCTCCTCTTGGCATAAAAATGGAATTTCCGTTTGGACCTGTAATTTTATATCCAGAGATTCCATTTAGTTCAGTTGATTCCCAGGAGCATTTATTTGCGAGTTCAAGTTCTTCATCATGAGTAGGCATTCTCCAGCCCTTTCCCCATGTAACATGAGCCGCATCGTCTTCAAGTTCTAGTTGGGCTAATCCGTCAGTAGAATTGTATTTTGAGAAGTTTAGAGTTCCATACTTATAAGTGCTCCAATCATAATTGTCTTTGGGAACCGTCTCTCCCCATGCAAAATAGATGCCATACTCCTCTGGAGAAGATGCTCCCACATTCCAACTCGCCCATTTCACACTCAAGCCAAGGTCAACGGCATCTGCAATCTTGCCAAAACCTTCAATCTCTCTGTTATCTGCAAAAGTATTTGCAAAGAAAGATAGAATTAATGTAGATAATATTAATTTTTTCATAATGGTAAATAATTAGGTATTTAGATAAAGAAATTATAGAATTCAATGAGCTGATTTACTTAGAGTTGCAAAGGTAATTACGTGATGTTTCCACTTTTGATTAGGTGCATACGTGGGGATTCTCGCAAAACAAGGTCTTCATATAGAACTCTTTGTTTAACGAGTGCAAATGTCGGAATAAAACTCTATCTAGCCAAAGAATCTGAGGCTTAATCCACAAAATAGCGGGATTAATGTATGAAATGTTTCTTGCAGTAGGGGCAATGGTCGTTCTGGGCTAACAATTCGTAAGGTTGGCTGCCTAAGAAGTGCCCACAACTGGGACATACATAATCGTGCTGGAACTGTCGGTTCAACTGTTGTGCCTTTTGCGGAATAGCTGAGGCGTCCTTCCATGCTTTTACAGTGAAAGCCAGCGAGATGAGTATTGCCACGACATATAGCACGATAAACCAGACGCTCTGCCGTCCTGTTGTAATGCTGAGGGCAATGGCTGCCATTGTTATTATTCCCGTGGCCGAACGAAGGCTGTTGAAGCGCCGGTCAGCTATCTGCTGGTCCATACGGTGAGTGTCGTATTCCTCCCATATTTGCTTCAAATGGCGTATGTCGGCTGGGCCAACCTGGCTGACAGCATCCCAACTAAGGAGGTAGTGGTCAGTACCAAGCTCTATCCTGTCGCCCATACAGATTTCTTTCTGCTCCACAGCTTGGCCGTTCACGTATGTGTAACTGTTGATGTCAAGGTTTTTCAGGCTGATACCCTTGGCAGAAAATGCTATGCTACAGTGACGATCATTGACAGAGGCCGGTACGCTGCCAGCCTCTCCATGTAGCGATGACTGCCCGTCGGCAATCAGTTTCAGTTTCGATGTTTCTGTATCTCTTCCTATAATAATTTCCATACAACTTATATATTATATACGGGCTGTCAGCATAAGGTCTTTCATCTTCCGGAGAGCTTCTTTCGAGATGGTGACCTGAAAGGCGAAGTGGTCGTAGTCAGAAAGAATGAGCTGTTGTTTCAGCACGTTGATGGAGTACACGTAGCGCATATTGATGATAAAACGCTTACCTATGCGCATGAAGATTTTTGCCTCATCGCCAATCTGTGCAGCAATGGCCTTTTCCATCTCGCCCAGGTTCATACAAATGGAGGCCCGCAACTTGTTTACCATCACTATGTCGGTATAATTGCCATTGGCCTCAAAATATACTATTTTGGACACTTCTATTCGCTGAAGCTCGTCGCGTGAATTAAAAAAAACGTACATTTATGTCTTGATTTTTGGCAAATTTACGAACAAAATGACAATTCTTAAGCGAAAGACAGCGCGATTTATGCTTTTTTAAGCAATGACAGAGAAGAGAACATACCATTTTTTAGTACCTTTGCACTCTCAAAAACGAACATATAACAAATAAACGAACAATTATGGACGATTATCCGGCGGCAACAGGGACTTACGCAGTGTATGTCCGCAGACTTTGAAGCGGAGGAATCGGCCTTTTGTTGCCTCTCCTCCGGCTGTGAATTATTAATTATTAATTCCTAATTAGTAATTTCCAAATTACGGAAAGGCAACTATGAAAAGTTACTGGAACACCATTGGGGGGCTGAGCCAGCTCGAGGAGTGGCAGCCCAATTGCTGGATTCAGGTGACGTGTCCCACGGAGGAAGACCAGCATGAACTGGAGGAGCGCTTCGGCATTCCCGACTATTTCGTATCCGACATCAGCGATACCGACGAGCGTGCACGCTATGAGTACGACGACGGATGGATGCTCATCATCCTGCGCATACCCTACGTCAAGGAGGTGCGCTCGCGTACACCCTATACCACCGTGCCCCTGGGCATCATCCACAAACGCGACGTGACCATCACCGTGTGCTACTACGAGACGAACATGATGATTGACTTCGTCTCCTACCAGCAGCGGCGCGGCGTGGGCTTCACCGACTATGTGGACATGATCTTCAGGCTGTTCTACTCCTCGGCGGTGTGGTACCTGAAGCGGCTCAAGCAGATTAACTCGCTCATAGACAAGGCCAAGCGCAACCTGGACCAGAACGTGAACAACGAGAGCCTCATCTCGCTCTCGCGCCTGCAGGACTCGCTCACCTATTTCCAGACTTCCATACGCGGCAACGAGACGCTGCTCTCCAAGCTGAAGTTCAAGCTGCAGATAGACGAGCTCGACGCCGACCTCATAGAGGACGTGAACATCGAGATGACGCAGGCCCGCGAGACGACCAACATCTATGCCGACATCCTGGAGTCGACCATGGACACCTACTCCTCTATCATTAATAATAATATGAACACGGTGATGCGTACGCTGACCTCGGTGACCATCATCATGATGTTCCCCACGCTCGTGGCGTCGCTCTTCGGCATGAACCTCATCAACGGCATGGAGCAGATGCCCTACGGCTTCGTAATGGCCCTGGCCCTCTCGCTCCTGGCATCGGGAGCAGCCTGGTGGATACTGCGCTACAAAAGGCTGGTATAACAATAATAAATCGTAAATCATAAATAATCATGTTGACAGCAAAAGAAATCCGCGACTCGTTCAAAAAGTTCTTCGAGTCGAAAGGCCACGCCATCGTGCCCTCGGCACCGATGGTAGTCAAAGACGACCCCACACTGATGTTCACCAACGCCGGCATGAACCAGTGGAAAGACATTATCCTGGGCACACGCGACCCCGAGCCGCGCCGGCGTGCCGACACGCAGAAGTGTCTCCGCGTCAGCGGAAAGCACAACGACCTGGAGGAGGTGGGCCACGACACCTACCACCACACCATGTTCGAGATGCTCGGCAACTGGTCCTTTGGCGACTACTTCAAGGAGGGAGCCATCGACATGGCGTGGGAGTATCTCGTCGACGTGCTCCGGCTTAACCCCGCCGACCTCTACGTCACCGTCTTCGAGGGCTCGCCCGAAGAGAACATTCCCCGCGACGACGAGGCCGCACGCTACTGGGCAAAGCACGTGCCCGAAGACCACATCATCAACGGCAACAAGCACGACAACTTCTGGGAGATGGGCGACACGGGCCCCTGCGG
>OCTX011637807.1_pt1 | contig 12664 bp, 14 predicted proteins | sample 1539691 | NCBI WGS metagenome assembly OCTX01 (sample SAMN02144231, study PRJEB22623) | gut metagenome | biome: sheep rumen | host: Ovis aries | place: New Zealand
TGAGCATTGGCATTCAATGCCATCATGCACAACATTGTTAATACCATCTTCTTCATAACTTGAATAATTTTAAAGTTACCATGACCAGATGTCATCACTGGAGTTGTTGCTATAGTGCTGAGTGTTTGTGGTGCCAAAGTAATCAGTAGATGATGACGATGATCCCCATGTGTTGCCTCTCGAATCCTCATGGGTAGTTTGGGTAGTTCCGAAATAGTCTGTGTTACTTCTTGATGCGCCTGTAGAATTACCGTAAGAATCATAGTAATCGGTTCTTGTGGTTCCGAAATAGTCTGTGTTTGATTTACTTGAACCTGTAGTATTCCCATATTTGTCACGATGGAAAGTAGTGGTATTACCGAAATAGTCTGTCGAACTGGTAGAGGTACCGATAGTATTACCATAGCGATCTCTGTGCGTCGTGGTGGTGTTACCAAAATAGTCAGTTGACGAAGTAGAGGTACCCGTTGTCTGCCCATAGCGATTGCTGTGGGTTGTGGTACGATTTCCGAAATAATCCGTGTTAGATTTTGAACTACCTACATTGTAATACTGAGCGTTTGCTGTGATGGCGAATACGATAGCCACCAGTGTCATCATTAACTTTTTCATAATCGTTTTGTTTTTTGAGTTAAACTTCTTTTTGTTTGCAAAATTACTTTTTCTTGTTCACTTTCCCAAGCAGAATCACTTTCACAACCTTGTTTTTGACTCTTTCTCGGGTTTTCTGCGACTTTTTATACCAAAAAGAAGGAAAAGGTAACCAATATTTGCAGAAAATTTGTATTTTTGCAGAAAATATTTGAATTAATTGTGTTAAAGTATGGGGTATAAGCGAAAAAATATACTATTTGATCTCAGTATTGTCGAAGTTGATAATGATCAGATAATACAAAATGATGTCAGTCTGGGACGATGGATAGTGGACGCTCTTACTCTACTTCTATCTTTGGGAGAATCATATGATTTGGCTAAAGAGATTCCTGTTGAGCAATTAGGAATTTCTTATATTCCTACTATCTATTTACCTGAAGGCTGTGAAGCTCTTGACCTCAAAGGCTCTACAATAATTGAAATAAGAAGCAATCTTCTTTATGACACAGAAATACAGCAAACAGAAATCTACAAATTTTTAATAGGTGATAGTCTTGTAAACAATCTGCTAATTGTTTACATAAGTTCAAATCATCTTAGTTTACAAAGTGAAAATCTACCCGCTCGCATAAGATTTATTGAGGCTTCAGCGTTTGTTATCCATGCGAAAGAGGCAATAATTGCAGGTAAAGGTTTGGTTAACGCTGCATTTAGACAAGCCCATAATAAGAGTTGGGAGAATACTAGGGATGACCGGCTAAAAAAGGCGATTAATGATTATAATCGTTTTGATAGTGTAATATTTACTGGAGCTGGTGTCAGTGCATCTGCTAAAATCCCAGATTGGCAATCTCTATTGAAGAACTTGTTGGCAGACAGTGATTTTTTCACTCCAAATGATTTTGTTAACGTTTTTAAGTCCGCAGAGAGTTCCAATTTGGTGGCAGCAAGATATATTGAGAAAACCTTTAATGCAGATAAAGGGAACCTCATAAAGAAAATTAGAGAATTGTTATATCCCAATAGCCAACCTGTAGAGTCAGAGCTAATAAGAACGATTTGTAGATTGATAGTACATCAGACAAGCCTTAGAAGTGTTATAACTTACAATTATGACACCCTAATAGAAGATTGTTTAAAGAGAGAAGGCAAGCCATGCTTTTCTGTGTATAGAAACAATCGTGATGAAAGGAATTCATTTCCTGTGTATCATGTCCATGGGGTTGTTTTCCGTAATAGTAAACCTGATTTTCAGGAAGAAATTGTGTTAACTGAAAATGACTATCATCGTGTTTATTCAGAGGTTTTTGATTGGTCTAATGTTGAACAATTACATGCACTAACTCGCTGTACATGCTTTTTTATAGGATTATCATTGAATGATCCGAATCTAAGACGATTACTCGAGATTGCACAGAGAGATAGTAGTAAGTCGATAAGGCATTATGTCTTTCTTGAAAGAAAAAGTGTTTATGATGAAGTTGAGAAAGCAGAAAAGGACTTCCAAATAAGAGAAAATATGCTTGCGGATTTAGGGCTTAATGTCATATGGTATAAGGGAAACGATGACCATAGAGAATTGCCAACGTTGTTAAAACTTTTTACAGACAGGTAATAATAGACCATATGATTCATAGATTAATAGTATCACTATATTTGATCAGTCTTACTTGTTTTGTTGGCTTTGCACAATACAATTCGGATACCCCTAATTATACTCTGGAATCGTACAAACTAAACATGGATTATGTTAACTCACTTTCAAATAAAGCAAATTTCTTTTTTAGCGCAGGTAATTATGATGAGGCTATTCGCATAGGTAAGGAAAAGTTGTTATTATTGGAGCGTATTTTAGGGAAAGACAGTTTGGAATATGCAATAGGGGAGGCAGAGTTAGCATTATATATTGCAAATACTGGTAAATACAAAGAATCTGTTATTCTAGCAGAAAATGCTTTGAATAAAATAGAAAAAATAGAAGGTAAAGAAACAGCCTTGTATGCAGTGACAGCTGATAAGCTCTCGATCTATTATTCTTTATTAGAAGATTATGATAAAGCGTTGGTTTATAGTCAACAAGCAGTCTCAGCTTACAAGGGGGTGTTTGGAATAGAGAGTGATTATTATATATCCTCGAAAGCAAGAATTGCCGCAACTTATACAAAATTGTATAGAATGCGAGATGCTATAGAGATTCAAAAAGAGTGTAACGAATATTATCATAATAAAGGTGATTCCATCAATTATGCCATAGGATTACATGATATAAGTCTTTCATATGCTGCCTGTGGTGCTTATTCTAAAGCAATTGAGTTTTGTAAGACTTCCTCTAAAATGCTCATGCGCTATTTAGGACAAGGTGATTTGTTATTTAGAGAAACCTTGAAAACCCTAGCAGATTATTATGTGGAAATTGGAGATTTTGAGAATGTTCACAAAATTAGCAATGATTATATTCAACTGAATAAACTTTATGGTGGAGAAAATAGTCATTATTATATAAAAGCATTGTCTATCGAGGCGCTTTATTACAGTAAGGAGGGAAACTTTAGAAAAGCAATTGAATTGGAAGAGAAGGTTCTTTCGTTGCAGAGAAATGGAATTATTCTTGATAGCTTGGATTTTGCTGTAACGTTATCAAATCTTGCTATGTTTAACAGAGAAATGGGCTATATTGACAAAGCTATTTCATTGGATGAGCAATCTCTTGATATTTTAAAAGGTTTTTCAAATACTCGAGCCTATAGAGGCGTTTTGGCAGACCTTTCTAGTTGCTACATGGTGTTAGGAGACTATGATAAAGCTATAGAATTGATGGACTCAGTTCTTACTATACTTCAAGATAGGAAAGGGGCAGAATACTTTGGCTATTTGAATAATTTAGCAAATTGCTATTATTCGATGAACCAGATAACAGAAGCAATCAAAATTTACAAAATGGTACTCAAAAATCAAGAATCTTTTGTGGGGAAAAAGAATCTTGATTACGCTTCGACTCTAGAAAATTTAGCATCATGCTATTCCAGTATAGAACGTTATCGTGATGCTATTACAGCCCAGAAAGAGTGTGTTGAGATTTTGTTAAAAGTTTTAGGCGAATGGAACCCTATATGTGCAATATCCTATTTGAATCTTGGATATTTATATCGATGTGTTGGTGAAGATAAAAAGTCAATAGAACTACATGAGAAAGCCTTACAATCTTTAAAAAATGTTTCAGAAAGTGGAATTCTGTACATAGATGCTATAAACCAGCTATTAGTAGACTATCGTGATAGTGAACCTGAGTATGCTTTGCAAATGGCCGAAGGAGCATATGATATATTAAAAAACAATTTTAGCAAGGTAACTAAGACTCACTTTCAATGTCTTGAAAATCTGACGTATATTTATATATCCTTAGGTCAATTTGATAATGCCAAAAAAATGTGTTATATAGACTTTGAAGAGCCTAACGTTCAAGATTACTTAATGAAGAACAAGGATGATTATGTTTCATATCTACATATAAAATCAAGGCTAAACTTTGCCTTGCAAGATTATAGAAATGCTGTGATTGTTGAAAAGAAAGCAATAGAAGCTTGTAAAAGTTCTGGAAATATGACATGCGAGTTGAGTATAATAAATCTGTTAAAATATTACCTAGTTCTCAATGATACAATCAGTGCAATAGAATTAATCAAGGAAAATGACCTCATCGAAGAAACTCGCAATAAAATAATGCCTAATATTAATAGTCTAACTTCTAAATACAGGTTCTCGTATTGGAATAAAATATCAAAATTGTTCACGGACTTTCTTCCTCTCTTAGCGGTAATTTCTAAAGACAGTACGTTAATTTGTCAAACATATGATAGCTCTGCTTTGTTTGCTAAGAGCCTGTTGTTGAGAGATGAATTAAGGATTTCAGAGATAGTCAGAAAATGCGATGATATATCTATACAACTAAAGTATAATAAATACCAAGAGAACTTATCCATTATACACAATGCTTCAAAAGATAGTTTAATTGTAGAGAAACAAATAAAAGAAAATTTAGTGTTAGAAGATGAAATTAGACAACAATTGTTGTCTTTACATTTGATTAAAGATATAAGTACAACGTGGAAAGATATTCAACGATGTTTGCAACAAGACGATGTAGCGATAGAGTTTTTATCCTTCTCATTAGAAAATAATAGCGAGGGGTATATTGCACTTGTAATCAAGAAAAATTATCAATGTCCTCATCTATATACACTTTTCAGCATTGAGGAAATGGTCTCAGCTAAAAAAGATAGCCCTTCAGCATTATTTAAAATAATATGGGAGCCTTTAAAAAAAGAGTTAGAAGGTATAAATAATATATTCTTCTCTCCCGCTGGTGAACTTTATAATCTTGGTATAGAATATCTTAATGATTCAACAGGTCAGTATCTATTTGATAAATACAATATATTTAGATTATCTTCTACACAAGAGTTGGCCATTCCTACCCAAACAAACTCTCTACAATTAGCGGTATTATACGGAGGGCTTGATTATTCTTTTGTCCGTTCATCTTTATTAAGTGGTGCTAATGCTGAGAATAAGGAGGCAATTTATGATAATCCCTTTTTGCATGATGGATTGCGCTTAATAAATGAAAGAGGAGGTTTTGAACCCCTTTATAACACTTTGGCCGAGGTAAGAGGCATTTCAGAGCTATTACAAAAGAATAATATTAATTGTGTAATTTTTGTAGATGACAAAGGGACTGAAGGGTCCTTTAAATCTTTAGTAAATATACAGCCTGACATCCTCCATGTTGCAACACATAGCATGTATATAAAAATTGATGAAAAAGACCATGTCATAAAGAACAATCTTACTTTTGTCCTAGATGATGATAATGACAAACTTCATCCGGAAGACATCGCTTTAACTCGTTCTTTTCTTGTGATGTCAGGTGGCAATCAACTTATTCACCGTGATTCAATACCTCTTAATAGTGAGGATGGAATTGTTACAGCAGAGGAAATATCTCATATGGATTTACATAATACAAATCTTGTGGTACTATCTGCTTGCCAAACTGGTTTAGGAGATGTTTCAAGTGAAGGTGTGTTAGGGCTTCAACGAGGTTTTAAGAAGGCAGGCGTCAAAACTGTTCTCATGAGCTTAGATAAAGTGGATGATGAGGCTACAAAAATTCTGATGGTGGAATTCTATAAGAATCTGATGAATGGGAAGACAAAGCACCAATCACTCAAGGATGCTCAGAAGTACCTCCGTCAGGTTGAAAATGGGAAATACGACAAGCCTGAGTATTGGGCTTCGTTTATTATGTTGGATGGATTGAATTGAACGTCCAAAAACGGTCTAGGACGTTAAAAATATGGCCGGGACTTTAATCGCAAAAGATATGATAGCTATTAAATTAATGCTGTTAGTCTGGTAGATTGGGTCACTACAAAAATTGCTAGCCCAGTCTACTCAGAGTAGAGAGGATGTGTCATATAACACAAGCGTGACACGCAAGATAATATAGGTTGCGAAAGGATTGTGGGACACATTTGCCTAAAGCAATTCAGCCAGCACCTTTGGAAAGTGCTGGCTGTTTTTTAATTTTCAAATCTTTGTCTTATAATGCCAAACATTTCCACAATTAAGATTTGAACATACATACACTTCGATGTACTCTCCCGACTCAACTCGTGAACTACTCTTTGCCATAGGCTCTCCGCATTGCGGACATTTTTTTTCTATCATAATTAATGTTTTTTGGGGGGGCATACCTCAAGCCACCGTTAAACTTTGCAGTTATTTCGATTGGCTCAGAGGCTCGGTTAGAATCAAAAATAAAAGGAGAAGGAGGTTCTTCTCGGGTGCAAAGATACAATAAGTTTCCTAAAGTTCCAAGTTTATTGAAGAAAAAAGTATCTTGAAACTTATTTTTGATGAGTTCCTCGGGAGATGCAGAGAAGTGCTTAAAAGTCCTGTCAAACATTTATCTCGTTTGCCAAGAACTCTGCAGCAGTCATAAATGGAAGCTCGCTGAATTCTGCAAAGTCGTGCTTGTTGTTTGTAATGATGATATCACATTTTCCTGCCTTTGCACACTGATATTGCAGCATATCTTCAAAATCGTGTACTCTTTGGCCTAGTGCTTTTTCTAATTGCTCTTTGTCCATAGGAAGCACTGTGATGAAATTCGATAGTTGCTCAAGCAATGCATAAATGTCAACCTTAGTCCTCAAGATGTAGGCCATATTTGCAAATGTAAGATAGGATGCCATGAGGGATACCTCCCCATCATGACCACGTTGGAGCAGTTGTTCTGCATCATCACCACACTCTCGCCCTAAGGCATAGTCCACAAGTATATTCGTGTCAAGGAATACACATTTCATCGGCTCAATATTGCTTTAAGGCGTGGATCATTTTCGATCTCCTCATCAGTAAATGAGGCGCAGCCACTCCATTTCTTGATTTCGGGTGATATGGGCATAACTTTGTATGACTTCTCTGAAACCTTTTCAGAAGTCTGTTCTTCCTTTGTCGGCTCCAATAATTTGCTGGCGAGCCATTCGCGATCGCTCCGCCCCAATGTCAGTCCCTGAAGATAGGACCAAAGATTGTTCAACGCGTATGAGGTCATAATCTTATCATCACTTTGGTTTTCTGGTGGCAAAGATACTATTTTTTCCCGAATTAACAAGCAAAATGCAAATAAATAACATTATTCTTGTAGTTTCTTTAAAAGTTCTATGGCTTTAGCAGCGATAGGCGCATCTGGATTCTCCTTTACAAGTTTCTCCAATATAGGAATGGCCATGTCTGTTTGGTCATCCTTGATATATGCGAGGGCGAGGTTCATGGCTATGTCGTTGGCATAGACTGAATAGGTGAAATCGGTATCAAGGTTAGCGTAGATGGGTTCCAGAGTCCCAATGATGGTACTCATGTCGCGCTGCTCCCTTATATTATTAAATAAGTTGTAGAGATTAGCAACTGTTGTGGAATCCAAATCACCACGAGTGTATTCACTCATGCTGTACTCATTGCAATATGGCATTACGATGCCAGACAACTCGTTGTATCGTTGATCTTTAGAGTAACCAAAGAAGATAGCAAAGACTGCAGCGATAGACGATGCCCACCATAGGATGGTACGTGCCTTACTCTTTGTGCTATTTTGGATATACACTTTCTCCTGATTAGCATTCTGGGTACGAATACCTTTTATAAGAGATACTGTAGCCAGTACCTGAGCACGAAGTTCTGGGTCAGCTTTAATGTCTTGTTTGAAAGCAGCCTCTTCCTCTTCTGTCATCATACCACGAACAAACGCATCGATGCGATCATTAATGGACTGCTGTAATATCTCGTTGTCCTTATCCATAGATTTTATTCTTTAATTCGTTGTATTTGTCTGTAAACTTCTTTACACATTTGTATTTTTGGGCCTTCACAGAATTGGCATCAGAGAAGCCAAACATATCTGCAATGGTTGAGGTAGAAAAGTCATTCCAATAGTAGCCATGCAGAATGTTCTTGCAGGTATCAGTCATTGAGGCAATGATATTGTTAACAAGCATCTCCATGCGCACCTTTCTGTTCTCTTCCTCTGTATCCATGCAGAAACCATATAGTTGGTCTATCTTATCATCTCTAACCTCATTTCTGTTTGAAATTCTATTCTCATCAATAAGTGGCATCATCTTACTCTTCTTACCAATGAACTTCAATGTCTGATTGATGCAGACCTTCATAAAGTAAGTGCCCAAAGAACTGGTAAGACTTGTAAGTTTCCCTTCGCGAAGATTCAAGAACAAGGCCATTGAGGCTTCTTGGAAAATGTCATCCAGATCATCATCCGAGACGGAATAATTCTTTCGCAGATATGTCTGAATCTTACCTTTCTCGCCAGAGATAAAGCGATTCAAGTCTTGATTCTGCAATGATATCTCTTTTGCCATGTTAGAAACTTGTTTCAGTTACTAGATTCTGATTGTTGGGCCAGCAACCATCATTCATGATGGCAGCTTTGACGCTACTCAGGAATTCGTTCGCATTAGTGGAAATTGGCTTGGCCTTTAAAGCTTGTGCGATATTGTATGATAGTGGGCCATAGCGTTTGTCCTTTACCTTTATCTCCATATTCACTTGTTCTGGGCGACAGGCTTCCAAGTACATCACATGCGACATCTTGGGAGTCGCATCCACTTTATAATGGGATTTCTTTTGGGTTGAAGGTTTGAACACCTTATTATTATATGTAAAGCCTACCTTGGTGCCTCTTACCGTCTCATCGTTAGCTCTTGAAGAGGTGCCGGCATGACACGCATCGATTACAACATAGAGAAAACCTGTGGCTCCGATTTTCGCTCTTAACTTCTTTATATACGTGTTCAGTTGATCATCGAGCAGATGGTTCTTTCCCTCATATACGTCTTTCTTGTAATTCTTATAAGCATCAATGGGTATGATAGCTTCATCCCATCCATCCTCTTCATCACCATTAAGATCTTCTACGGGCTGACCATGTGCAGAGAAATGAAGATATACGAGATCCCCCTTCTTTGTCTGTTTTGTGAAGGTTGAAAGTTGGGAAGTAATATTCAGATAAGTGGCCTGTTCATCTAATAGCGTGGTTAAATAAAAACCTTGTTTTTTCAAAATAGGACTCAAAAGATTGATATCTTCGACTCCGTTGATGTTGTTCCACTGATAACCAGTCAATGCTGTATCATAATGAGATATACCCACCATGAAAGCCCTTTTCCGTTGGGCATTTCCAGCGAATGTGGCCATCAAGAAAATATCAATTATCAGTAGTAATTTTCGCATCACAGAGAATTTTTTTGCAAATATACAATTTATTTTTGAATTAGCGGTTACCTTTTCATTTTTTCTAGTATAAAGAGACAAAGAAACAAAATAATAACAATAAAAAAATTATAATTATGAAACGAGTATTTTTACATTCAAGGAGAGTTTTTCAGAACCACTGGTTTATCATCGCCATCGCTTGGGCAGTGTCTTTCGTCTTCGGAATTACAGCGTTCCTCCTTTTCCTCATCTACTCATTGAATTTTAAGGAAGACCCAGTAGATGTAAAAGAAATCCTAAATAATTTTACAGAAGAAGAGTTGGCAATTGTTCTGTCAGATAATGTAGATGAAAGTGTTAGTGACGACGAATACCTCCAGCTTCTGGCAAGATATCAGTCACAATTTTGTCCTAAAAAGATAGACTACATGACAACTTGGACAGGATCTGAGGTATCTGACTCTACCTACATCATGTATTATGAGGTAAAGAAGAATTTTGAGGTGATAGATAAAGATGTGCTTAGAAACAATATCCTTACCACGATTAATAAAAACAATGCTCAAACCATCCGTTTGGCTCGCTCGCATAGGAACATGGTACTTAGATACACAGACAGCAAGAGTGGTGATTACTTCGATATAGTTATCGACAATAACGAATTGAAGGCCGCTTAAGGATAGATTTAATATTAATAATTTAAAATGATACAATTATGGCACTATTTAATTTGTTCAATGACAAGAAAGTTGCTAACAGCGACGTTGACATGACTCCTGTAGAGATTAACGATGGACAGGATGCCAACAGTGAGAATGAAAACACCGTGGAGGCCCCAAAAGAAGAAAAAGGAAAGAAAAACCTCATCACGATTACCTGGGGTACGGGGATGCCCATCGATGTTATCTTCAATTTCATTCACAAAAACTTTGAAGAGGAAGGATTCCAAGATGCACTAGTCAATTCCGACATTGCCTATCGCGACATTAGAGAGAAGATTATCCGCAACGATTTGGAAATGCTCTTTAAGAGGATCATCCTTCGCTACAAGCGAGATGTAAGAGAACTGGAGTTCAAGATTGACAATGCACGTAAAGCGTACGCCCTCTCAGCTGCTGCACAGCTGGATTCTCTGAAACAGACTTATGAGGAGCATCTTTCTGAGATTGAGGAAATGCAGGATCTATTAATGGCAGATGATCCTAAGATGACCACTATGATTGAATCTTATCGCAGGGGATTCCTGAAAGGAATAACTGCAGCTACACTTAGTTATGTTGAAAACAAATAAAGAAGAAAAATTATGAAGACTTTAACGGATATCGGATGTGTTCTCATTGGATGGAACAAGGAAATCCTGAAGGAGTGTGGTGAGGCAAGTCACCGTCAGTTTAGAAAACTTCTCTCTGCCATTTGCATCATGATGACGCTTTGGGGTATAATAGGTTACTGTTTTGCTGCCAGATATATCAATATCGAATCAATAATACTGAAAATAGGCGTCGCATTGATGTTCATGCTGATTGTTCTCTGCGTGGAGCGAGTGATTATCCTGACAGTTGGAAAAGCCCGCTTGATGACTGCCATGAGAGTGATGCTTGCTATCTGTATGGCTATGCTGGGATCATGTATTTTCGATCAGATTATCTTCCGCAATGATATTCAGCAGGCTATTCAAGAGCACCGTGAGGATGTCATCAAGGAGACTATTGCCAAGCGAATGTCTATTTACGAAAGCGATATTCAGCGTATCACTTATGAAATGGATTCACTGAGCAAGGCCACAATCATCCTTGGCGAAAAGATTCAAAAAAGGCCTACTATCAAGGGTACGAATGTAACAACCCAAGAGCAGGTGATAATGGGCGAAGATGGAGCACCTAAGAAGGTCAAAACACAATCAGTGAATACAGTAACAATGGCCAATCCCCTTGCAGAACAGCTGAAAGCCAATAATGAGCAGATTCAGATCTATTCGAACCAACTAGAGCAGCTACGTCAAGACAAAAAGGATATTGCCCAAACGACTACAGAGGAGATCAAGCAGCGAGCACCTGGGTTCATAGAAGAGTTGGAGGCGACTCTGAAGGTTGTTTCAAAAAGCCCTGTATCGCTGGTCTTCTATATCATCCTCTTCTGTTTCCTAACATTCTTAGAACTCTTTGTCCTCACTATCAAAATGGGTGACAGCAAATGTGATTACGATCTGATCGTAGAGAACCAGTTGAACCTGAAGAAGAAACTAATGGAGCAGACATCACAGAGCCTGCTCATGAAAAAAGCAGCATAGTATTAACATTTTTAAAAATTACAATTATGGCAAAAGATTTTTATGATGACTCTTATGAGGAGTATGATGATTATGAGTGTGGTGGTTACGAGTGGACTGAAGAAGATTCCTGGGACGCTCTGACAGATGGTATGTATGGCGAAATGCCAAAGACTCCTTGGGAGTATGATGCAATGATGGATGCTTTGGGATTTTAATAAGTAAAACAATGGAAAAGCAAATTAAGCAAATGATCTCAAAAGAATTGGAGCAGTTTCATTGCTCCATTCTTTTAGACGAAGTGAAGGAGAAAGTACGCAAGTTAAAAGCGTATGGCGTTGAGGAAGCTGAGATCGTAGCAGCCATGAATGAAGAAGAATTGTTCCCTCAACTATTAGTGACGGAAGATTATAAGGTCGTGCTTTCTGGAGATAAACCTACAGAAGTAGAAATGGAACCGTTGGTTAAGGCTGTATATCTTCTTTTTCTCTCACATCCTGAGGGTATTATACTGAAATATCTGCCTGACTACCGTGGAGAACTAACAAGTATATATCTGTTGTTGAGACCTCATGGTCTTACAGATAGGGTAAAGAAGAGTATAACGGACGTTACAAATCCTACTCAGAACTCCATTAATGAGAAGTGTACTCGGATTCGCAAACAATTCTCTTCTCTGTTGCCCAAAAGCGTAGCTAGATATTACTCAATTTCAGGCAAAAGGGGCGAGGCAAAGAAGATAGATCTTGTGCGAGCTAATGTGATATGGCAATGCAAATTACCTGGTTCGCAAGGCTTGTGAATAATATTTTCTTTATTAATTTGGAATTAGTTTTTATCTTTGCATCTATATTAATATTAAGAGTTATGACAGATTACGAGTACATTATTAAACAAGCGAAGAAGCTTTATTACACACAATGGAGCGAAGAGGAATTACGGAAATGCGTGGACATGTTGCCAGCGCTTGAACGCGAAGAACTTGTGTCGTTGTGCCATTGTAAATGG
>OCTX011487960.1_pt1 | contig 12663 bp, 9 predicted proteins | sample 1539691 | NCBI WGS metagenome assembly OCTX01 (sample SAMN02144231, study PRJEB22623) | gut metagenome | biome: sheep rumen | host: Ovis aries | place: New Zealand
GGCTGCCCCTTTTTATGTTTCCAATCCCCGCGTGCGGCGTTTGCCATCCCCGCGTGCGGCGTTTGCCATCCCCGCGTGCGGCGTTTGCCATCCCCGCGTGCGGCGTTTATATTCTCCCTAAGGCTTTCTTGCCCTGAAGCCAGAAACCGAGCAGATATAGAATGCCGACAGCCATGACGAGGACGGCGCCGACCTGTCCCATAGCATCGCTCGCGAAGCCCATCAGGAGCGGGAATATGGTGCCGCCGAAGATGCCCATGATGAGCAAACCGCTCACTTCGTTCTTCTTCTCTGGCACAGCCTGCATGGCTCTTGCGAAGATGATGCTGAAGGGGTTGCCGTTGCCGAAGCCCATCAGAGCTACGCTGGCATAGATGGTGGCGGTGTCGTGCCCATAGATGAGGCCGACGGCAGCCAGTACCATCAGCAGGACACTCAGGAGCAGGAAGCTCCAGTCCTTCAGGTAGTTCATGATGAAACTGCCCGAGAAGCTGCCGACGGCCTTTGCAACGAAGTAAATGGTGCAGACGAAAGCGGCATTGTTAAGCTCCATGCCTGTCCGTTCCATCAGTATCTTCGGGGCTGTTACGCTGGTACCGACATCAATGCCTACGTGGCAGATGATGGCCAGGAAGCAGAGCAGGATGAAGGGATTGCCCAGCAGGGCAAAAGCTCCAGCAAACTGCTCGCCCACAGACTTCTGCTCTTGGGCTGCGGGTTCCTCGTGGATGCGGGTGCCGAAGAGCAGCAGCGTTGCCACAATTCCTACACATAAATATATAGGATAGAGCGCTTGCCAGCCCAGGCCGAAAGCGTTTGTGGTAGCTCCCCAAGAGGCAATGATGGGAGCCAGGAACGATGCGATGCTCTTGATGAACTGCCCGAAAGTCAAGGTGCTTGCCGATGCGCCGCCTTTCATCACCGTGTCGACCAACGGATTGAGCGAGGTCTGAAGGATGGCGTTGCCTATCCCCAAAAGGGAGAAGGAGAGCAGCAGCATGGTGAAATCGAGGGTGAATACCGGAATCGCCATTGCCACAAGGGTCATCGCAAGACTCAGCAGTACTGTGTTCTTGCGGCCGATCTTGTTCATCAGCAAGCTTGTGGGGATGCTGAAGATGAGGAACCACAGGAACACGAGCGAGGGGAGTGTATTCGCCATCGAGTCGGAGAGGTTCAAGTCGGCCTTTACATAATTGCTTGCTATGCCTACCATATCCACGAAACCCATCGCGAAGAAGCATAGCATGACGGGGATTAACTTCTTGTTCATTTCTCTAACTGATTAAGTGCGAAGTTATAAGCGCCCAGGTTGATAGCTTTGCTTGCGCCGAGTTCGGAGATGCAGACAGCCACCTTGCGCTGTGCACAATACAGAACCTTCTTGTCAGTATGGGGAACATCCACATAGACATCCTTATCTTCGAGGAAGGCTGCTCGCTGCTCAGGGTCTTCGAAGTTGTAAACTTCCGACTGAAGAGTGGGGAGCAGATTGCCCGAGAATGTGCCTACAGGACGGTTGAACTCTTCCATCATGCCTGGCAGGATCCATTTCGAATTGTGCGACAGTCCGCCACCAATAACCACGATGCCATCGACAATATTGAGTACATTAACAAGAGCAGCAGCTGTCACTTGGCCAAGTTGGCGGAAGCTCTCCTGAGCGGCCTTCATGTTGCCTGGGCGCGTACCATTGGCGATGTCGCCGATGTCTTTGGGCGTGAGGTCGCCAATCTCTTCATGCGACATCTCGGCATACACTCTGCGGACGGCACGAATGCTGACACTCTCCTCTGCAATCACGAAGGGATACATGCCGTTTCGCATGCACCAGACATCGCCGCCACAGCTGTTGTCGCCCGTCAACAAGACCTTGTCGATCACCACGCCGCCGCCAAAACCTGTGCCAAGCGTGATGCCGACCAGATTCTTGTAGCGACGTTTGCAACCAGCCTCCTCGAGAGCTTTGTTGACACGCGGCAGAGCTCCGGCCAGAGCCTCGCCATATGCGAAGAGATTGCCGTCGTTGTTCACATACACAGGAATCTTGAAAACACTCTCCAGATAAGGGCCGAGCGCCACTCCGCCTCGGAAGGAAGGGAAGTTGGGCAGGTCGCCAATCACACCACGCTCATAGTCGGCAGGACCTGGGAAAGCGAAACTGATGGCTACAGGTTCGGCATCGAGTTTCTCCTTGACCGTGGTGAAGCCTTGAACAAGAGTGGCCAAGCAGCCCTCGGTGTCGGTGGTTACGGCCTTCAGGCGCACGGGTTCCACAATTTCCTCATTGTCACAAATTGCTGAGAACACGAAGTTCGTTCCGCCTGCATCAAGCGTCAGCACGATTTTCTTGTTGGGATTCATAATAGTTGGTTTTATAGTTTTCGTTATGACGTTTTATCGTTATGACGACAAGTTATAGGGGCTTCAAGTTCTTACCGAGGCCTTGATTGTCATGCATTCTCCATGCAAGGGTTTGATTGTGTAACGGCCGATGCAGGCTGGTATGATGAAAGTCTCGGCATAGTGCACCTCGAAGGGCTCGAACATGCCTTCTGGACTCTCGATGAGGGCTGCCTCGCCGTCCACAAGGTTGAGAACATTCACGCCGCCATTTGTGTTGTGCTCAATAGGACGAGTGAAGGTGTGCCTTCGTGTCTCGATGAACTCGTTAGGATGCAGTCCTGTCCGTTCCTCCTTGATGCCATCTTCCTCGCTGAGCACCTCGAAATGGTTGGCGATTTGCGACTTGACGAAGGGTGTGGTGCGGTCCCATTGGATGACGAACTTGCCGCGCTCTACGTTGATGGGACGCGGTTTGCCGTCCAGTCCGAGTCGTGCCCAGTCCCAAAGTTTGAAGGTAAAGATGCTGGGGGTTGAGCTTATCTCGAGCACCATGCTGTCGTGGCCTGAGCAATGGATGGTGCCAGCTGGGATGAGGTAGTGGTCGTGCTTCTTGGCAGGCAGCTTGTTGACGTACTTCTCTGCATCGAACAGTATCTCGCCTCGCTGTGCTGCTCGCAAGTCCTCAATCATCTGCACCTTGTCAACGCCTTCTTTCAGGCCAAGATAGACCACGGCATTGTCGGCTGCATCGAGCAGGTAGTAGCTCTCGTCCTGAGTGTAAGGCAGACCGAACTCTCTTTGAGCGAACTCGTTAGTGGGATGCACTTGCAGACTGAGGTTGCCGCCCTGCATGGTATCGAGGAAGTCGAAGCGGATGGGGAAACTCTTGCCGAAGCGATGCCACACCTGCTGGCCAAGCAGTTCGCGGGTGTGAGCCAACACAACATCCTGCGAAGGCAGTTCGAAGAGCGTTCCTTCCGCTTCCAGATATAGGCTGTTCTCTTCGGGCACGCAGTCGAAGCACCAGCCGTAGTTCTGCTCTTCGCGAGGCAGGTCACACACTTCCTTCATCCATTGTCCACCCCAAGGAGCTGGGTCGAAGAAGGGCACGACGCGGAAAGGTTTGTGAGCCGTGCGATCCAGTCCTTGTCGCATCTGAGCGTTGGTAATCATCTTGGGTTCGTCGCGACGGTTCGAGTCAATCCAGAACTCGATGCGTCCGCTCTGCATCAGCTCGTCCTTATAATGGTCAACTATGTTCCAATCGTTGAAGTAACCTCTTTTATATTGTACCGAAGGACTGTCCTCGTGGTTGTCGATGCCGAGCGCCTTCACTTCGTGCCTGCGGAAGCGCTGCTGGATTTCCCAACGAGCCATGTCGGCATAAACTATTGACCATTGACCATTGACCATTGACCATTTCTCGGCGACGAAGGCTGCTCCTGTGCCGATGATGGCGATGCCTCCAGAGCACTCCCCCAAAGGGGGAGCGGGGAGTGGGCTGAAGTACTCTTCCAGCCTTATGTTCGACATATATCCGAACAAAACATCATCCGTCATGAAGCGTTCTGTCAGTTGTCGGATTTCCTCTTCCGGTCGCATCAGGTCGCGGGTATTGATAATCTTCCTGCCCGTCTTGGCAAAAGCGGCGATGAAGTCTTCTTCGTAAGTGCCTGGGTAGAGGTCGATTGCCCACACAGGATTGTCTCTCCAAACTTCCGAGAGTTTTTGGACGATATTGTCCCAGCCGATGACCATTTCCCCGTCAATATGTGTGCTTGGCTGCTTGTCGTAATTGCTTTTCCGCATAAAACATTTAAATTCTTTTGCAAAAATACAATATATAATTCAAAAAGCAAAATCATTGTGGATAAAAAGCAATTTGACGTGTTAGGTTAGGCAACATAACTCGTCAAATTATTGCTATTCTTGAAAAAAATAATGATTTTTTTGCATTATTTTCACTTATTCGTACCTTTGCAGCCCCAAATTATCTTAAATACATTATTATATTATTATACATTCTTAGATTAAAGTACTATTTTAAGGCAAAAAGATTTTTGTTGAGTGGCCAGAGGTTGAGCAAGATGCAGAAAGGCATCAATATCATAAACGGGAAAAAAGTACTGAAATGAAGAAGTCATATTTAAGCCCTGAAATAATTATTGTGCAGCTGCAACATCAAGGTTTGCTGATGCAGAGCGTGGGCGAAGTTAAAGTCAATGCCGGCCTCGTGAATGGCGGCGCAGGAAACGGCGAGTCCCGCACCAAGGAACAGGTCAATGTCTGGGACGAGGAATGGTAAAGAATAGCCATATCTGAATCTCCCCCTTCAGTGGGGAATCAATAAAGCTCCCACCTTAATCATGCATTAAGGTGGGAGCTTCTTTTGTCATAATGTAAGCAAAAATACATAAGAAGCCGTCAAAGTGTTAGAAATTGCACACTCTGAAAAGTGTCGAAAAAGAGCACTTTTTACGTCGATTTTGCCGGCGCGACGTGAGGTCTTTTCAAACGCGACACGTGAAGTTTGAAAAGTTCACACGTGGATTTTGAAAATTTCACGTGTGAAATTTGTGGAAACTTCACGTCAAAAAGTGTGCAATTTCGGGTCAAAACGGCCCGTTTTGCCATGTATAGTTAGCAAAACGATGAATCGGGACAAAATGGCAGTCGCGTGGAGGTTCTCCTAACAATCTGTGGCAGAGATAGTTGAGAAACTGTCTTCGATTTAAGCCCATATTTTTGCTTAGGGGCCGAAAAACAAGGTCGGAGGCAAAAGAAGCGATTCTGAGGCATTCAGGAAAAATTCGCCTGTAAGCAAAACTGCCGAATTGCTTACATTTTGTCAAAGCACCAAAATGGCACCAAATTGCAAACATCAGAAATAAAAGTCACAAGTTCCACTCATTAACGCAAGTTCGACGAATTAGCATTAGACAATTCATTTCATCGAACTCACGTTAATGTATAACCTTTGCTTTTCATCATCAGAACAGTCGTTTTTTGCGTTGAAAGGCATTATTTATTGAATATCATGCAAAAAGTCGTTCTTTTTGATTATCTTTGCAAAGCAAACATAGAAAAACCACCCATCAGAATGCGACACAACTCTATTCTTTTAATCATGGCGGCCGCTCTTTGCCTGCTATCTTGTAAGACAAACTCTGTGAACACCATCTATCAATTCAGCGCCCTGTCGAACAAGGGGCAGGAGGTGAACTTTGCCGACTACAAAGGCAAGGTGCTTCTCATCGTCAACACAGCCTCGAAGTGTGGCTTCACCCCTCAATACGATGGGCTGGAGGACCTCTATCAGAAGTACAAGGAGCGCGGGCTGGTCATCATCGGCTTCCCTTGCGACCAGTTCGGGCATCAGGAGCCAGGTACTGACGAGCAAATCGAGGAGTTCTGCCGCAAGAATCATGGTGTCACATTCCCCCTGATGTCGAAGATTGAGGTGAACGGCGAGAATGCTCATCCCATCTACAAATGGTTGACGAGCCAGGCTGGCTTTGCCGGCTTCGCACCCGAGCACCCGCTCTCTAAGTTGCTGGACGAGATGTTCTCCAAAGCAGATCCAGATTACGCATCGAAACCCGACATCAAATGGAACTTCACGAAGTTTCTGATTGATCGCAAAGGCAAGGTAGTTGGACGTTTTGAGCCGACAACGGAGCCTGCTCAACTGGAACAGCCGATAGAGGAACAACTTAAATAAATTCATTATAACAGATTATGAAGTATCCATGTGAGAACTGCAAGCTTCGTGCTCAGTATGACAAGAATCCCAAGTCGCTGATAGGCCGCTTTTGGCGTTGGCAAATCAATTTCTGCCCCAGTTGGCGTGGCTATTTCAAGACGCTGCCGCCCGAGAAGCAGGAAGAACTGCGCAAGAAATATGACTTTTGGAAGTATTAATGTCTGGTATAATTATCTTTAATATAGAGTGTTTCCACCAATGAAACATATTATGTCATTTGTGATTGTTGCATTGGCATTTGCTGCAAGTGTATTCACTGTTAGTGCAACCGACAATTATGTACGCATATCTGGCACAAAGCTGAAAGGTCGCGACGGCCAGACGCTTGTGATGCGTGGCACGAACTGCGGCAACTGGATGGTGCGCGAACCGTACATGATGAACACTTCCGGAAACTTGGACCGCCAATTCAAGTTTGACCAGATGCTGGCAGATGTGTGCGGTGAAGAAAAAGTTGAAGAGTTCGACCGTTTGTGGATGGACAATAACTTCTGCGAAGAGGATATGAAGTTCCTCGCAGAACAAGGCTTCAACACCTTACGCGTGCCGATGCACTATAAATACTTCACCCTGCCCATAGAGAAGGAACCTGTAGCTGGAGAACAGACATGGCTACAAGAAGGCTTCGACCGCATCGACTCCATGTGTGTCTGGGCAGAAAGATGGGGCATTCTGCTCATACTGGACATGCATGCTTGCCCTGGCGGTCAGTCGTCTGGAGATATATGCGACTACGACTCCAGCAAGCCCTCCTTGTGGGAAAGTGAAGCCAATCGCACGAAACTGACAGCCTTGTGGAAAAAGATTGCCGAACGCTATAAGGACCAGAAGTGTGTGGCAGCATACGACCTCATCAACGAAACCAACTGGACACTCCCCAGCAGCAACAAACTCTTGTGGGACACCTTCAAAGCCATCATTAAGGCGATCCGAACAGTGGACACCAACCATATCGTCATCTTGGAAGGCAATTCCTACAGCAACGACTATACTGGTTTCCCATCGACCAAGATGGACACGAAGATGATGCTGCAGTTCCATCGATATGGCGTGTATAACACAAAAGAGCAAGTGCAATACATGGCCGATATGGCCACGAAGTACAGATGCCCCGTCTATATTGGCGAGTTCGGCGAGAACAGCAACTCATGGACAGCCGGATGCGTCCGTCTCTATGAGGAAGCAATGCAGTTTGCCGCATGGACTTGTTGGCCAATGAAGAAGAGCAACATCAATAGCATCCTGCAAGTCAAGCGTGTTTCCAGTTACGACAATGTCATCAGCCAATGGCAGAATGGCAGCCACCCCTCTGCGACGACGCTTTGGAATGCTTGCAAGGCATGGGCAGAAGCACAGCATATCAGTCGCTGCATCGTGCGAACAGATTACCTCGATGCGCTCCTGCGACGTCCTTTCGACGATGATTGTCTGCCGTTTGCTGACTATCAGACGGGTGACTATATCTATGCTGCACACTATGACATGGGCGCTCCAGGCAGAGCATACTGGGACACAGATGATGCTTCATATCAGTATAGTGGAGAGGATTTTACCTCATGGCAGAGAGGATGGACATATCGCAATGATGGGGTGGACATTTATGACAGCCCCAATGATACCAAAAACTGTGGATATTATGTGGGAGAAACAAAGGACGGAGAATGGTTACAGTACACAATAGATAACCCCAGTGAAGCTGGCAAATGGCAGCTGCAACTGCGTTATGCCATAAACTCCGGTTCGTCGATTGTGCGTATCACCGTCAATGACCGACCAGTCACGGCCTCTACAAAGCTGACATCCACAGGAGGATACACTACATGGCGTACAAAATCATTCTCCAACATTATCCTTCCGAAGGGAATCTTTCGCGTGCGAATATATATAGAAAAAGGTGGACTCAACATTAACTGGTTGCGCTTCTTAAGTAGAAGGGAAGCTTCGGAGCAGGAACTGCAAGTATTAGAACCAGATTTGGACGCGGGACGCAATCATCTCCTGAATGGAGAATGCGAATATCAGGGCGCATGGCAAACAGCAGCCCTGGCTTCCGTGAACAATGCCAAGTATGAGTGGAACTCGACTGCCAGCACTCCAACTGCCGGCAATGGCGGAGCACTCCGTATCTCCTCTGCACGTAACCATTCACTCAACACGGTGGTGTATCAACCGGTAGAGGTCATAGCAGGACATACCTATTCAGCCGATGTGGCCGTGCGAGGTGCCAGTGGTAATGGAGATTTCTGGATACAAGCGTTCGTCGTTAAAGATAAACCAAAGGACTATGCTGATGAAGGACTGAGCGAAGCCAATACAATCGGCCAGCTTAATTCGTGGTTGGATGCTTCTCTTGCTGAGTATGATGGTATGATGTCTGCTAAGGCCAGAACAGGAAGTAACCATACGGTTGGCACGATGAAATGGAAAGCCACAGCCACAGGAACCGTTTACTTTGCACTGAAGGTCGGTTCCAGTAAAACCTCTTTCGGCTACTCATTCGATAACTTTACACTTACAGATTTAACGGCAATCGAGACAGGTATCGACCAAGTTCAAGCAGATGAGTGTTGGCAACAAGACTCGAAATTCTCTTCTATCAGGAGGAACAAAGCATACAATATGTGCGGGCAAGCAGTGGACACGAGGCAGGTTACTCCTGGCATTTATATCGTAACCAATGGGAAATGCTCGCAGAAAGTAATGAAGGTCCATTAAGGTATGTCCATTTAGCTATGGACAGTTCCGCCATAACTGAAGTCGGAAATGCCTGAAAAAAGAAATTTATTCCTTATTATTTCTCTTTGTTACCTTTTCTTTGTACCTTTGCACAGTTTAAAGACAAATTCAATAATAAAAAAGACATGAAAAGAACACTAATCTACACGTTGGCAATGCTGTTCTGCATGCTGGTAAGTGCGCAGACGGGCATCACACCCGAGGTGCTCAAGCAGCTCGAGGGCAGCTATACCGGTACGCCAGCCGAGAAGGCGCTCCGCAATGCTATCAGCAATGTCGGCATCGCAAAGATGGCCATCAATCAGGAGAATGCAGGTGCCAAGGACAAGCACTTCGACATTGAGATTAAGAACACAGGCATTACCGACCAGAAGAGTAGCGGCCGTTGCTGGCTCTTTACAGGACTTAATGTGCTGAGGGGCAGGGCAATGAAGAAGCTCGGCACGAAGGATCTCGTCCTCAGCCAGTGCTACCTCTTCTTCTTCGACCAGCTCGAGAAGAGCAACCTCTTCCTGCAAGGCATTATTGACACCCGCAAACAACCCATTGACAGCGAGATGGTGCGCTGGCTCTTCCAACATCCTCTCTCCGACGGCGGCACCTACACCGGCGTGGCCGACCTCGCCACGAAGTACGGCGTCATCCCTGCCGACATCATGCCCGAAACCTATGTCAGCAACAGCACCAGCGAGTTCTGCGGCCACCTGAAGAGGAAGCTCCGCGAGTTCGGCATCACTCTGCGCGAGAAGAGCGAGGCTGGCATGAGCGAGAAGCAGCTGCAGACCATGAAGGTGGAGCAGCTCGGCACTGTCTACAAGATGCTCGTCATGGCCTACGGCGTGCCTCCGAAAGAGTTCACATGGAAGGACAAGACCTACACTCCCCAGAAGTTCTTCAAGGACTTTTGCATCGAGGACGGCGAAGACCTCAACAAGGACTACGTGATGCTGATGAACGACCCAAGTCGCCCATATAATAAGGTATATGAGATTGACTACGACCGCCACGTCTACGACGGACACAATTGGCTCTACGTCAACTTGCCAATCGAGGAGCTGGAGAACATTGCCATCGCTTCCCTGAAGGACAGCAGCCAAATCTACTTCAGCTGCGACGTCAATAAGTTCCTCGACCGCAGCACAGGCATCGCCGACCTAAAGAACTTCGACTACGGAAGCCTTCTGGGGACAACCTTCGGCATGGACAAGAAGCAACGCATCCAGACCTTCGACAGCGGCAGCACACACGCCATGACCCTGATGGCCGTTGACCTCGACGGCGAAGGCAAGGCTAAGAAGTGGAAGGTGGAGAACAGCTGGGGCTCGGACAGCGGCGCAAACGGCTACATCATTATGACCGACGAATGGTTCCGCGAGTACATGTTCCGCATTGTAGCGAACCGCAAGTACTGTCCCGCCTCAGTTCTCGACATTCTGAAGCAGAAACCAGTCCGTCTGCCGGCATGGGACCCAATGTTTAGCGAGGAGGATTAAGATGGATACAACACGACAAAACAAGATAGCTCGCCTCGTTCAGAAAGAGTTGAGCGACATCTTCCAGAAGCAGACGAGTGCGATGAGAGGCGTCTTGGTGAGCGTCAGTGCTTGCCGCGTCAGCCCCGACCTGAGTGTGTGTCGCGTCTATCTCAGCGTCTTCCCAAGCGAGAAGGCGGAAGAGATTGTACAGAACATCAATGCCAACCAGAAGCAGGTCCGCTTCGAGCTCGGCACAAGAGTAGGCAAGCAGCTCCGCATCATCCCTGAGCTTAAGTTCTTTGTGGACGACTCATTAGATTATGTCGAACACATCGACGAACTGCTCAAGCAATGAACTATGAATTGTTCATAGCAAGGCGTTATCTTTTCGCCAAGAAGAGCCATCATGCCATTAACATCATCAGTGGCATTTCGGTGCTTGGTGTGGCCGTCGCAACAATGGCGATGGTGGTGACGTTGAGCGTCTTCAACGGCTTCCAAGACCTCGTCGCAGACCTCTTCACGGCATTCGATTCGGAGTTGCGAGTCACGCCAAAAGACGGGCAGACCATCGAGGTGAAGGACAAGGACTTGCTTTGGCTCAAGCAGAGCGATGTGGTGGCGGTCTTCACGCCAGTCCTCGAAGGTCAGGCACTCGTCGTAGAAGGCGGCAAGCAGCAGGTCGTCACCATCAAAGGGGTGGCGGACAACATAACGAAGCAAGGCCACATCGAGGACATCCTTTATGGAGACGGGCACTTCTGCCTGCATGCTGACATTTTGGAGTACGGCATTTTGGGCATCCAGCTGGCTCAGCAGCTCGGCCTCCCTGCAAACTTCGAGAACCCGCTTCAAGTGTATGCTCCAAAGCCTGGTGAGCGTGTCAATATCGGCAACCCGCTCTCTTCCTTCAACCACGACGAGCTGCAAAGTCCGGGTGTGGTCTTTATGGTAAGGCAGGCAAAGTATGATGCCAACTACATCCTCACCAGCCTTGGCTTTGCCCAACGTCTTTTCGACAGAGAGGGTAGGGTGTCGAGTGTCGAACTGAAGATCAAGGATGGTCTCAAGGCAGACAAGGTCAAGGAGCAACTGAAGGCACAGCTTGGCGAACGCTTCAAGGTCGAAGACCGTTACGAGCAACAGAACGAGGTCTTCCGAGTGATGCGTATCGAGAAGTTCATCTCTTATTTGTTCCTCTCCTTCATCTTGCTTGTGGCTTGCTTCAACATCATCGGTTCGCTTTCGATGCTGATGATAGACAAGCGGCAGGACATCCAAACCCTACGCAGTCTTGGTGCAAACGATTCGCAAATCTGCACCATCTTCCGTCTCGAAGGCCACATTATCTGCCTTGCCGGAGCTTTGCTTGGCTTGATTTTGGGCGGCATCCTCTGTTGGATTCAACAAGAGTACGGCGTCGTGACAATGGGCGACAGCGAAGGCAGCTTCATCATCGAGACCTATCCGGTTAGCGTCTATTTGGCCGACATCCTGCTCATCCTCGTCACCGTCCTTGCCGTCGGTTGGCTTGCAATATGGTATCCTGTACGCTACCTGACAAGAAAGTTGTTGACGAGCGAGTGATTTTGAATTCTGAATTTATAACTATTGAATTGTGGCAACCGCATATCCCTTCGCCCGTCCGCTTTATGTAATGGCAAAACCTGCAGGTCCGTTGTGCAATCTGCGTTGCCAGTACTGCTATTATTTGGAGAAGCAACACCTCTCGGAACGTTTGCAAGGCGGGATGACGGACAAGCTTCTTGAGCAATACATTCGCGACTACATCGGTGTTCAGCAAATGCCTGACGTGCTCTTCACCTGGCACGGTGGCGAACCCATGCTCAAGCCTTTAAGTTTTTATCAAAAGGCAGTCAAGCTTCAGCAGTATTATGGCCGAGGCAAGCGCATTAGCAACAGCATACAGACCAACGGCCTCTACCTTACGCCCGAATGGTGCCAGTTCCTTCACGACGAAGGCTGGCTTGTGGGCATCAGCATCGACGGCACAAAGGAGCAGCACGATGCTTATCGTCGCGATGTTCAAGGCAATGGCACTTGGGACAGAGTGATGGCTGGCATAAAGCTGCTCAACGAATATGGTGTCGAGTGGAATGCGATGGCAACCGCCAATCACCATAATGCCCAAGACCCGTTGGCCTTCTACAAGTTCTTCCGTGATGAATTGCATTGCAAGTTCTTGCAAATCAGTCCTGTTGTGGAGCGCATCAGGGAACATAGTGACGGACGTCATTTGGCTCAACTCTTCGACGAGAATTGTCCCGTAGCGCCCTTCAGCATTCGGCCAGAAGAGTGGGGGAGGTTCATGTGTGCCATCTT
>OCTX014530731.1_pt1 | contig 12661 bp, 8 predicted proteins | sample 1539691 | NCBI WGS metagenome assembly OCTX01 (sample SAMN02144231, study PRJEB22623) | gut metagenome | biome: sheep rumen | host: Ovis aries | place: New Zealand
CCAAGAACACCGTTCTTCATTGCATCCTCGAAGCCCTTCTGTACTGAAGGAATGAACTCCTTAGGCACGTTACCGCCCTTAACCTCGTTGACAAACTGCAGGCCACCGTTCTCCTTGATGTCCCAGTCTGCATCAACGGGACCAACGTTAACGATGATGTCGGCGAACTTACCGCGACCACCCGACTGCTTCTTATATACCTCGCGGAGGTTAACCTCCTTGGTGATAGCCTCTTTGTAGTTAACCTGTGGCTTACCCTGGTTACACTCAACCTTGAACTCACGCTTCAGACGGTCGATGATGATGTCGAGGTGAAGTTCACCCATACCAGAGATAACGGTCTGACCGCTCTGCTCGTCGGTATGCACGGTGAATGTTGGATCTTCCTCAGCCAGTTTAGCAAGACCGTTGTCGAGTTTAGCGATGTCGGCCTGGCTCTTTGGCTCAACGGCGATAGAAATCACGGTGTCAGGGAAGGTGATGCTCTCAAGGATGATTGGGTGCTCCTCGTCGCAGAGGGTATCACCAGTACGGATATCCTTGAAGCCAACGCCTGCGCCGATGTCACCAGCGTCGATGCTGTCCATTGGCTGCTGCTTGTTAGAGTTCATCTGGAACAGACGGCTCACGCGCTCCTTCTTGCCCGAGCGGGTGTTGAAGACGTAAGAACCAGCCTCAACCTTACCAGAGTAAACGCGGAAGAACACCAGACGGCCAACGTATGGGTCGGTGGCAATCTTGAATGCGAGTGCCGATGTAGGATCGTCCTCTGATGGCTTGCGGTCTTCCTCTTCGCCGGTGTTAGGATTCTCACCAATGATAGCGGGAGTGTCCAGTGGTGATGGGAGGAATGCGCAAACATAGTCGAGAAGCGTCTGAACGCCCTTGTTCTTGAAAGAAGAACCACAGAGCATTGGGGTACACTCCATTGCGAGAGTACCCTTGCGGATAGCGGCGATGAGTTCCTCCTCGGTGATAGAGTTAGGATCGTCGAAGAACTTCTCCATGAGAGCCTCGTCGAACTCAGCGGCAGCCTCAACCAGTTTGTCGCGCCACTCCTGTGCCTCGTCCTTCAGGTCGTCTGGAATCTCGTCAACCTCAAACTCTGCACCCTGTGTCTCGTCGTGCCAGATGATAGCCTTCATCTTCAGCAGGTCAACGATGCCCTTGAATGTCTCCTCCTGTCCGATAGGAATAACCAGAGAAACAGGATTTGCACCGAGCACGTCCTTCATCTGCTGCAGCACATCGTAGTAGTTGGCACCCGAACGGTCCATCTTGTTAACATAACCCAGACGTGGCACATTGTACTTGTCGGCCTGGCGCCATACAGTCTCACTCTGAGGCTGCACGCCACCAACAGCGCAGTATGTAGCAACGGCACCGTCGAGCACACGCAGTGAGCGCTCCACCTCAGCGGTGAAGTCAACGTGTCCCGGAGTGTCAATCAAGTTGATCTTGTATTGCTTGTCATTATAGTGCCAGTAGCATGTGGTAGCGGCAGAAGTGATGGTGATACCACGCTCCTGCTCCTGTGCCATCCAGTCCATGGTGGCAGCGCCGTCATGCACCTCGCCCAGTTTATGAGTCTTACCTGTGTAGTAAAGGATTCGCTCTGATGTTGTCGTCTTACCGGCATCGATGTGTGCCATGATACCGATGTTACGAGTCAAATGTAAATCTTGTTTTGCCATTGTTTAAAGTCTTACCCTATTCTTTTGTCGCTCTGCACTGTGAAGCGCGTTGCGAGTTCTTTATTACCTTTTTACCTTATATTATATTAGAAACGGAAGTGAGCGAATGCACGGTTAGCCTCGGCCATGCGGTGCATGTCCTCCTTACGCTTGAATGCGCCACCCTGGTTGTTGTAGGCATCCATAATCTCGGCAGCGAGTTTCTCAGACATACTCTTGCCACCGCGCTTGCGAGCGAAAAGGATAAGGTTCTTCATAGACACACTCTCCTTGCGGTCAGGACGAATCTCAGTAGGCACCTGGAATGTAGCACCACCGATACGACGGCTCTTTACCTCCACCTGAGGGGTAATGTTGTCGAGAGCCTGCTTCCATATCTCCAGAGCGGGCTTCTCCTCGTTCTGCATCTTGGCAGCAACGATATCGAGTGCACCGTAGAAAATCTCATACGACGTGTTCTTCTTTCCGTCGTACATCAGATGGTTAACGAACTTTGACACCTTTGTGTCGTTGAATCTTGGATCCGGCAGGATCACACGCTTCTTTGGTTTTGCTTTTCTCATTTTTTTATTTAATATTAATCATTCTGCATGGGGCTGTTCTTTTTGTTCTTCAACGTCTTCACCAAGACATTTACTCAACCTTTTCAACAATTACCGATTGTTATCGGCTTAGTTGCTTACGCTCGGCAAACGAAAATATCACCTTTGCCCTCGCTTAGTCGCAACTTCCTCCAGCAAAACTTGTGAAATTCTTTTGTATTTTTGTGGACGGTAACGTCCGCCATGACGTTTCTTTAAAACGGGGCCAGCCCCAAGCCATCTCCGGCTTTAGCCTGGCCTCCGGTTTTTTACTTCTTCTGCTTTGGACGCTTAGCGCCATACTTTGAGCGGCGCTGTGTGCGGTTTGCTACACCTGCAGTATCGAGAGTACCGCGAACGATGTGATAGCGCACACCTGGAAGGTCCTTAACACGGCCACCGCGAACGAGCACGATAGAGTGCTCCTGCAAGTTGTGGCCTTCTCCTGGAATGTAAGAGTTAACCTCTTTCTGATTTGTCAAACGCACACGCGCAACCTTGCGCATTGCAGAATTAGGCTTCTTAGGAGTCGTAGTATAAACGCGAACGCAAACGCCACGACGCTGTGGACATGAGTCCAGAGCGGGCGACTTGCTCTTATCTACGAGCACCTTTCTGCCTTTTCTTACCAATTGTGAAATTGTAGGCATTGTTTTACTTTTTTTTGAATTATATATTTATTTTCGTTATTTTCAGTGGGTTACGGACACATAGATACAATTTGCCCGTTTTGGGGTGCAAAGGTACAAAGAATTTTGCTAAACACCTAATTTTATAAAAGATGAATTTTTCGTTAGTTGGATATTTAACAAAATATAACATCTATTTGTTATACTTTACAGGGGAAAGAAGTGACGAGTACCTTTTTCGCCACAATAAGGAAGCGAAGAAAGCACTCGTCAGACAGAATTTACGCCTCTGGCTTACCATTGCCAAACGGCGCGATGGTGCGTGGCTGCTGGTTGGGAATCTGTATTTTCCCGAACTGCGTTTCATAGCGCATGATGTTGTCTTGCAGCGCGATGAGGAGACGCTTTGCATGCTCAGGAGCCAGAATGACACGGCTCTTCACCTGCGCCTTGGGCACACCTGGGAGGATGCGCGCAAAGTCGAGCACGAAGTCGCTGCTCGAGTGAGTTATCACCGCGAAGTTGGCATACTGTCCCTGTGCCACTTCCTGCGGCAACTCCATCTGGAGTCCCTGCTGGTTATTGTTCTGATTGTTGTCTGCCATATTATTATGAGTTTAGGAGTTTGGGAGTTCTGGAGTTTGGTAATTGTTGTGTGCAGAATACCGGGTAACGACTATTCTTCACTCAACATCCACCCGATCCGTCATTCGTGATTAAATACTCTTGTACTTTTCTGCCTGCGCCTGAATCAGTTCCTTGTCGTCAAAATAGTTGATGCGCATAGCAGCCTTAACCTCCGAGAGTGTCTGTGCAGCCACCTCGCGTGCTGCTTCAGAGCCTTTCTTCAGAATGTTGTACACCTCGGGGATGTCCTGCTCGAACTCATGGCGACGCTGGCGGATTGGCTCCAGACGATCGTTGAGTACCTTTGTCAAGAACTTCTTGCACTTCATGTCGCCCAGTCCGCCACGGCGGTAGTGGTCTTTCACCTCGTCAAGATTCTTATAGTCGGGCCAGAACTTCTCGAAATCGTCGTCGGTGGCGAAGGCGTCAAGATAGGTAAACACCACGTTGCCCTCCACATGACCTGGGTCTTCCACCTGCAAGTGGGCAGGGTCGGTGTATGCCGACTTCACCTTCTTCTCCACTTCCTTTGCGGTGTCGCTCAGATAGATGCAGTTGCCAAGGCTCTTCGACATCTTGGCATTGCCATCAGTTCCGGGCAGGCGGAGACACACCTGATTGGTAGGCAGCATTATCTGCGGCTCCACGAGAACGGGAGCATAGGTCTGGTTGAAACGTCGAACTATTTCACGGCACTGCTCCAACATCGGCTCCTGGTCCTCGCCTGCCGGCACGGTGGTAGCCTTGCAGAACGTGATGTCGGCAGCCTGAGATATCGGATATGTAAAGAATCCCACAGGCACGCCCTCGCCGAAGTTTCTCATCTGCAACTCGCTCTTCACCGTTGGGTTGCGCTGCAAACGTCCCACGTTCACAAGGTTCATGAAATATACTGTGAGTTCAGCAAGTTCCGGAATCATCGACTGTATGAACAGTGTCACCTTCTCCGGGTCAAGACCCACAGAGAGATAGTCGAGAGCCACCTCTATAATGTTCTGGCGCACCTTCTCGGGATTGTCAGCGTTATCAGTAAGAGCCTGAACATCGGCAACGAAGACAAACATCCTGTCATAGTCACCCTCGTTTTGCAACTCCACACGGCGGCGAAGCGAACCAACATAGTGACCTAAATGCAAGCGACCAGTAGGACGGTCGCCAGTAAGAATAATCTTTCCCATAATGATTTTTATACGTTTCTGCCTGCAAAGTTAGTGCAAACCAAGCGAAATACAAAAAGATTTTTCTTTTTTCATACATTATTTGTTTGCAGGAAAGTTTTTTTGTACTATCTTTGCATCGGCTACAACCAACATTACAACTTAAATTTATGTATAATTCTAAAAACAACATCTTATGAAAACAATTCTCTTTTCCATTTTAATGATGTTCGTGTTCAACATCACAGCATCGGCGCAAGTGAAGACATTCAAAACCGTAACAGAAGATGACGCAATGGTGGTGAACGCAAGCGACTGCATCGACCGAGTAGGCAACAACTACCTTATATGGGTGCGTTATGACTACAAAAGCAATAAATTATGCAAGAAAGGCGCTAAGCGCGACGGCGTTAGCGGCAAGCCTGTGAGAGCAGAGGTGCTCTATGAGTTTGACGAACCATGCCTCACCTACCGCATCGTTTGCAAGAAATACTACGACAAGAACGATTCTGTATTGAAAGAAATCAACTACTTCAATGCTCCGTGGAACCAAATAGGCGAAATCGACTATTCGCTCAAACTTGGTATATACATGTCAGGCCAGTTCAACATTACCGTTGGATAACGGAGCATTAGAATGCGTTTTAGGATTAAAACATTCAAAAAACACATGTAAGTAAAAGAATGGCAAGGAAACTGTTTTGCGAGATTTCACCTTTCACCTATCGCCTGTCGGTGGAGAAAGAGATTATGAAACGCCACCTCAACGACTTCCTCAACAAAACCCGTTTCGCACGGGAAAGAACCAAGGAGCCGCTGCCCACGCTCGTCTATCAACACAACTCGCTGATACGTCGCCGCTTGGGCAACGTGAACATGCAGTTGCAAGAGAACAAGGCCAACAACCTGGCACTGGCGGTGAAACACATCAACGGTTTGCTGATACGTCCTGGCGAGACATTCTCTGTGTGGAAGATGATAGGAAGGACTACCAAAAAGAAAGGATATAAAGAGGGACTAACAATAGAAAAGGGGGAACCATCACAGGGAATAGGAGGAGGCATGTGCCAACTCTCGAACCTCATCCACTGGATGGTGCTGCACAGCGACCTCACCATTACGGAGCATCATCACCATGACGCACTCGACCTCTTCCCCGACTTCGGCAGACAGATACCTTTCGGAACAGGCACCAGCATCTCATACAACTACATCGACTACAGGGTGAAGAACAACACCGCCAACACCTATCAACTCAGGTTATGGGTAGATGACGAGTACCTGTGTGGAGAACTCCGCGCAGCAGAGCAACTTCCGCACACATTCCACATCCATGCAGAAAACGAGTTCTTCTCACGCGAAAACGGCATCGTCTATCGCAACGGTCAAGTTTATCGCGACACCATCGATCGCACCACTGGCAAATGCGTTGAAAAACAACTGATTCGCACCAACCACGCAAGAGTGATGTACGAGTGTCCGCCCGACCTTGTGATAAAAGAGTTGTGAGAACGGCGCAGCAGATAAATGATTTAGCAATGCAAGAACATGTCTGTCAGAGAGCGAAAGATGCCCAATGAAATAGTCAAAGATGTCCTTTGAAATTGCCAAAGATGCTTCATGAGATTGCCAAAGACACATCATTGGAATGTAAGTGATGCCAAACGGGGGAACAAAGTTAATAACATTGTTCAACAAAGTTATTAAGATTGTCGAACAAAGTTATTAAGATTGTTCAACAAAGTTATTAACTTTGTTCCGCCATTTGTATTCTATTGATAGCCAAGTAGTTATAAACCGCGTTTTAACATGGCATTTCCTGCCACCTAAGAAGCCACTTTTTCAATGCCCTCCCCTACCCTTTTCTTATTTATGTAGAGGACGATACAATAGTACATTTCCACGATGAAATTTGGAATTGTACAAGATTGTGAGTAATTTTGTGAGAGAATAAACCTATAGCAAAATGGAAAACAAAAAGACAACGATACATCATTACGAGGACGGAACGGCAAGCGTACTGCATAAAGCGGTGGTCTATACAGAACTGCGGTTCTATCAGCGGAGCGATGTGCTCTACCAACTGACACAGGAGTTCTGCAAACGCTATCTACCGCAATATGGCGACCGCACGGTTGACCAGATGGTGCAGGCGGCACGAAGTACCAAACAGAATATTGCCGAAGGCAGCAGCGACGGTCAGACATCTACTGAAACGGAATTGAAACTGCTGGGCATTGCCCGCGGCAGCAACAAAGAACTGATGGAGGACTATCAGGACTATATGAAACGTAAGGGACTGAACGAATGGTATGCCGCCAAGAATCCGCGATTTGAGCGGATGCATGAATTTTGCAAGTACCATAGCAAATATGAGGACTATCGGGAGATGCTACCCAAGATGAACGATGAGGAACTGGCGAATATGGCCATCTGTCTATGTCATCAGGTGGACAAGGCCATGACGAAATACATAGAGCGGAAAGACCGTGAGTTTACTACAGAAGGCGGAATCCGCGAACGGATGACGGCCGCCCGCCTGGGACAAAGGGAAACACAAAGGCAAATTATAGAGCGGCAAGCCAGGGAAATAGAAGCACTCCAAAAGGAGGTGTGCAGACTGAAAGACAGGCTGAGATCAGCCGAGATAAAAGATTAAAGCCAGAAAATCTGGAGTTTCTGGATTTTCCAGAACTACCGGGCTTCTGAGAAAAAGAGGTCGTGTCAAAATAACAGACACGACCTCTTTATTATAGTTATCAGGAGTATGAACTTAATCCTCCTCTTCTTTTGAAGCGAAGTCGAGAACATTCTTCCTGTTGGCCTGCATGCGCTCGTAATCCTCGCGCGACCCGACAACGAGTTTGTCGAACTCGCGGAGACCAGTACCGGCAGGTATGAGGTGACCGCAGATAACGTTCTCCTTCATACCCTCGAGGTAATCCACCTTTCCGCGTATTGCAGCCTCGTTGAGCACCTTTGTTGTCTCCTGGAACGAAGCAGCCGACATGAAACTCTTTGTCTGGAGTGCAGCACGCGTGATACCCTGAAGTATCTGTGTTGACGTTGCCGGCACTGCATCGCGCACCTGTACCAAGCGGAGGTCGCGGCGCTTGAGCATAGAGTTCTCGTCGCGCAGTTTGCGTGCAGAGATTATCTGTCCTGCGTGGAGAGTCTCGCTGTCGCCTGGGTCTTCAACATATTTCTTACCCCAGATGCGGTCGTTCTCCTCTGCGAAGTCGAGTTTATCGACAATCTCCTGCTCGAGGAATGTGGTGTCGCCTGGATCGTTGATCTGCACCTTGCGCATCATCTGGCGCACGATAATCTCGAAGTGCTTGTCGTTGATCTTCACACCCTGCAGACGGTAAACGTCCTGAACCTCGTTAACGATATACTCCTGCACTGCGGTAGGACCCTTGATGGCGAGGATGTCGTTAGGTGTGATGACACCGTCAGAGAGCGGTGTGCCGGCGCGCACTGCGTCGTGCTCCTGAACAAGAATCTGCTTAGAGAGCGACACGAGATACTTGCGCTGCTCGCCAGTCTTCGATGTGATGATGATCTCGCGGTTGCCGCGCTTCACCTTGCCCATTGTCACCTCACCGTCGATTTCGGAAACCACAGCGGGGTTGCTTGGGTTGCGGGCCTCGAAGAGTTCGGTAACACGTGGAAGACCTCCGGTGATGTCACCACCCATATTCACTGTACGTGGAATCTTGACGAGTGTGACACCAGTGCTTACGGTCTGTCCGTCCTCAACGATAACGTGACCTCCCACTGGGAAACTGTAGGTTCCCACCACGTTGCCATTGGCATCAATGATGTCGCAGGTAGGCACGCGGGTGTGGTCTCTCGACTCAATGATAATCTTCTCGGTAAGACCTGTTGTCTCGTCGGTCTCAGCCTTGAATGTAGTACCCTCTATCACGTTCTGGAAACGCAGAGTACCTGCATATTCTGTAACGATGACAGCGTTGAATGGGTCCCACTTAGCGATAAGGTCGCCCTTACGCACCTCTGACTTATTGGTGAAATAGAGTGATGAGCCGTATGGAACGGGCACTGTAGAGAGTACGATGCCAGTGTTGACATCAACGAAGCGAGCCTCGGCAAGACGGCTTACCACCATCTGGCACTTCACTTCGCCATTCTCTCCCTGCTCCACGAATGGTACAGTACGGATTTCCTCAAATTCTACGCGGCTGTCGCTCTTTGCCACGATGCTTGCGTTGGCAGCAGCGTTACCAGCCACACCACCGGCGTGGAAAGTACGAAGTGTCAACTGAGTACCTGGCTCACCGATAGCCTGTGCTGCGATGACGCCGACAGCCTCGCCCTTCTGCACCATGCGCTGTGTAGCGAGGTTGCGTCCGTAACACTTCATGCAGACACCCTTCTTGCTCTCGCAAGTGAGCACTGAGCGAATCTCAACCATCTCGATAGGAGACTCCTCGATGGCGCGTGCTATAGGCTCGGTGATTTCCTCGCCTGCACCCACAAGCAGTTCGCCTGTTGATGGGTTGGTGATGTCGTGAACCGACACACGGCCAAGGATGCGCTCATAGAGAGTGGAGATTACCTCCTCACCGTTCTTGAGTGCTGTACACTCCAGACCGCGCAATGTGCCGCAGTCCTCCTCGGTGATAATCACATCATGGCTGACGTCAACAAGACGACGTGTCAGATAACCTGCATCGGCAGTCTTCATAGCGGTGTCGGCAAGACCCTTACGGGCACCGTGGGTAGAGATGAAGTACTCGAGCACCGACATACCCTCCTTGAAGTTAGAGAGGATAGGGTTCTCAATGGTACCGCGTCCCTCAGCACCGGCTTTCTGCGGCTTGGCCATCAGACCACGCATACCAGCCAACTGCTTAATCTGGTCCTTAGAACCACGGGCACCAGAGTCGAGCATCATATAAACAGCGTTGAAGCCCTGGTCGGCCTCTGTCATCTGCTTGAGGAGGATGTCACCGAGACGGTTGTTAACGTGTGTCCAGGTGTCGATAACCTGGTTGTAACGCTCGTTGTCGGTGATGAATCCCATGTTATAGTTGTCCTTGATGGCCTGCACTTCCTCGTTACCTTTCTGCACCAGTTCTTCCTTCTCTTTCGGAATGATGATGTCGTCGAGGTTGAACGAAAGTCCTGCGAGGTATGCCATGCGGTAACCGAGGTTCTTGATACCGTCGAGGAACTCGCATGCCTCGGCAAAGCCCACCTTATTAATAACGTCGGCGATGATATCGCGGAGCGACTTCTTAGAAATCACCTTGTTCACGAAGCCAACCTCATCAGGTATGATGCCGTTGACAATGACACGACCCACAGAGGTCTCAACAGTGTGATTGTAGTAGTTGCCGTTCTCGTCAACGTCCTTTACAACCACCTTCACCTGAGAGTGGAGGTCGCACTTGCCCTCGTTGTGGGCGATGATTGCCTCCTCCGGTCCATAGAATGAGAGACCCTCACCCTTTGCACCCGGACGAATCTTAGTGATGTAATAGAGTCCGAGCACCATATCCTGCGACGGCACGGTGATAGGAGCGCCGTTGGCAGGGTTAAGGATGTTGTGACTCTGCAGCATCAGCAACTGTGCCTCGAGGATTGCCTCGTTGCTCAGTGGGAGGTGGACAGCCATCTGGTCACCGTCGAAGTCGGCGTTGAACGCAGTACATGCCAGTGGGTGGAGTTGGATTGCCTTACCCTCGATGAGTTTCGGCTGGAATGCCTGGATACCGAGACGGTGAAGTGTAGGAGCACGGTTGAGGAGCACGGGGTGACCCTTCATTACATTCTCAAGGATGTCCCAGATAACTGGCTCGCGGCGGTCAACAATCTTCTTTGCCGACTTCACGGTCTTCACGATGCCGCGCTCTATGAGTTTGCGAATGATGAATGGCTTGTAGAGTTCGGCAGCCATGAGTTTTGGCAGACCGCACTCGCCCATCTTCAACTCAGGACCAACAACGATAACCGAACGTGCAGAGTAGTCAACACGCTTACCGAGAAGGTTCTGACGGAAACGTCCCTGCTTACCCTTCAGCGAGTCGGACAATGACTTCAGAGGACGGTTGCTGTCGCTCTTCACTGCCGATGACTTGCGTGAGTTGTCGAAGAGTGAATCGACAGCCTCCTGCAGCATACGCTTCTCATTGCGAAGGATAACCTCTGGAGCCTTTATCTCGACGAGTCTCTTCAGGCGGTTGTTACGAATGATGACGCGACGGTAGAGGTCGTTAAGGTCGGATGTGGCGAAACGACCGCCATCCAGTGGAACGAGTGGGCGCAACTCTGGCGGAGTGACAGGGATAATCTTCATTATCATCCACTCCGGCTTGTTTATCTCCTTGCTCTGGCGGAATGCCTCAACCACCTGAAGTCGCTTCAGAGCCTCGGTCTTGCGCTGCTGTGAAGAGTCGGTATTGGCGAGGTTGCGCAGTTCGTAGGAGAGAGAGTCGAGGTCGATACCCTGGAGAAGGTCGTAGATTGCCTCGGCACCCATCTTTGCGATGAACTTGTTAGGATCGGTGTCCTCAAGATACTCGTTGTCCTTGGGGAGACTGTCCATGATGTTGATGTACTCGTCTTCCGAAAGGAGGTCGAACTTATGAGAACCGTTCACCTCGATGCCCTCGGCATCCTTCTTGTCTGCCATTACACCCGGCTGAATCACGATGTACTTCTCGTAATAGATCACAGCATCGAGTTTCTTGGTTGGCACACCCAGCAGATAGCCAATCTTGTTAGGCAAACTGCGGAAATACCAGATATGTGCCACAGGAACAACCAGTTCGATGTGGCCGGTACGCTCGCGGCGCACCTTCTTCTCGGTCACCTCTACGCCGCATCGGTCGCAGACGATGCCTTTGTAACGTATGCGCTTGTACTTGCCGCAACCGCACTCATAGTCCTTGGTAGGACCGAAGATGCGCTCGCAGAAGAGTCCGTCGCGCTCGGGCTTATATGTACGGTAATTTATAGTCTCTGGCTTGGTAACCTCGCCGAAACTGCTTTCGAGGATTTCCTCCGGCGAAGCAAGACCGATGGTAATCTTCGTAAAATTATTCTTTATCTTTGAATCTTTCTTGAAAGCCATATTTCTGAATTGTCAATTATCAATTATCAACTATCAATTAACATTAGTCGAGGGTTACACTGAGACCAAGACCGCGAAGTTCATGGAGGAGCACGTTGAGCGACTCAGGAATGCCCGGTGTAGGCATTGCCTCGCCCTTGACGATTGCCTCGTATGCCTTAGAGCGGCCCACAACATCATCAGACTTGATGGTCAGGATTTCCTGAAGTACGTGGCTGGCGCCGAATGCCTCGAGCGCCCAAACCTCCATCTCTCCGAAACGCTGTCCTCCGAACTGTGCCTTACCACCGAGTGGCTGCTGAGTGATGAGAGAGTACGGACCAATGGAACGTGCGTGCATCTTGTCTTCAACCATGTGGCCGAGTTTGAGGAAGTAGGTGATACCCACCGTTGCAGGCTGGTCGAAGCGCTCGCCTGTCTCACCATCGTAAAGATGAGTTGAGCAGAGGCGTGGCAGGCCTGCCTTGTCGGTCCACTCCTGGAGGTCCTCAAGTTTTGCACCGTCAAAGATAGGTGTAGCGAACTTCACGCCGAGACGCTTGCCAGCAGCACCGAGGATAGCCTCGAAAATCTGACCAAGGTTCATACGTGAAGGCACACCCAGCGGGTTGAGCACCAAGTCAACAGGACGACCGTCCTCGAGGAACGGCATGTCTTCCTGACGTACCACCTTTGAAACGATACCCTTGTTACCGTGGCGACCAGCGAGTTTGTCACCCACACCAATCTTACGCTTCTTTGCAACGTAAACCTTAGCCATCTGGAGGATGCCTGAAGGCAGTTCGTCGCCGATAGAGATAGCAAACTTGCGGCGCTTGTTCTCTGCATCAAGCAGTTTATACTTCTTGATGTAGTTCATGATAAGAGCCTG
>OCTX012170759.1_pt1 | contig 12654 bp, 18 predicted proteins | sample 1539691 | NCBI WGS metagenome assembly OCTX01 (sample SAMN02144231, study PRJEB22623) | gut metagenome | biome: sheep rumen | host: Ovis aries | place: New Zealand
AGCAAGGTTATATTTAAGTAAGAAAAGAAAAAAGGCTCGTTTCACAACGAACCTTTTCCCCAAAAAATTACTTAAAAAACTAAATTAATCAACCATAAACCTTAACCATTAATTCTATTTGAGTGCAAATTTACTACATAAATTGGATTAATACAAATTTTATCCGTTAAATAATGTTTATCTAGCACTATTTGTCGTATATTTAACGGTTTTTGTCGCATTTCAAACGTTTTTTTACAATTAATTGCGCCCAATTCAGTATCTTTGCAGCATAATAATATGATTATAGAGAATATTGGAATTATGACAGAGAAAGAGAAAATGCTCAGTGGCGAAGTGTATTCTGCTGTTGACCAGCAACTATTGGAAGAGTTGATGGCAACAAGGGATAAGATTTTTGAATACAACTCTCTTCGTCCGTCAGAGACTGAGAGGATGAAGGAAATCATCAAGAAACTGTTCGGTTATGTGGGTGACGACAATTTCCTGCTCAATCAGCCTTTCCGCTGTGACTACGGCAAACAGATAAGCATTGGCAAGCGGTTCTTTGCCAATTTCAATTTTACGGTGCTCGATGAAGCGCGTGTCACTATTGGCGATGACTGTTTCATCGGTCCTAACGTTAGCATCTACACCGCTTGTCATAGCACTGACCCTGTGGAGCGCAACACTCGCCAGGAATGGGCTAAGCCTGTCACCATCGGTAATAACGTGTGGATTGGTGGTAGCGTAACCATACTCCCAGGAGTAACAATCGGTGATAACGTAACCATTGGTGCCGGTTCTGTGGTCACTAAGGATATTCCGTCTAACTCAGTTGCCGTTGGCAATCCCTGTAAAGTCATCAAGAAGATATGACAGACTACGACTCCATCTGGCGCACGCAGGACGAAATATCACCACTCTTCGAACAAGCATATAATCTGGACAACATAATACTTCCTGAAGGTTGGTAATAATATGAATAGGAATATCTTATTAGGGGTAAGCGCTTGGCAGCAACACAAAGAGCGCATTCAAGGTCATGGTGCTATGGGTAGCGAATATCCCACCTATAAATGGGGCGTGGAAGGCGATACACCAAGTTTCCTGTATCTGATACCTAACGGACTCAACGACCCAGAAGATCCTACACAGGCAGGATGGGCCGGCTACCACGAGCGGGGCATCAGTCCCGACTCGTCCACCACGGCTTGGAACAGTTGGCAAGAGCCTGTTCGCAGCATATCAATCGCCTATAAACAGCGATTCTATCCCGACGAGCTCAACGACCTGATTGCTCGTATTGAATGGGCTGAGAAAAGAGAAGGAAATATAAACCCGATCGTGATTGTCAACGGTCAAACAGGCCTGAAACCTATCTATATTCAAGCTCATGTCAACGACATCATCCAGCTCAACGCTTCTCAATCTTATGACCCTGACAAGGAAAACCTCTCCTTTTGTTGGTGGCAGCAACCTGAGATTGGTAGTCTGCAGCTGACTATTGAAGGAGCTCAGCAGCCGACGGCTACTGTGACGATTCCACCGAGCGCAAACGGAAAGGTATTTCATATCATCTGCGAGGTGCACGACGACGGTCCTTATCAGTTGGTCGCATATCGTAGGATAATCATCTCTGTTGCTGAATAAACTCCCGATAGGCACCTTCTGGGCAGATGAATCGGAAGCACGTGCTCAATAATCTCACTCATCTTACCTACACTTACTGCGCTGTAATCTGATAATAACGCAATGAACATAATTCAGATGCAAAATACCATGAAATAGGGATTGTGAGATTGGATTTTTCGATGTAACTTTGCACCCACAATGTTTTAGCCCAGTTAATTATTATCTACAAGTTTGAATAACTTCCAAAAGAAGAGTCTGTCGTGATGACAGGCCCTTCTGTATGCTAACATCCTCTTCCATCAATACTGCAAGCAGCACCCTCGTCCTGAGGTCGTGGCTCCAGACCGACTTCCTTTGAGTAGAGCGTCACCGTACCATCCTCCAACACGTAACAAGGAATTCCCAGGTCATCTACTGCCTTCGCTTCATCAAACGCTGGGTTTGTATCACGAAGCTTGATAAACTGCTTCAGATTCCTGACATGCTTACCAATGTCAATCACTTCAAAATTAGAATTCCCTTCTACCTGCTTCTTGACATACTCGCAATCGGGGCAGGTCTCCATCACATACATCTTAATCATAGTCTCTCATTTTTGAATTTTATTATTTGCCGGCAAATATACAAAATAATTCTAATATAAGCATATTCGGTGCAACTTTTCTTCCATCCCATACGTCTAAAAGTTGAAGACTTTTAAATTTCAAAGATATGAAACTATTAGGAAACATCATCTGGCTCATCTTCGGTGGCTTGAACATCGCACTCGAGTATTTCATGGCAGGACTCATCCTGATGATTACAATCATCGGTATTCCCTTCGGCCTGCAAAGCTTTAAGCTGGGCATTCTCGCTCTGTGGCCGTTTGGCACAAAAGTTGAATGGATGGATGCGCAACCAGGTTGCCTGAGCACCTTCATGAACATTTTCTGGTTTTTCATCGCTGGGATATGGATATGCCTCACGCACATCTTCTATGGTTTCATCCTCTGTATCACCATCATCGGGATCCCATTCGGAAAGATGCATTTCCGCTTGGCCAAGTTAGCCATCTCACCTTTCGGCCAAACTGTCATCTAAATAATGAAGGAAGAAATACGACTGCAACGACGTGCCGCCCTGATGGACAATAAGGTCTATCAGACGATGCAATCTCTAACACGCTATATGGACCGCTTCTATCTAGACGCGGTCATCGGTATAATTCCGGGATGGGGTGACGCTATAGCGCTGATATGCGTGGTACCATTTGTCTATTTCTCAATAGGCATCATCAAGAGTGTTCCATTGACATTAGCAGTACTCAACAACGCACTAAGAGACGTGCTCTTAGGGATGATTCCCTTCTTTGTCGGCGACGTGATAGATATCTTCCACCGCGCCAACACTAAAAACATGGCAATGATTCAAGGTTTTATTGATGGCGACGAAACGATAATCAGACAAGTCAACCGCCGTGCGCTACAGTCTGCCATCGTTCTGATCATACTCCTGCTGCTAATCGCATTCATGGTATGGTTGCTCATATTCTTCGGTAGCTTCCTTTATTCGGCGATAGCATCAATCTTCGCATAATATGTCTTTACTTGTCTGGTTGCTGACCATCGTGGGCTTTCCATGCACACTCTGTTATCTTCATATCGGAAAACTTTGCCGTAAACGAGGACTCCTCAGGCGAACAGGCATAAATGCCGAAACTGATATCGTCGGCACCAGCATACATGTGGCAGATGCGCATCTGACTGAATGTCACTCCATCGGTAGAACACTCGATACAGTAATCATCTTCACGGCGTGAAAAGCGATACCACATTGTTTTCACATCAGCGGGGATTGCCTGAGTCGCCCAATCGCTGTACCCCTTATTGGTTACTACGCTGCCCAAGTGCTGGTACTCGTCATTCTCATATTCCACAGATCCCTTCAGCCAGTTTTCCGAGTCAAGATACATCACGACACCGCACTGATCAAAACGATGATGGCTTTCCGTAAAGTCGGTCTTGACCACAAAGCTGAAGAACTTCTCGCGGGTTTTCATCTGTAGCACAGGGGCATTGTCATTCTGAAAATGATAGTAGGTGCGCTGCCAAAGGTCAGTCTTGGGGGCTGTGGTGATAATGACAGTATCACTCTTCAACTCAAAAGCCTTAGGCTTTCTGGTCCACTGAAGGCTATCCAGCGCTATGCAACCATTGTTGGCAAAAGCCTCTTTTACTTGGTCTGTAAACTCCATTGACGTTTCATTTTGTTTTGTCTGCTGTTCACAAGCCACGAGCATCATGGCAAGGCAAAGCATTGTTACATTTTTTAATCGCATACGAACTCCGATTTAGATGCTAATATTATTAAACTTTGTTGCAAAGTTAGTTAATTCTGATGATTTTTGAGTAATTTTGCAGCTATAATTGAGAATAATTAATAATTTCCACAGTCTTTGCAATGCTATCTGATATTTTTAATCAAAAACAAGATGGAGGAAGGGCATTATCGAGTCCATCGACCACCTGTCTGGCCAGGTAGGTTTTCGCGTTTGGAAGCAGTACGACAACAAACAGCCCTGGCCTGCATCAGCAAGTCAGGGCTTATCTTCAGGTCCAAAACTCCTTTTCTCCGGTCTGATCCATCTGGCCCTGGCACTTGGGACAGGTATGTCCGTCCCACACACGGATTCGGTCGCTGCCGCACTGCAAACAGAGTCTCCCCACTTCGCTTCTGTACGAGGGTGCAACGTCGGCGATAATCCCACCCACCACGATGTTTTGGATGCTCTTGCAGTCAGGACACGAAACGGCACGGATCTCCTGGCGGAAGAGTCCTCTGCCTTCGTACACCTCGGCTTCATAGCCACAATCCTTACAGCGATATTTGAGTTTCCAAGCCATAAATATCACCTAGGCAGTTATGTGAGCTTCTTCCAAATCCAAAGTACAGATACAGCACCTATCACACAGAACACGAAGTTGGTAAAATAACCCTTTCCAAATAGTTCGATGTTCAGCAGATGGCTGATGAATGTTCCTGCATAACTACCTATGACACCTATAATAAGGTTCATACAACAACCTTTACCTTCACCGCTCATAATGCGGTTGGCAACATAGCCAATCAAGATACCAGTGATTATCGGCCACGCTGTAAAATCTGCAATGTGTTCTAACATATCCTATATATTTTTATTTTATTACCAAAGCAATTAAAGCAATCTGAGCCAACAATATCAATGGCAACCCGTACTTGAATTTCAAATGCATCGTTTTATGATGCCAGACTTGCATACCCAAGAGTGCGCCTATTGTGCCGCCAACTATCGTATCTGTCTTTACTAATTTCTTTTTCGCTGGCAAAGGTACAAAATTTCTCCGACTACATCGAGGTTTTATCCTTTTTTAAATTTTATCGCTTTTGTTTGAAATATTTGATTTGTCCTTTTGTTATCTAATTGATTTTTAGTATCTTTGCAGCAGAATCAAAAGTATTACTGCAATGAGCCAAATTTGTATTCTGACCTTTTCAACGCTCGACAGCATACCAACATCGACACCTTTGGCATTCCTGATAGAAACAGTCAACGGTGATAACTATGTCATAGGTACGCGAGAAAGGCCGTATCCGACCATCAAAACCAGCAATTCGACATCAAAGCCGGATGGCGACCCAGCCGTAACAAGATACGAGGTCACCTTCACCGCCCGAAAAGCACTCATTCCCTATTATAGGTGATGTTTTTATCTAAAAAAGCAGGAAAAACAGAAGAAAATACAACTATTTCACTATTTTCTTCTCAAAAAATTTGTTATTTGAAAATTAATTTGTAACTTTGCACCCAAGAGATCCCGGCACACTTCCCATAAGAACAGTGCAACACGCCGGGCCGTTTTTTTATATGCAATACAATAAATCCGCAATAACACTTACCCAGCAGATTCAGACGCTGAAACAACGAGGTCTTATAATAAATGATGAAGCATATGCTGAACGTTTATTAGGTTCTATTGGCTATTTTAGATTGGCTCAGTATTGGCGTGTCTTAGAAGCAGACAAAGTCAATCATACTTTCAAGCCAAATAGTACTTTCGAGAAAGTCCTAGCACTTTATAACTTCGACAAAGAACTGAAAATATTGATATTCTCTGCACTCCAGACCATTGAGGTGGCTATGCGTGCGAAGGTTATCTATCATTTTTCAATGAAGCATGGTGCTTTCTGGTTTATGGACGAAAAACTGGCTGACAAGAAGTCATCATTTGACGAGAACCTGGAGAAACTCCGTGCAGAAGTGAGTCGTTCATACGAAGACTTTATCAAGGACCACACGTTAAAATACGATACTCCCGAAATGCCTCCTGCGTGGAAAACGCTTGAAGTAGCATCTTTCGGTACACTCTCTAAACTATTCAGAAACTTCAACGACCCTGAGGTTAAGAAAAAGGTTGCCGACGATTTCAATATCCCTGGCTATAAATTCTTACGTAGTTGGATGAAGTGTCTAACCGTTGTCAGGAACTCCTGCGCACATCATGCACGCATATGGAACCAGCGCTTTCCTTTTGCTCCGATGCTCCCATCAAAAAGGATGCCGGCTGCATGGATTTCCCAAGTACCCACAGCTACAAAAAGTCTCTATTCGCACCTCTGCTGCTTGGTATATTGGATGAATAGCATTGAACCAGGAAACCTATTTGTAACGGAATTCAAAAATCTGCTTACAAAATATCCTAATATTGACCCAAGTGCCATGGGATTCCCCCGAGGTTGGCAATCTGAACCACTCTGGCAGTAATCAACACTATATATGAGAATAGGCTCTGAAAGCATGTCTTTTAGAGCCTATTTTAGTATCTGTATTTTTGCGCCATAATCCAATCGCATTATGGCAACCAACGCAAAAACTAACACTTATCAGCTCCATCTTAAAGGCTTTGTCGGAGGATATGACTTCGACGCTGATTACGTGGACTTCGTTCTCGGAAAGAATAAGGACAACGAGGTCAACGTCCTGATTGACTCGCTCGGCGGACAGTCAAGCACCGCCCTGAGCATCTTCTCGGCATTCAAACTCCATGGCAACGTCAACGTGCATTTCGTCGGCATGAACGCTTCGGCAGCCACCATCGCATCACTAGGCGCGAAACATATCTCAATGGACGCCTCTGCCATGTACCTCGTACATAAATGGAGCATCGGCTTCTGTGAATGGGGCCAGCTTAACAGCGACGGTCTGCAGGCGCTCATCAACAACATCGAGCACCAGAAGGCGGACTTGGATAAACTGGACGCTAACATCGCCCAGATGTATGCCAAGCGCTGCAAGAAAGAGCCTGAGGCACTTCTCAATCTGATGAAGGAAGGCGGCTGGCTCACAGCAAAGGAAGCACTGGACTGGGGCTTCGTAGATGAACTGACGGACTACGAGGACGAATCGGCGCCCGTACTCACAGACACCATGGCTTGTGCAATGTCTGCAGCTGGCATCCCCATTCCGAACCTACCTACAATGCATCTGACCGCACAGGAACAGTCGGCATTCGCCAAGTTCCTGAGCACCTTGGGACAGATATTCACCAGCCAGAAAACACCAACAACAAATAATCCCACACAAACACCCATGAAAAAGATCTTCACTTCTATCTGTGCCATCCTCACATGTGAGCATCTCGATAGCGAGAACGGCAAGATTACCTTGGCAAACACTCAGCTGGAAAGCCTCGAGTCAGCCATCAGCGCAGACAAGCAGACAATCAGCGATCTGAACAATCAGATTAGCACGCTGAAAAGCGAGAAAGAAACACTCTCAACACAGAACAATCAGCTCACAACGCAGCTCGCAGACCTCAAGCAGAAGCCTGGCGACACAACAGCCCAGGTGGTCAACGACAAGCACTCCGACCAACCCGCTGAGAAATCGGACGCTGAGCAGTATTTCGAGTCGCGAGCAAACGCAACAGAACTCTTCAACGCACTTCCATAACACATTAACTAACAAAATATTAATCTTAATAATCAATACCATTTATGGCAGGAAAACTTTCATTCACTCTCGAGGAGTACCAGGACGCGGCACGTAAGTACCGCAAGGACCTCCTTATGTTGCCCATCATCGGCATTCAGGACACACTGAAGTTCATGACCGGACGTCCAGGCATCCGTTATAAGGAAAGTGTGGCAGCACTCAACGGCAACGCTCAGTTCGCGCCGTACAAGCCCGCTCGACGCTCTAACTTCAATCTCGACATGGATTTCCGTACGCTGGAGACGTTCTTCGGTTCGGTAGTGGCCCAGTTTGAGCCAAACTCAGCCATCAGCACCCTTCTCGGCGCCATCGGCGACACAAAGGGCGACGGACAGATGCAGACACCCACTGCTAAGCATGTGCTGGCCCTGATAGCTAAATCGCTTTCTGAGAATCTGAACAACGCCATCTGGGCGGGTAAGCGCAACGCATCGGGTGACACCACACTCGACCTCTTCGATGGCTTCGACACTATCACATCAAAGGAAATCAAAGACGGCAAAATCGCCAAGGAGGAGGGCAACTACATGAAGATTACCGACGAAATCACTACCGCCAACGCTGTAGATATCGCCAAGCAGGTACTTTTCTCACTGGATCCTCATCTGCGTGCTCAAACATGTTATATGTACTGTTCGCAGGACTTCGCAGACAAGTACAACGAGGGATATCTGCTGACCCATGCTGGCATCAACTACAACAACCAGTATAATCAGACCGCTGTCGAGGGCTCTAACGGCAAGCTGATTCTCTGTCCGTTGGCGAACAAGGCCGACTCGAAGTTTATTCACGTCTCACCCAAGATCAACATGCTCGTGGGCTACGACCAGATGGGCGACACCGAGACTGTCATGGTCAAGGAGTATGAACCATTCATTCTCTCGTATATCGCCACCATGTTCTTCGGCTGCCAGTTCGAGTCTATCGACAAACGCCGCATGAAGGTAGTAGAGCTCACCACACCTACAGCAAACGCAGGTGCACCATTAGGCAGTTCGCAGTCAGGTGGCTCTCCAGAGTATAACGGGCCTACCGGCGACTAAAAATAGAGAAGAGCCGGACCTCACTGAGGTCCCCGGCTCTTAAACACTAATCACTAAACACTAAACTAACAATGAGTTGTTCATCCATCCAACGCTCTCTCGCCTGGTGTCAAGGGCGTCCAGAGCTTCCCGGCATCAAACGCCGCATCTATTATATCTCCAAGTATGACATCGTCAAATGGCCACAGCTGCAACACGACACCAGCGGACGTCTGCTTTCTGCTTCCTATGCCGGCGACTTCGTACTACGTGCTGACACTAAGTGGAAGTACATCGATGTGCTGGCTGACAAGTCTCAGTTGACTTCTGACCCACAGGGGGAATATCCTTCACAGACACAGTTGAACAAGCTGGTAGCTGTTCACCCGGGCGTTGAAGCCGAAGCTTCTGCTGCAGCAGCTTATCTGAATAACAACGACAACGTGTTCCTCGTAGAGGATATGCGCGGACAGTACCGCGTCGTAGGCTCCGACAAATGGCCCACCAAAACAACAGTCAATCAGGATCTCGGTCAAGGTACGACTGGTACCACCAGCACCACCATCAACGTGGAAGCTACCGACGAATGTCCGGCACCTTTCTACGCAGGCTCTATCGAGGTCGATGAGGGCACCATCAATCCTGAAGGCAACCCGAACCAGAATACTGGTGGCTCGACTAGTGGCAATCCTAGCACAGGAGGTACGCCGTCGTATAACGACAAAGTACAGATAAACAATTATCCATATACCGTAAGCATGCATGGTTCACAAAGCGTCTATGGACCGATAACATCAATCAAGTTTACCGGTAAAAACATGAATGGTTTGTCTATCGTTTACAACGACAGAGAATCGGAAGTCCAGATTCCTGTATCAAACGGAGGTACTGAGGCATCGTGGAGCGGTAGCATCTCTTATCCAAACACGATTAGTGTCTATAGGGGCTACTCTGCCTCAGGAAATGCGACTGAATTGTGGTTCACAATCACTTTACTTGCTCCCGGCGAGCCAAATGGCGACTAATCCTTTAAAACTTCACTAGAAGATGCGCACTCCAATAGATATGGGCGAACTGCTATCAGAGATAGAAGTCCCTGATATCGGGAGTGCGCAGCTTGCTTTAAAAGAGATACAGGCGAAGCGTCAGGAGGCTGACCTTTTTGCTGAGAAGCAGCGAAAGGGATGGGATAAGACAGTGGAAGCGAGATGCGACTTCACACCGTGCCCACGCCTCACACGACGCTCTGGACTCTTCTTTCTATCGTACTGGCAGAAATCTGTCTATGGGCGTACACTCACCGAGATAAAAGCCGACGATGGAATGGTGCCTTTCTTTGCCACCACCATCGCTACTTTCATCCACGACGTCATCGGACCGGATCTATCAAATGCGTCCTGGGCCATCATCACCACTCCCAAGCGCAGACACCTCGTCAAGAACTTCGCCACACGAATCTCTGAGGCCATCGCCAAGCAGCTCGGCATCCCGTTTTACGAGGATGTTTGTACCTGTAGGACAAAACAGCGAGTAGGGGCCATCTTCGATGTTCACGTGGTGCCCGAAGAGCAAAATATCATCTGTTTCGACGACTTCGTCACCACAGGACAGACACTCCAGGCAATGAAACGAGCACTTGAACCATTCAATAAAAACTTGCTGTTTTTCAGCGGGATAAACAACAAACTATAAAGTAAATTCTAAGTAAAATATATGAACAAAGATGCTAATTTTACCCAAACTTTACAGGCATGGATGAACACGCCTGATGCTCAGAAAGACTGGGCTGCAGGTGCCTTGCTTCTGCTGCAGCTGACAGGCAACCAGATTATGTACAGAAATATTTCGGTTAATCCTAAAGGAAAGGCCGAATTCATCAAAGGCCAACTGCAGAAGTACCTGAAGTTCCGTCTGCAGAAGCTCACCCATGACCAGGTCAACGAGATGCAGACACAGGTCGATGAAATCATCAAAAAGGTAATTAAACCTGATTACGTAATAAATAGTCCTGGCACATCCTCAACTACTGCAACAGGCGAAAACAAATCCGAAGAATTCGCAGAGTTCAAAGCAGGCAAGCGTGGAGATCACGACCAGCTGCCCGATGAAATCAAGGCATTATATGTAGAGAACCTGGATATCGTTCACCGCATGCGTGAACTCCACCTGAAGCTCCGCACGCTCAGTCTCGACGGAGCCACTTGCCCCGACAGCGACCGCTATCCTTTCTTGAAGGAAATCATCACACTGGACAAGCGCCTGCATACCAACTGGGATACCTACGACCACTATATCCTGGCTCCCGAACAGCCAGTTAATCCCGAATCCACTTCGGTTAATCCCGTCGAGGAATCGGTTAATCCTAATGATTCTGCCGCCATCGTAGAGCAGCCTTCAATAGCAGTGGAGGAAGTTTCTTCTGAGGCCAAGCCCAAGAAGAAAACAACCAACAAGCGCACCACAAAAAAAGCTTCCACAAAGCAATAACTCTCAGTTCACACCTCTCATTTCTCAATTTCCATGAAGCGTACCGCATCTATGTCCGACGTTGTGAAGCCACTCGCCGAGTGCCCTTCACAAGCCTACCTCTCCAACGCCGTTCAGGTAGCAGACCTGCTGGAATGGATCCTGGAACAGGTAGGTTCGGCCAAGGTGTGGCAGACATCATTCTCTATCTCCGAGGAGTTCCTGCGCCGACTGTATTTCATCGAGAAATCGGGGCGTGTAAAAGAGTTCCATCTGGTCCTCGACCACAAAGCTACAAACAAAACACTGAAACTCTGGTCTTTCATCACACAGATCATAGAACGGACTTATCTCACGGACAACCACTCGAAACTCCTGTTGGTAGAAGCAGACAGCGGCCAGAAAGTCGCAGTCGTCACTTCTCAAAATCTCACCCGAGGCAACCGCCATGAGTCAGCTTTCATCTCCACAGATCCGGCTATCTTCAATACCTTGCATACTCAGGTAAAAGACTTAATCGACAATCATTCTGTACCACTCCAGGATCTCTTCATCCAGCGCCAGACATAAAATAAAGGAGCCCCTTTTCACAAAGAGTCTCCCTCTGTCCCAATTATTTTTTAAAACAATCAATTATGATTTTGGGTGCAAATATAGAACATAATTCACAATAATCCAACTTTTTATATGGAAAAAATTGATTATACTGAAGAATTTCTTTCCCAAGTCGAGCAATACGCCTCTATTTATCTGAAAATCTCAGATATGGCCGTACTCTTCGATATTCCCGCTGAACAGCTCAGCGAGGATATTGCCGACCGCTCAACGGAAGTCAGCAAGCGCTACCACAAAGGAAAAGCCGCCTCAAAAGTCAAACTGCTCCATCAAGAAATGCAGTTAGCCTACGTCGGCAGCCCCCTCGCGTTGGAAAACACTCAGAAAAACCTCATGGATATGGAGGACGACGAATGAGCGTGCAAGCCGAGAGCAATCACAACAGTGTAAATCCGTGTTAATCCGTGCCTAAGAATGCCGCTACCTAATATTCTCGACATCGCCCGTACCGACCTCTACACGCCGAAATCCGACCTGGAGGAGAAGTATGCCATCACGCAAGTAGAACATATTGTTCGCCTACGTGATATGGTCACATGGAGCATTGCCAACCCCGATGCTAAGGACCGCCAGTTTGTGGACGAGATTATGCAGCGCTACGCACTATCAAAGGTCACAGCCTATGCGGACCTGAAAATCGTCAAATCCCTGCTGCCCAATCTGTCCGAGGCAACAAGGGATTTTCACCGCTGGCGCTATAACGAAATGATTCTCGAGACATACCAGATGGCCAAGAAGCGCAAGGACACCAAGACGATGGAGAAGGCAGCCACCAGCTATGCAAAGTACAACCGTATCGATGTCGAGGATGAAACGGCCGTACCTTATCACATGATTGTGGTACAGCCGTTCTTCCCGACGACCGACCCACGAGTAGTAGGTATCAATCCCGTACCAAATATCGACGAGCGCATCAAGAAGCTCACC
>OCTX012189165.1_pt1 | contig 12654 bp, 10 predicted proteins | sample 1539691 | NCBI WGS metagenome assembly OCTX01 (sample SAMN02144231, study PRJEB22623) | gut metagenome | biome: sheep rumen | host: Ovis aries | place: New Zealand
CTCATCGGCAAACTCATCGACGTGCAGTCTTTCGACAAGGTGGCGGCCGAATCCATCGCCCGGGATCCGCTCCACCAGGAAGTCTCCGCCGTGGAGTATGCTTCCGGAGAGCACCTGGGTTCTGCCACCCATGCCCTGGATATTGTAATTCTGAGCGCCCTGGAGGTGGATACGGACTTCAATGTGAACGTGCTGGTGGGCTCCGACGGCATCATCCGCGGTGCCATCGGCGGTCATCAGGACACGGCGGCCGACAGCGCCCTCAGCATCATCGTGTGCCCGCTCCTCCGCGGCCGCATTCCCTGCGTGGTTCCCAAGGTCACGACCCTTATCACCCCCGGCAAATCCGTGGACGTGGTGGTCACCGAATACGGCATCGCCGTGAATCCGGCCCGTCCCGAGATTGCGGAGAAACTGATAGCCGCCGGGCTTAAGGTGGTGGATATCAAGGACCTGGCCGCCAAGGCGAATTCCATCATCGGCACGCCCGACCCGCTTCCTTTCGGAGACCGGGTGGTGGGTGTCGTGATGAACCGGGACGGCTCCGTGCTGGACAAGATTTACAATATCCGTGATTAGTCTGACACAACTGCTGGAAAGCAGAGACAGGCGGGCGGCGCACCAGAAAGAACTTCTGGAGGCGTTTCCCGCCTGCTCGCTTATCTGTATGACGGTGCAACTTCCCGGACCGGAGAAACGCAACCGGAATTCCCTCCTGATTGCCGAAGCGGGCATGGAGGCCCTTCTGAACCGTTTCGGAAGCGTTCTGCGCCATGTGCAGGTTAAGGACCTGGAAACGGGCTTTGAGGCCTATCTGGCCGTGAATCTGCCGCCGCGTCTGGTCAAGACCCTGTGCTGCGAGATAGAGGATACCCATCCGCTCGGCCGTCTGATGGACATCGACGTCGTGGGCGTGGACAGGGCCGCCATTGGCCGGCCTCCCCGGAAATGCCTTCTCTGCGGAAACGAAGTCCGCTACTGCATGCGGGCCAAAACCCATACGACAGAAGAACTGCTTGAAAAGATAGAGGAGTTATGCGCGGCTTACTGAGACTTTTTATGCCTGAACAAGGACTCATGAAGAAGGAAGTGGGAACGGATGCTTGAAATAGTAGTTCTACAAGATATAGGTATAATGATGGCAAATTTGAAAGATGAGTTTTAGTAAACTTTCTCAAGATCAGATAGAACTGCTCCAACAGCGCGGCTGCCGCGCCGAAGACTGGGGAACGGTTTATTGCAGTGATCCGGATTCTCTCAAGTACATCCGTGGGGTCCGTTTCTCCGGGACAGTATGCTTCGGCAAATTCTCGGAGGTATTTATCCTGCCTGGAGGCGTAAAGAAGCACTCCGGTCTCAGGGACTGCACGCTTCATAATGTGACGGTAGGGGACGAATCCCTGGTAGAGAACGTCACCAACTACATTGCCAACTACGACATCGGTACACATACTTACATTGAGAACGTGGATCTCATTGTGAATGAGGGGCCTTCGGCATTTGGTAATGGCGTAGAAGTGTCCGTGCTCAACGAAACCGGCGGCCGCGAGGTGAAGATATATGACCGCCTGAGTGCCCAGATTGCATACGTCCTTGCGATGTACCGCCACAGGCCCGCCCTCATTGGCCGCCTCAATTCAATGATTGATGAGTACGCGGCTGCGCAGACATCGGAGCGCGGGAGGATAGGGGACTACGTCTCTATCCGTAACACCCGCCATATCAACGGTGTACGAATAGGGGACCACGCCGTCATCAGCGGCACAAGCAGGCTCCGAAACGGCACGGTCCATAGCAACGCCTATGCGCCCGTTACTATTGCCCACGGGGTGATTGCCGACGACTTTATCATCTGCAGCGGTTCCCATGTGGCCGATAACACCACCATCGAGCGCTGTTTCATCGGCCAGGCATGCCGCCTTGGGCACGGTTACAGTGCCTCCGATTCCCTGTTTTTCAGTAACTGCCAGGGAGAGAACGGAGAAGCCTGCGCCATCTTTGCGGGGCCTTTCACGGTTACCCACCACAAGAGCACACTCCTTATTGCGGGTATGTTCTCATTTATGAATGCCGGCAGCGGCTCCAACCAGAGCAACCACATGTACAAGCTCGGCCCCATCCACCAGGGTATCCTGGAAAGGGGCGCCAAGACGGCATCGGATTCTTACATCCTGTGGCCTTCCCGTGTGGGCGCTTTCTCGCTTGTGATGGGACGCCACGTGACGCATTCAGACACGTCTCACCTGCCGTTTTCTTACCTCATAGAGCAGCAGAATACCACTTACCTCGTGCCGGGAGTCAACCTCCGCAGCGTCGGTACCGTCCGTGATGCCCAAAAGTGGCCCAAACGTGATGGCCGAAAAGACCCCGACCGCCTGGATTGCATCAACTACAATCTTCTGAGTCCATACACTATTCAGAAAATGTTCAAGGGTATAAAACTCCTGAACAACCTGTTGTATTCCTCCGGAGAACTGTCTGATATCTACTCTTACCACAGCACTAAAATCCGCAACAGTTCCCTTCGTAACGGCATAAAGTATTATCAGACTGCCATCACAAAGTTCCTTGGGAACTCAATTATCAAGAGACTTGAGAATCTTCCGGCCGGCGCTTCAGACGCAGAAATCCGGGAAACCCTTAAGCCCACGTGCCCCATCGGCACAGGCCCATGGGCCGATCTCGGCGGACTCATTGCGCCACGCGACGCTATAAGCAATCTTGTCGATAGGGTAGAGAAGGGCAACGTCTCTCTCTCTGAGTTATTTGACGCTTTCCGGAATCTTCATGCACAGTACTACGACGCAGAGTGGACATGGGCCTATGACAAATACGCCGAATTCTTCGGATATCCGCTTGAAACAATTACGGCAGAGCAGGTTGTGGATATAGTGGAGCGTTGGAAAGACGCGGTTATCGGCCTTGACAAGGAACTCTACGAGGATGCCCGCAAGGAATTCAACCTGGCTTCCATGACCGGCTTCGGCGCTGACGGAGACAAGTCCATCAAGGAGCGTGACTTTTCCGAGGTCCGCGGCGACTTTGAGTCCAACTCCTTCGTGACGGCAGTCCTGGAACACATCAAGGCCAAGGAAGCACTTGGAAACAATCTTATTGAGCGTTTGAGGCGGATTTCTTGATTGTTTTTACATTTCATAACGGAGAGTCTGTAGGATGATGGAGACATCTTCGCAGGCACCGGCCTCCTCGGAAATGCCTTCTCTGCGGAAACGAAGTCCGCTACTGCATGCGGGCCAAAACCCATACGACAGAAGAACTTGTCGCAAAAATCAACCAAATGATTAGTGAGTTTGTATAGATTTCTTACAATTTTTTCGGAATCATTGGTTAAATTGTAATAAATTGTTACCTTTGTGGTGTTATTCCTTACAGGTGGAACCGGGAGTATTGGAAAGCCTGTCGGATGATGGAAAAATACAGTAACCACTACATACAGGAGATCCCTCTTTCATCTCCTTTTTTCCACGGGAAAGTGGAGCGCTTCCTCCGGGCCAACGGGCTCAGAATGGAGGAACTTGATTCGTATTATACCATTGAAAACGCCGATGGCGACATCCTTGCCGGAGCCGGTCTCCGGAAAGATGTGGTCAAGTGTATCGCGGTTGCGCCGGAAGCCCGCAGCGAAGGGCTCACGGCACCGCTGGTCTCGCACATCGCCGCCGTGGCTGCCGGTCGCGGCATCACGTGCCTGAAGGTTTTCACCAAGTTGGAGAATACCGCCGTCTTCGAGAGCCTGGGCTTCCGGGTCCTGGCGTCGGCCCCCCAGGCGGTCCTGATGGAGAACGGCAGGGGACTGGAACAGTACTGCGCGTACCTGCGCAGCCTGAAAAGGCCGGGAACGGCGGGTGTGGTGGTGATGAACGCCAATCCCTTTACCCTCGGGCACCGTTATCTGCTGGAACAGGCACTGAAACGGGTGGATACCGTCTATGTGATTCCGGTGAAGGAAGATGTTTCCTGCTTCCCGTACGCCAGTCGGAAGGCCATGATCGAGGCGGGGGCGCCGGAGGGGGTCATTGTCGCGGAAGGTTCTGATTATCAGATTTCCGAGGCCACTTTCCCCACCTATTTCCTCAAAGACCTGTCCGATGCCGCGCCCAACCAGATGAGGCTGGACCTGGATTTGTTCGCCCGCCATATCGCCCCGGCGCTCGGGGCAGACATCCGCTTTGTGGGTTCCGAGCCGGCCGATGCGCTTACCGCCCGCTATAACCGGCTGATGAAAGAAGTTCTCCCCATCGAGGTGGTGGAGATTCCCCGGCTTTGCGGGCCTGCAAGGAGGAACGAAGCGGTTTCCGCCAGCGCCGTGCGTGCTTTTCTGGATGCGGGGGACTACGCTTCGGCATCGGCCCTGGTTCCCGCGACAAGCCGTCCGCACCTGCTGGCCCGCCTGGCTACCCGTGCGCTTTTGAAAGAACTCGATACGCCCCTCAAACCGGGCTTGGTGGGACCGGATTCCAACGGCGCACATGCCGATATGGACTATGCCCTCATGCGGAAGGCCATATCGGCCCTGTACCCTTTCTGGTCCCGGATGGCTTCGGCCCGCTCTGCGGAGGAACTGCGGCAACTGGGACTGGAGGCCGAAAAAGCCATGCTCAGCGCTACCGGCGGGGTCAATACGCACCGCGGGGCCATTTACGCCCTCGGCCTGGCGCTGTATGACCCGTGCCACATGGCCGATACCGCCAAGGCCCTTCCCCGCGAAGGCGTCAAGGAAAGGCCCGGCGTGTGCGGTGCACGCGAAATGGCCGAAGGCGGCTACCGGATGCTTTTCGAAGACTGGCTGCCGTACTACCGAGCCACCGGAGACTGCGGCAAAACCCTTCTGCGCATCCTGTCCACCCTGGACGACACCTGTGTCATCAAGCGGGTGGGCCCGCAGCGCGCGCAGGAGGTCAGGCGGGAGGCGGAGGAGGTCCTTCGCTCCACGGACAACTTTACCGGGAAACTGAAAGAACTGTGCAGCCGTTACGCCGCGGAGGGCATTTCTCCGGGCGGATCGGCCGATATGTTGGCTTTGACAATATTTATAGACTCAATAAAAGATTAACTATGGTAGAACTTATTCCTCATGGTGTTTATCTGCTGGGCGGCAAGACCGTCGCAGAAAAGGCGAATGTTGCTCCGGACGAGGCCCGCGAGAGCACCATTGCCTATCAGATTCTCCGCGCCCACGATGTGGACGGCTCCAAAGGCAAGAAACTTCGCATCCGTTTCGATGCCATGGTCTCCCACGATATCACGTATGTGGGCATCATCCAGACGGCCCGTGCCAGCGGCCTGGAGAAATTCCCGCTTCCGTATGCCATGACCAACTGCCACAACTCCCTGTGTGCGGTGGGCGGCACCATCAATGAAGACGACCATGTGTTCGGCCTGTCTGCCGCCAAGAAGTATGGCGGTATCTATGTTCCTGCCAACCAGGCGGTTATCCACCAATATGCCCGTGAAGCCCTTGCGGCCTGCGGCAACATGATCCTGGGCTCCGACTCCCACACCCGCTATGGCTCCCTGGGCAACATGGGCGTTGGCGAAGGCGGCGGCGAACTGGTGAAGCAACTGCTGCGCAACACCTGGGACATCAACGCCCCCGAGGTGGTGCTGGTCTGGCTGGAAGGCAAGCCCAGGCACGGTATCGGCCCGCATGATGTGGCCATCTCCCTGGTGAAGGCCGTCTTCGAAAGCGGTTTCGTGAAGAACAAGGTGCTGGAATTCGCCGGCCCCGGCGTCAAGGAGTTGCCCATCGACTTCCGCAACGGAATTGACGTGATGACCACCGAGACCACCTGCCTGTCCTCCATCTGGGTCACCGACGGCGAGGTGAAGAATTACTTCGAGATGCACGGCCGTCCCGAGGCCTACCGCGAACTGCAACCGGGCGAAGTGGCCTATTACGATTCCATGATCCGTATCGACCTGAGCACCCAGGAGAGCATGATCGCCCTTCCTTACCACCCGTCCAATGCCGTGTCCATCCATGAACTCCAGGCCAACCCCGAAAAGGTGCTCCGCGAGGTTGAGGAAGACACCAAAAAGCGTTTCGGCGACAAGGTGCATCCGGACCTCCTGTCCAAGATCAGAGACGGAAAGGTGCATGCCGACCAGGGCATCATCGCCGGCTGCTCCGGCGGTACCTATGACAACCTGAGCGAGGCGGCCACCATCCTGAAGGGGAAGTCCATCGGCAACGATTACTTCACCATGAGCGCCTATCCGCAGAGCACTCCGGTCTATCTGGCCACTACGCGCAACCACATTGCCGAGGAACTGCTGGAGGCCGGTGTGGTCATCAAGCCCGCCTTCTGCGGCCCTTGCTTCGGCGCCGGCGACGTCCCGTCCAACAACGGCCTGTCCATCCGCCACACCACCCGCAACTTCCCCAACCGCGAAGGCTCCAAGCCCGGCCAGGGCCAGATTTCCATGGTCGCCCTGATGGACGCCCGTTCCATCGCCGCCACGGCCGCCTGCGGCGGCGTGATTACGGCCGCTACGGACATCGACTACGAAGATACGCACAAGCCTTACAGTTTCGACGGCCGCATCTACGAAAAGCGCGTCTATAACGGCTTCGGCAAGGCCGACCTCAGCGTAGAACTCCGTTACGGTCCCAATATCAAGGACTGGCCCAAGATGTATCCCATGGAGGAGAACATGCTGGTGGAACTGGCCGCCGTCATCCATGACCCCGTGACCACCACCGACGAGTTGATTCCCTCCGGTGAAACCTCCAGTTACCGCTCCAACCCGCTCAAACTCAGCGAATTCGCCCTTAGCCGCCGCGTCCCCGAGTACGTGGGCCGCTCCAAGAGAATCCAGGCCGACGACCTGGCCCGCCGCGAGGGCAGGGTCACTCCCGAAATCGCCGCGGCGCTGAAGGCCGTGGGCGCATCGGCCGGCAATACCTCTTTCGGCTCCTGCGTATTCGCCAACAAGCCCGGTGACGGCAGCGCCCGTGAACAGGCCGCTTCCTGCCAGAAGGTGCTGGGCGGAGACGCCAACATCTGCTACGAGTACGCTACCAAGCGCTATCGTTCCAACTGCATCAACTGGGGCATCGTTCCGTTCACCATCGGCCCGGACACGCCGTTCGAGTACGAAGCGGGCGACTATGTCTTTGTCCCCGGCATTCGCAAGGCCATCCTGGAAGGCCTCGAGGAGTTGGATGCCCAGGTGGTTACCAAGGCCGGTGCCGTGAAGCCCATCCACCTTTATTTCCAGAACCTTACCGCCGCCGAGCGCCAGATCCTGGCCGACGGCTGCCTGATGAATTACTATAAAAACCGCAGATAAATTATGGAAAAAATTAAAATGACCACTCCGCTCGTCGAGATGGACGGCGATGAAATGACCCGCGTCCTGTGGAAGATGATCAAGGACGAACTCATCCTTCCCTTTGTGGACCTGAAAACCGAATACTACGACCTGGGGCTTCCGTACCGCGACAAGACCTCCGACCAGGTGACCATCGACAGTGCCAATGCCACCAAGCGCCTGGGCGTGGCCGTCAAGTGCGCCACCATCACTCCCAACGTGCAGCGCATGAGCGAGTACAACCTCCATCAGATGTGGAAGAGCCCCAACGGCACCATCCGCGCCATGCTGGACGGCACCGTGTTCCGTACACCCATCACCATCCCCAGCATCCATCCTGCCGTGAAGTTCTGGAAAAAGCCCATCACCATTGCCCGTCATGCCTATGGCGACGTCTATCGCGACGTGGAAATCCAGACCAACGAGCCCGGCGTGGCCAAACTCGTTTTCGAAGGCGTCTCCGGACAGCGCATCGAGGAAGTGATCCACGAGTTCTCCGGCCCCGGCGTCATCGAGGGTATGCACAACACCGACAAATCCATTGCCAGTTTCGCCCACTCCTGTTTCAAGTATGCCCTGGACGTGAAGCAGAACCTCTGGTTCGCCACCAAGGACACCATCTCCAAGAAGTATGACGGCCGCTTCAAGGCCATCTTCGAGGAAATCTTCGAGAAGGAATATAAGGAGAAGTTCGAAGCCGCCGGCATCGAGTACTTCTACACCCTCATCGACGACGCCGTGGCCCGCGTGATGCGCAGCGAAGGCGGTTTCATCTGGGCCTGCAAGAACTACGACGGCGACGTGATGTCCGACATGGTGTCCACCGCTTTCGGCTCCCTGGCCATGATGACCTCCGTCCTGGTGAGCCCCGACGGCAAGTACGAGTACGAGGCCGCCCACGGCACCGTCACCCGTCACTATTACAAGTACCTGAAGGGTGAAGAGACTTCCACCAACCCGATGGCCACCATCTTCGCCTGGAGCGGCGCTTTCCGCAAGAGGGGAGAGATGGACAACCTTCCGGAACTGGTGAACTACGCCAACCAGTTGGAGCAGGCTTGCTTCGACACCCTGAACGAAGGCCTGGAAACGAAGGACCTCGTGAACCTCTCCGAGGGAATCACCCCGAAGGGCCTCACCTCCCTGCAGTTCCTCCAGGAAATCCGCAAGCGTCTGGAAGTGCGCCTTGGCGCATAAGCCTTGCGTCATCCGTTGTTTAACCCCCGGTCGGCCAGACCGGGGGCTTTTCCCAACCCATGAAGACAAAAATAATCATTTTCGACTTCGACGGAACGCTCGCCGATACCCGGGAACTCATCATCCGGACCAATCAGGAAGCCATGGAGGCCATGCATTATCCTGTGCGGGATGTGGATGACATCCGGAAAACCATCGGCCTTCCCCTGGAAGCGGGGATCCGTACGCTGTTCCCCGAATTGCCCTCAGAGGCGCTGCCCGAGTGGTGTGCAACCTACCGGCGCATCTTCGACGTGCTCAAAACCCGCATTGTCCCCGTACTGTTTCCGCAGGTGAAACAGACGCTGGCGTCGCTGCACGGAAAGGGGTATGTCCTGACGGTGGCGTCGTCCCGTCATTCTTCCTCCCTCAATGACTTCCTGCGCAATATGGGAATCGATTCGCTGTTCCATTACGTGCTGGGGGCCGACAATGTCACCAAGGCCAAACCCGATCCCGAGCCGGTGCTGCAAACCCTGCGTACGCTGGGATACAAGGCCGATGAGGCGCTGGTGGTGGGGGACATGCCGGTCGATATCCTGATGGGATCCCGCTCCGGCGCCCGTACGGTGGGGGTTACCTACGGCAATTCCGGCCGATCCGATCTGGAGGCCGCCGGGGCAGACTATGTCCTGGATCAATTCTCCCAGTTGCTTTCCGTTGTGGACTAGCCCAGCGGATAGAACAGGGCTTCGTAGCGGCTGTTCCAACTGCGGTCATAGTGCATTCGCACGGTGCGGGCGCTGGCAAACTCGTTGAAGTTGGCCCAGGCTTCCAGGAAGAGGACGGCAAAATCCGTCCGGCCGTGCAGTTCCAGCGCAAAGAGGGTGTACACCGCCGTTATATATACGCACGCGCGCTCGCGGTCGTCCGCCTGGGGCGATGCCGGCTCCGCCAGCATGAGCCGCTGGGACTGCGCAAAGGCAATGTCTGCAATGGCATCGGCCAGAAGGGCCTCCTCGGCCGGATTGTACAACTGGATGCAATACCGTTCCCGGCTGTGCTGCCGGGCCGATGCTTCCTGATCCAGCGCGGGCAGGGGATTGGGCAGGGGCTGGGCGAAGTATTTGCCCGGGTCGGCTTCTTTTTTCAGAAACTGAAGGGCCAGTACGCAGTAGTCCCTGACGCTGGCTTCGATGACCATCGCGTAGGGGGCCTTGGGGTCGATGCTGGTTAATATTTCTTGTGCTGTGGCCATTACAGGCATCAAATATACAAAATTTATATTAATTTTGTCCCTATGAAAATCGTGTTTCTTGATGCAATAACCATGGGAGATGCTTCCCTGGAAGAAATGGCCGCCCTGGGCGAGCTCAGTTGTTTTACCGATTCTACCGCTGAACAGGCCCGGGAAAGAGTGCGGGATGCCGACGTTGCGTGTCTCAACAAGGTCATTGTGGACAAGGCGTTCCTGGATGCCGCTCCCCGGCTGAAACTCATCTGCGAAGCCGGGACGGGAATCAACAATATCGATGTCAAACTCTGTGAGGAAAGGGGTGTCGCCGTCCGGAACGTGGCGGCCTATTCCACGGATTCCGTCGCGCAGATAACCTGGATGCATATCCTGAACCTTTGCGGCCGCGCCTTCCATTACCATCGTTTTGTCTCCGACGGCAGTTACAGCAAGAACCGCGTCCATGTGGACTATGCCCATCCTTTCACGGAAATCACCGGCAAAACGCTGGGCATCGTGGGCATGGGGGCCATCGGCCAGCGGGTGGCAGCCATCGGCAAAGCCTTCGGCATGGAAGTGATTTATTTCTCCACCTCCGGGACGGGCCATTGCAAGGATTATCCCAGTGTACCCCTGGACGAATTGCTGCAAAGGGCCGATGTCATTTCCATCCACGCCCCGTATAATGAGCGCACCGCCGGGCTGATCGGCTACGGACAGTTGCAGAAGATGAAGCGCACGGCCGTGCTGGTGAACACCGGCAGGGGAGGCATCGCCGTCGAGGCCGACCTCGCCCGCGCCCTGGACGAAGGCCTCATCAAAGGTGCTGCCCTGGATGTTTTCGTGAAGGAACCCCTTCCGCTGGAAAGCCCCCTGATGCACCTGCAGCATCCCGAGAGGCTGCTGTTCAGCCCCCACGTAGCATGGAGTTCTGTCGAGGCCCGCGACCGCCTTGCACACGAGATGGCAGAAAATATTCGAAAATTTTTCGCATAGGCCCTTGTTTTTCCAAAAAGATTTCATACCTTTGCGGTGTACTAATAAACTAATACACACTCAAAGATATGATTACAGTCAGAAACTTATCCTTCAGTTATGGTGCCAAGGAAGTGTTGAAAAACATTTCCCTGGACGTGAAAGGGGGGAGCGTCTATGGCCTTCTCGGAGAGAACGGCGTAGGCAAAACCACCTTCCTGACACTTCTGTGCGGTCTCAAGAAGCCCCAGCAGGGGACCATTGAGGTGGATGGCCGCTATCCCTTCGACCGCCAGCCCTCCCTCCTCGCCGAGCAGTTCTATCTGCCGGACGAAGTGGTTCCCGTCCGCGCCCGGGCCGATGTTTTCGCCCGCGAAAACGGAGCGCTCTGGCCCCGCTTCGACTATGCCAAATTCCTGGAAGTCATGCAGGTTTTCGAAGTGGACCCCGCGCAGAAAATGAACACCATGAGTTCGGGTCAACTCAAAAAGACCTGGATTTCCTTCGCCCTTTCCTGCAATGCCCTCCATTATTATATGGACGAGCCCACAAACGGTCTGGACATCCCTTCCAAGGCCCAGTTCCGCAAGGCTATCACCAAATATACGTCCGAGGATTCGGCCGTTGTCATCTCTACGCATCAGGTCCGCGACCTGGAGAGCATCATCGATCCCATCATCATCCTGGACAAGCAGGACGTGCTTCTGAACGCCTCCCTGGCCGAAATCAGCAGCAAACTCTTCTTCGACTACGGCAGCCAGCTTCATCCCGACGCCCTTTATCTGGAGCAGACGCCCGGCGGCTGCATCCAGGTGTATCCGAACACCACAGGGGAGGAATCCAAGGTGAATCTGGAGGCCCTCTTCAATGCGGTGCATCAGCACAAACAGGAAATCAAGGAAATCTTTAAAACCCGCTAAGCCATGGTGAACGATACTTTCAGCGCAAAGCGCTTCGGACAATACTTCAAGTACGACCTCAGGCAACTCTGGCACAATAACGGCAAAGCGGCCCTTGCCCTGGGTTTCATCAGTGTGATCTGTTATATCATCTGGGTGGCTTTCTCCCTGATCATCAACGGAACCTGGCAGGCTCCCGGACTTGTCGCCCGCCTGGTTTTCTTTGGCATCGGCTCGATGATCCTGGTCTATTACCAGACCCGTACTTACGGCTACCTGACCGAGAAGAAAGCCGGCCAGTCCTGGCTCATGGTTCCGGCTTCCACCCTGGAAAAATTCGTATCCATGATGATTATCACCATTGTTGTGATTCCGCTGGCCTATCTGGTTTCCTATCTGGCACTTGACAGCCTGATCGGCCTGCTGGACAAGACTTCCGGCGGCCCGCTGCTCGGAGGGATCGGATCGGTCATGGACAGTGTGAACAGTGCTCTTTCCGCCGCCAATGAGGAAGGTTTCCAATTCAATCTGACCGCTTTCATGATCCCTTCGGTCATCCAGTTCATTTTCAATTTGCTGTACTTCCTTCTCTGCGGCATCTGCTTCAAAAAGTGGAAGATTTTGGGCGGAATCGGCATTATGCTGGGTGCGGAAGCCGTCATAGCACCCGTGTTTTCCTCGCTGATCTTCAAATACTGGACGCCGCTCATCTCGGGCGAAGAGTACCAGGGAGATCCGGCCGTCATCAACGACATCCTGCATCAGGTGGCCATTTATGCGAATGTCGTCAATATCGTCCTTCTGCTTGCCGTCTCAGTGGCCATCTATTACCGGATTAAAACCTTAAAACACTGACCTATGGACTTCCACGCTGAAAAACCCATCTTCCTGCAAATCGCTGATGCCATCTGCGACCGCATCCTGTCGGGTCAGTTGAAAGGCGATGAGCGAATCCCTTCCGTGCGGGAATACGGCGCAGAAGTCGGGGTGAATCCCAATACGATGATGCGCACGTACGAGAAACTCACGGCAGAC
>OCTX012226415.1_pt1 | contig 12654 bp, 15 predicted proteins | sample 1539691 | NCBI WGS metagenome assembly OCTX01 (sample SAMN02144231, study PRJEB22623) | gut metagenome | biome: sheep rumen | host: Ovis aries | place: New Zealand
TAGACGATGCTATTTTGGCCGATCCTACCCTCAAGATAAGGGTATTTAACGGGCCGGATGAAGCATGGCTTAATTTTGTCGTTAGCAGTAGAAAAGGCGTTATGCATGACTATGATCTGGTGTTTGGCCCCGTAGCCAATGACAAGGTCTTTACAGTTGTGAACCTTTACGAAAGCGGTGTCCTTGATGCCCCCGCCGCCATTGCTCAACTGAAAGCGTATAAAACCTACAATCAACTATCCTTTCATACTCCAAAGGTAATAAAGGCGTTGAGGTTTGTAGAGAGTTATGAAGTTAAATGAATCAGGTGAGATAATAGTTTTGTCATTCTGAGCGAAACTAAAAAGAAGAACATATAACCAATGAAAAAAAGAAATTATATCAAGGTGTCTAAAGGCCATATTGAGGCGATGCTGGACGTTTTTATCTACGAGAACGACGGCTTCAAGATTGCTTATGCTCCTTCATTGGATTTGATGGGTTATGGCAGGACTGTAGATGACGCCAAATCTTCATTCGAGGTTGTTGCAGAAGACTTCTTTGAAACAGCGGTTCAGCATAAAACACTTAAAGAGTACCTTGAGCTCCATGGCTGGATTAAGGAGTCGAGGAAGATTGAGTTCTTGTCTCCGTTAGTTTGGGGAATAGAAGGGAATCAGTTACTTCAGGACATTTTTTCCAGCGACTTTGAGAAACGCACTGTTCCGGTTAATTACGCCTTTGCCTGATTATGGGAAAGTACAGCAACATTACAGTTGCCAGATTCCGGAAGATATTAAAGGCTTTAGGACTGGAGCAAGTGAGATCGAAGGGCGGCCATGAAATGTGGTTTAAAGAGGGAATGTTAAGGAACGTTGTGTTCCAAAACCATGTTGAGCCAATACCGGAGGATATTGTAAAGAATAATATCCGGACTATAGGAATATCGAAGGAAGAGTTTGATAAAAAACTTGATGAGATAAAATAACTCTTTTATGAAAGGAATCGTCCTGGCCGGGGGATCCGGCACCCGGCTATATCCGATAACAAAGGGGGTGAGCAAGCAGCTCCTGCCCATCTATGACAAGCCGATGGTCTATTACCCCATCAGCGCGCTGATGCTGGCGGGGATACGCGATATCCTTATCATCAGTACGCCGTATGACCTTCCCGGGTTCCGGCGGCTGCTGGGCGACGGCTCTGACTACGGTGTGCACTTCGAATACGCGGAACAGCCGAGCCCGGACGGGTTGGCGCAGGCATTCATTATCGGCGAGAAATTCATTGGCGATGACAGCGTGTGCCTTGTGCTGGGAGACAATATCTTCCATGGCGCCGGCTTCACCGGACTGCTCCGCAAAGCCGTGAAGGAAGCCGAGGAGAGCCAGAAAGCCACCGTCTTTGGCTACTGGGTCAGTGACCCTCAGCGCTATGGCGTGGCCGAATTTGACAAGAAAGGCAACTGTCTGAGCATTGAGGAAAAGCCAAAGGAGCCCAAGAGCAATTACGCCGTGGTGGGCCTTTACTTCTACCCCAACAAGGTCGTAGAGGTAGCAAAGCATATCAAGCCTTCGGCCCGCGGTGAATTGGAGATTACAACGGTGAACCAGGAATTCCTCAATGCCGGCGAGCTCAAAGTGCAAGTCTTTGGCCGAGGCTTCGCCTGGCTGGACACCGGCACCCACGATTCCTTGGCCGAAGCTTCGATTTATATTGAAACCATTGAGAAGCGCCAGGGCCTCAAAGTAGCCTGCCTGGAGGAAATCGCCTACCAGCAAGGCTGGATCAGTGCCGATAAGCTTCGCGAAGTAGCCCAGCCGATGGCGAAGAACCAGTATGGGCAGTACCTTTTGCGGTTAGCAGATACAGAATAGAGAGCACATGCTTTGCAAGCATGGGGTCGCTATTAAACGAGTAAACGGATATGACACAACTCTCAAATAAAGAGCATAACGCCCAAATGGCCGATATGGCGTCATTCGATGAGCAGATGCCATGCGTTGGAATCTTCTGGTATGACCCTCAGGAGCACTGCTTCTTTGGAGTTCATAAGAAAGAGGTTTCGCCGCGTGATGTTGAGGAGGCCGCAGAGAAAGGTGTGCCGTTTATCAGTTTTGGCGAGGAATTTAAGAGTGAGAGTTCTAAGCAAGGTGGTTGTGTTGTATGGAATGCCGATAGATTTGAAGTAAAAGTAGGACGATGGGCAGAACCTATGCTAGATGAATTAATGGATCTCATAGAAAAAGAGTTTTCACTTCCGTATGTTGAATTTGTTTTCGATGAGCATTGGGACCTTGATCCTTGCTAGGACCGCGATATGCCAGATATTTTGTGTCTTTATTATTTTGCGTGGTTATTAATATTATTGTTTATGCCCAAAGAAAGTATTCATATTTCGCTAAATGAATTCATGCAATTCATCATTAAACCGGGTTACGCTAGAAAAAGATATGTTGAACAGGTAAAGGAGGCTAGACAGAAAGATTATGTCTATTTTGAGGATTATTGGAAGAGATTTAGGGACGGAGTAATTCTTCTTTGTAAAGGTAAGATTTCAGTCGAAGGTTTTCGTGAAATGAAGGAAGACCTTCCAGAAAATAAAAGGAAAAATTATAATGAGGCAATTGATGGTTTTATCACGTTTATTGGGAATAAGAAGTTAGAGTGGGTATCTCCAGAGAAGAAGACGACAAAAATATCTTCCTTGAGAGTTGATGTTAATCCGGAGATTGGCTTTAGGTATAGGGGAAAAGTGTACTATTCAAAACTGTTTATGAGTTCATCCGTTTCGTTGGATAGAAAAAATGCTGATTATATTCTTTCTGTTATGGAGCATGAATTGAGAGAAAAAGCAAGAGAGGATGCGATTTTTTCTATTATTGATGTTAAGAGTGGAAGAAAATACGACTACAGAGGGATGGATAAGTATATTGATGCGGAGGTAGAGGCAGAGAGTTTCATTTCTTATTGGAATAAGTTATAGTTTTTCAATATCTTTATGATAAAAGGGACAAATACAACATTGTCGCTTTCCGGCCTTTCTGGGAAGCAGTATATTTTTAATCTGTACACATTTGACAGTTTTGCTGAATTGAAGGATGCTTTTAAACCTATTCCTGCATTATATCTGTTTACGAAAAGATGGCTCCGGGAAGAAGATAAGTATTCTCATGATTTAATTTATTTAGGGGAGACAAGTGATTTGTCCTTAAGATTCAATCAGCATCACAAAGAAAAATGTATAATTAGTCAAGGTGCTAATTGCATAGGCGTTTTTTCAACATCTGTTGCAGATTATGAGCGTATCAAAATGGAAGAAGATGTATTGGGCGCATATGATTTTCCTTGTAATGTTTTGAATAATAGTTAATCATTGTTATGCAGAACGTAATTGCTTTAATCTGGGATTTTGATAAAACTCTCGTTGACGGCTATATGCAGGATCCTATTTTTGATGAGTATGGAATAGACTCAAAGACTTATTGGAAGAAAGTTAATAGTTTGCCATCGGAATACCTTCAGCAAGGTATAAAAGTTAATCCTGATACTGCATATTTATTACAATTTACTAGAGATGCCAGAAGTGGAGTTTTTAAAGGTCTTAATAATAAGAAATTAAGAGAATATGGTGCTAAACAAAAGTTTTATCCTGGCATTCCTCAGTTTTTGAAGCATTGTAAGGAATTGTTAAATGCTGATGAAGAGTGTCAAGAGTTTAACATTCGGGTAGAGCATTATATTGTTAGTACAGGATTCGCTGAAGTTATTAGAGGTTCTTCAGTAAGCCCTTTGGTTGATGGTATTTGGGGATGCGAATTGATTGATGGTCAGAATGAAGAAGGAGAATCATTCATTAACGAACCATGTTATACAATTGATAATACGACAAAGACACGAGCAATTTTTGAGATTAATAAAGGTGTTAATAAAAAGCCGGAGATTAATGTTAACACCAAGATGAATGATGGGCAAAAGCGTGTGTCATTTAAGAACATGATTTATATCGCTGACGGCCCTAGCGATGTGCCTGCATTCTCTTTAATCAAAAAGAATCAAGGCATCACTTTTGCCGTTTATCCGTCTAAAAATATAGTGGCTTTAAAACAGGTTGACTTATTGAGAAGAGAAGGTAGAGTTGATTATTTCGCTGAAGCTGATTATCGTGAAGGCACAACAACTTTCAATTGGATAACGACACAAATATTGTCTTTAGCAGAAACAATTAAGCAAGAGGAGAAGAATAAATTAGCGGTCAAGAGTACGGGCCCTATCCATCTAACAGAAAAATAAGTTTTAAGTAATGATTAATAACTGGCCTAAAACCGTGTCGACCACGGAGATATCAATAAAAGAGATTGGAGAAATGATGCGATCTTACGGAGAAAGCAAATGTACAAATGTGAGAATTGCTCGTGCCTATCTCAGACGGGTTGGTGGATTAAATATCCGCTCAAAAGACGGTGTTATTATTAAAAGGTAACAATGCTATCTTTTTCTGATTCCCATTTGTATTTGGGCTTCCATGGTTGTGAAAAATCTGTAGCCGAAAAGGTAATACTCTGCCGCGAGTCATTAGCCCCGAGTATCAATCCATATGATTGGCTAGGGAAAGGGTGTTATTTCTGGGAAGGTGATCCTGAGAGAGCTATAGAGTTCGCAAAAGAGAAAAAGTATAAGGAGCCATTTGTTATAGGGGCTGTACTTGACTTGAAAAATTGTTTAGATTTGACCTGCCGTAGGAATGCTGAGTTAGTTAAGGCAGTCTTTGACAATATCGTTTCTCCAATGTTGGCTGCAGGAAAAGTCAAAACGAATGTTGTTCCCAAAGATGCCATTACAGATGATTTGTTGTTACGATTCCTTGATTGTGCGGTTATAGAATCGTTACATGATTTTAACGAGAAAAAAGGTTTAATCAACTATGATTCTGTTCGAGCAGGTTTTTGGGAGGGGAAACCCCTTTATCAGACAGCTGGATTTAGAGAGAAGAATCATATTCAGATATGCATTCGGAACCCAGAATGTATTATTGGACTTTTTTTACCAGCGGGTTATGCCCTTTAGTATAAGAGCGCTAATTTACAGACAAATAGACTCGAGGTAAAAGCACAACCTATCCCTGTTTTATTCCGCCCCGGAATCAAATACAGTAACAAGGTCCTCCTTCGATTGCACAGGCCCCGAGTGCCGGCATCGCGGCGGCAGTAACTGAAAAAGGGGCCCCAATGGTGGGCGACCCTTTTGCCGGATGGGAAAACAGGAAACGGCTAATGCCGTGCAGGAATCAGGTTATCTTTCGATAACGGGTCCTGATGGTTTCCGTCGCAACCCTCAGAACCTTTGAGATTGAACTGAGTGTTTCCTTGACCCTCTGGAGTTCCAGAGTGAAGCCAAAGGTAAACGTGGTTTTGATTTTGACCATATACAAGAGTGTGTCTGTTGGTTTGTAAAGAGTTCCATTGGATTAGATTGAGGACCAATACCTCAGGGAGTACGCATCCGGATAAAAAAGTAGAGCATCTCCCAGTTAAAGGAAATGCTCTATGTTAAATTGCCCTTTCTCAAGGGGCCACACTCTTTACTGCAAAGGTATACAATGTTTTTGGAAAACCAAAGGTTTTGCAAGAAATACTATAGAGTGGAAATCAGCTTGTCAAAGAGCGTTCGGGCCGCAAGATAAAAAGACTTATCCGTTTCATTGCAAAAAGGGGCCCCCAATGGTAGGCGCCCTTTGAGCCGGATGGGTAAACGGGAGACGGCAGATGCCGACGGGACTACGTCAACTTTCGAAGACGAGTCCGGATGGTCTCTTTCGAAACCCTCAGGACTTTTGAGATGGTCCTGGCTGTTTCCTTGACGCGACTCATTTCAAGCTTAACGTCGAAGGACAGTTTGGTGGAAAAGTGAACCATGAGCAAGTGTTAATGAAAATGGTTTTACAGATTCTCCATTGGATTAGTTCGAGGACCGTTACCTCAGGGAGTACGCATCCGGAAAAAAGTAGAGCACCTTCCGCTTAAGGAAAATGCTCTATGATTAGTGCCCTTTCTCAAGGGGCGTTCTAACACTTGCTGATGCAAAGGTATGCAATGTTTTTGAAAAACCAAAGGTTTTGCAAGAAATACTATAGAGCGGAAATCAGCTTGTCAAAGAGCGTTCGGGGCGCAAGATAAAAAGACTTATCCGTTTCATTGCAAAAAGAAACGTTTAATTTATAAAATATTGAAATAGAGAGAGTTACAAGGGTGAAAAAACTGAGTTTTGCACGTTTTTGGGCTAAGTTTTGCAAAAATCCTTTGTAAGTGATTGATACTGAGACACCATAAAAAGAAACGTTTCCCACGGAAATGTGCACAAAAAAAATCAGTCGTGGAAAATAAGGCTGACAACGAAAACCAGTCCCAAATCAAACGACTGACAACGTAAAACAGTTCTAAATCATTAACCCGTCAACTTGGATCAGTCGTAAGACAGAAATCTGACAACCAAAATCAGCAAATTACAAGGCTTACTCTAAGTATACTCATGAGTATGACTGGAGTATGGGTAGAGCGAGAGTGAAGGGAAGGTGAGAGCAACATGGAACTTGTAACATGTATCTTTCAACTGACTCTAAACTCTACACACTCAACTTTAAACTTTATGACGGCCATTAGGCCATCACAATATAAGAATAAACAATAATCAATATAAATTATGTCAGTATTTAAAGACAAGGTGCTGCTGATTACCGGTGGTACGGGCAGTTTTGGTAATGCCGTTTTGAACCGCTTCCTGCGGACGGATATTGGTGAGATTAGGATTTTCAGCCGCGACGAGAAGAAGCAGGATGATATGCGTCACGACTTCCAGGCGCGTATGCCGGAGGTGGCGAACAAGATTAAGTTCTACATCGGTGATGTGCGCAACAAGAGCACGCTGAAGTACGCCATGAAGGGCGTGGACTATGTGTTCCATGCCGCTGCCCTGAAGCAGGTGCCCAGTTGCGAGTTTTTCCCCATGGAGGCGGTGAAGACAAACGTAATTGGTACGGACAACACCCTGGATGCCGCTATTGATGCAGGCGTGAAGTGCGTCATCTGTCTCTCGACGGACAAGGCGGCTTATCCTATCAATGCGATGGGTATCACCAAGGCCATTGAGGAGAAGATTGCTGTGGCGAAGAGCCGCCTCTCTGGTGACACCAAGATCTGCTGCACCCGCTATGGTAATGTGATGTGCTCTCGCGGAAGCGTGATTCCTCTGTGGATTGACCAGATCCGTAAGGGCAATCCTATTACGCTCACGGAGCCTAAGATGACCCGCTTCATCATGTCTCTCGAAGAGGCTGTTGACCTTGTACTCTTTGCCTTCGAGAATGGTAAGAATGGTGATATTCTAGTCCAAAAGGCCCCCGCTTGCACTATCCAAACTCAGGCAGAAGCCGTTTGTGAACTATTCGGAGGAAAGAAAGAAGACATTAAGGTAATCGGTATCCGCCACGGAGAGAAGATGTATGAGACCTTGCTTACCAAGGAAGAGGCGGCCAAGGCCATTGATATGGGTGACTTTTATGCTGTTCCGGCCGATAACCGTGACCTCAACTACGACAAATACTTCAAGGATGGCGACACCAAGCGGGCTACCATCGATGAGTTTAATTCTGACAACACTCGCCGTCTGAATCTGGAAGAGACAAAAGCTAAGATAGCTTCTCTGGAGTATATTCAGAATGAACTGAATGGTATCCCAAACATCGTTAAGTAATGAAAATTCTTATTACAGGCGCCAAAGGCTTCGTAGGTAAAAACCTCTGCTGGGCATTGAAGAACATCAAAGATGGGAAGGACCGGAGATTCCCGGACCTGGCCATTGAGGAGATTTATGAATACGACCTTGGGAATACCCCCGAGGAGTTGGATGAATGGTGCGCAGAAGCAAACTTCGTATTCAACCTGGCAGGCGTGAACCGCCCCCAGAATCAGGAAGAGTTCATGCAGGGCAACTTCGGTTTTGCCAGCACGCTTCTGGATACCCTCAAAAAGCATCACAATACCTGCCCTGTCATGCTCTCCAGTAGCCAGCAGGCCAGCCTTACGGGCCGTTTTGGCAACAGTGAGTATGGCCGAAGCAAGAAAGCGGGCGAAGACCTTTTCCTTGAATACGGAAAAGAAACAGGTGCAAGGATGCTGGTATATCGCTTCCCGAACCTCTTTGGCAAGTGGTGCCGGCCTAATTACAACAGCGCCGTAGCCACATTCTGCAATGCTTTTGCCAATGACCTGCCGTATACGGTGAACGATCCCAGCGTGGAACTGGAACTCCTTTACATCGATGACCTGGTGGACGAGATGATTGCTGGCCTCCAAGGCAAGGAGCACCACTGTGAGTTCAATGGATTAGAGGTCATTCCTACACCTTCCTGTCATTCTGAGCGTAGCGAAGAATCTGTCGGCCGCTACTGCTATTGTCCCATCACCCATCACGTGACACTTGGTGAGATTGTAGAACTCCTTAAGACATTCGCCGAACAGCCCAAGACTCTCATGATTCCCGAGATTCCTGCCGGCTCCTTCGCCAAGAAACTCTACAGCACGTATCTCAGTTACCTTCCCAAAGAGAAGGCCGCCTTCACGCTCAAGATGAATGTGGATGATCGTGGCTCCTTCACTGAGCTTGTACACACTCACAACGCCGGACAGGTTAGCATTAATATCAGTAAGCCTGGCATCACAAAGGGACAGCACTGGCACAATACCAAGTTTGAGCAGTTTATCGTGGTCAAGGGCCACGGCCTCATCCAGCAGCGCAACCTCAACGACCCCGAAGGCAAGGTACTGGAGTGGGAGGTCGATGGCGACCATATCCAAGCCGTTCACATGTTGCCAGGATATACCCACAATATCATCAACTTAAGTGACACGGAAGATCTTGTCACTGTGATGTATTGTAATGAGGTTTTTAATCCAGAGAAACCAGACACTTTTTTTGAACCAGTTAAGTAATGTCATTCTGAGCGAAGCGAAGAATCTAATCCAAGAATTATGGCAAGTTTTAAGAATAACGGAAAGCTTAAGCTTCTTATCATCGTCGGTACACGCCCGGAGATTATCAGATTGGCGGCAGTAATCAATGAGTGCCGAAAGTACTTTGATTGCCTGCTGGCGCACACCGGCCAGAACTATGACTACAACCTGAACGGGGTGTTTTTCAAGGACTTGAAGCTCGCAGACCCGGATGTTTATATGGAAGCCGTGGGCAACGATCTTGGTGAAACCATGGGCAATATCATAGCCAAGAGTTACCAATTAATGGTGGAGGTTAAGCCCGATGCGGTTCTTGTACTTGGAGATACCAACAGCTGCTTGTCAGTTATCGGTGCCAAGCGCCTACATATTCCCATCTTCCATATGGAGGCCGGTAACCGCTGTAAGGATGAATGCCTGCCAGAAGAGACCAACCGCAGGATTGTTGACATCATCAGTGATGTAAATATGGCGTACTCAGAGCACGCCCGCAGGTATCTGGCTGACACTGGCCTGCCCAAGGAGCGCACATACGTCACCGGCAGCCCTATGGCTGAGGTTCTGCACAACAACTTGTCAGAGATTGAGGCCAGTGATATTCACAAACGTCTGGGCTTGGAGAAAGGTAAGTACATTTTGTTGAGTGCACATAGAGAAGAGAACATTGATACGGAGAAGAACTTTATGAGTCTCTTCACCGCTATCAACAAGATGGCTGAGAAATACGATATGCCAATCCTTTATAGCTGCCATCCCAGGAGCAAGAAGCGCCTTGAGGCCAGCGGCTTCAAGTTGGATAAGCGAGTTATTCAGCACGAGCCTCTGGGTTTTCATGACTACAACTGCCTCCAGATGAACGCTTTTGCAGTGGTGTCGGATTCGGGTACACTCCCTGAGGAAAGTTCGTTCTTCACTTCTGTTGGTCATCCATTCCCGGCTGTTTGCATCCGTACCTCTACAGAGCGTCCTGAGGCTTTGGATAAGGGCTGCTTTGTTCTGAGTGGTATTGATACAGTGGGTCTGCTGCAGAGTGTTGATGTGGCTGTGAGTCTGATTAAGGATGGGCATCAGGGTATTCCTGTTCCTGACTACGTGGATGAGAATGTAAGTACCAAGGTGGTGCGGATTATTCAGAGCTATACTAATGTAGTAAACCGCATGGTATGGAGAAAGGATAGATGATACCGGCAGCAAATGCCAAGCGAGAGTAGTAAGGAGGGGGTAGTAAAAAATGATTGACACATTCAAAAATTGGCTGAACAATTTCCCTGAATTTGCGGAGGGGACGGAGGCAAGGGATATGCTTGACGATGCAATAACATGCTATATGCACAACATTCCTCGTCCTGCTTTGATATTGTCCTATCTGGCGTTTTGTATCACGGTGAAGGAGAATATCCTGTCCTCCACAATGCCATCTGGTCATGATGCCGGACGTTGGAGCGTAAGGATGAATAATCTACGCTCTGATGACAAGTGGGAGGAAGAGCTTCAGAATTGTATTGCTATGCAGCGTGATAAAAGCAAAGCCCCGGTTGTTGAGCCTGTTTTTGATATTCCTGAACATCTGAGAGAAGATTTTAAGTTTTGGAAGAATCGACGTAATGACTGCGCCCATTATAAGCGGAATATCATATCGCTCTCTCATGTTTGCGCCTTCTGGCAATTCATGATGAGTAAGTACATCTATTTCCAGCCACAAGGTAGCATGTCAAAGAGTATTCAAGAATATAAAGACTACTTTGACCTGTCCATTACGCCAGCTGGTACTGACCAGACCACCATATTCAATCATCTGTGCGCTGTTCTTCGTTCTACCGATGATCTTCGCCTTTTGTTTAAGGCTATACGGCGGGCAGAAACAAAGCAGAAGATGGAACTTCTGAATAAACTACTGCATCATACCGAATCAACCAAAGCATATGCAAAAGCGTTTATTACATAAGAAGACTTTGTCAGTGATTATTCTTTTGGAGTATCTTGAAGATCTCTCCTTGTTGTATGGTGATGACACCAAACAGATAAGGGCGTTCTGGTACAACAGCCCAGATATCTCTGTCTATAGTGAATTGTTAAAAGCACGGTTGATACCGGAAGAGCAGATAAAAGAATCGCTATCAAGAGTTCTCTCCCAGATGTACCGACTCAATAGAGGTATACCTTGGGATTTATCGGAGGATAATAAGAACGCGCTGAGGGCTAGTGGATTTGTAGATGCATTTTTCGAAGAGTATTATAACGATGATTTCATTTCTCGTAACTATAAAGAGATGAATCAGAGTATGTCGTTTTATGTGTCATTGATATCATTAGTCGGAGTAGATAAGCGATGGGTTGAAATATATTGTCGACGCGTTGCAGATGGAAAGGCATTTCCTTACGCACTGGGCAACTGGTTTGCAGCAGCCTTACGGGATGGCAATTTAAACAAAGGTCAATATCTTCAACTTGTCTGTGACATGGGATTGGTAAATCCAATAACTTTCACAGAAGAAAAACAGTAAGTAGTATAAGGCTATGGAAATGACGTTTGGAAATGCACACGATATTTGGAGACGTGTGGTAAGTGGTGATAATTCATTAACCGAGGAAGAGGTGATGATCGCAGCGAAGTGGTTTGAGGGTTTCATCCCCAAACTAAGCGATAAAGCCAGCCAGTCTAAGCAAGAGTTAGAAGATGCGATACAGGCACAGAATGCAATAGAGAAAAAGAGCAAAGCAGCGGAAGCAGATCAACGTCAATTAGATGATTTTATCAGGAAATACAATGATTTAATTAGTTGGCTTAATTCTAATAGATGAAATAAATTTTGCGACTTTGGGCCTTGCGCGTAGCCTAGGGGAAAGAGGAAAAATAAGTGTTATTATGGACGACAAGAAAGCATTTTTCTTCTTACATCATCTATCTTACCATAATTCGACTAACCAAATATAAGGGAGTGGGGTTCTTGTCAGGATGCACTCATAAAACAGCAAGGGTTCAATAATCTTGATAATCCTGCCCCGTTCAGGTAAATAATAAAACTCAAAAATATGAAAACGATACTAACTTTTGGAGTATATGACATGTTGCACATTGGTCACATACTTCTTTTTAAACACGCCAAAGAATTGTTCCCTGGAGAAGATTGTCAATTGATAGTGGCGGTACAGGATGGAGATTTTATTCTAAAGTACAAGCCTGGGACTAAGATGGTCTATACAACAGAAGAACGTATGTTCATGGTAAGTTCTATTCGTTGGGTGGATGAGGTAGTGACCTATCAAGACGTGGATGTTGACATTCAGAATATAAGTTTTGATGTTCTTGCAAAAGGCCCAGACCAGCAGCATGCCGGATTCCAACGTGCAGTGGCATGGTGCAAGGCCCATGCTAAAGAGGTGGTGGTTATTCCACGAACAGAAGGCATTTCGTCAACCATGCTAAGAGAGTATTCAAAGTTGAAATAATTGTATTAGATGCGTAATATGATAGAGCGAGAGCAAAGACGGGAGATATGTTCGGGAGATCTAAAAGTTCTTCAGATGGATGTCCTACAAGCTGTTGATAATTTTTGTCGGGATAACAATATTCGATATAGTATGGCTTGTGGCACTCTTTTAGGCGCAGTGAGGCATGAGGGGTACATACCTTGGGACGATGACATTGATATATATCTTTTGAGAGACG
>OCTX014578123.1_pt1 | contig 12651 bp, 12 predicted proteins | sample 1539691 | NCBI WGS metagenome assembly OCTX01 (sample SAMN02144231, study PRJEB22623) | gut metagenome | biome: sheep rumen | host: Ovis aries | place: New Zealand
CACCAGCAGCTCGTAGTCTTGGTCTATCAGTTCATATTTGTATGCTAATGACACGTATTTCTCTCCTTTGAACAGTGGATATTCCGGATAGTTGCAAATGACCTCAGTACGATATATCAGTTTTTTGTCGCCACGCCCGCCTTGGCTGTAGTAGCCTCCTAACGTGATGCGCTCCCGATTGGGTAGTGAGGTGCCGATGAGGTGACCCTCGAAGTCTGTGTCAAGTGCTATGATGCCCGCCACTTCGCGGCTGCCATGCTGCTGCCAGAACATTACTATCTTCTCCACGGCGTCGTTGGGCATGTAGTCATCAGAGTCGATGCAGGTGTTCAGCTCCGTATCAATGAGCCGGTAGGCGGCGTTGTGTGCCCCGTGCATGCCTTGGTTCTCTTGATAGTGATAGGTTATCGGCACCCGACCCTCATTTTTCCAGTCTTCCACCAACTCACGAGTGTTGTCCGTCGAACCATCATCGATGATGAGCCACGTGAAGTCGCGGCAAGTCTGCCGACATAGCGACTCGTAGCACAGGTATAGCGTCGCCGCGCGGTTGTAGGTGGGGGTGAAGATGGTTAGTGTGTACACTATGGTATTGTCCTGTTACTTAATCTAAATGTCCTTTTGGGGGCTTGATGGAATATGTGTAGAATGTTTGTAGCCACTGCACGTTTTCCTCGATGTCGTAGCCTGCGTCGGCTATCTGTTGGGCGTAGGACTGGCGGTTGCGTTGCATGGCAGCACTACGGATGACGGCATCTGCCCAGTCCTTTACATCGGCAGAGAGCGACATGCGGCTGACGAGGTCGGTCAGGCAGGCCTCCCGTGGCACCTGGTCACTGATGACGCAGGGCAGACCCGTGCACTGGGCTTCGAGGAGCGACATGGGCAAGCCTTCGTGGATGGAGGGAAACAGAAACACGTCGGCGGCTGAAAGTAGTTCGTTGACATCAGTGCGTGTTCCCAAAAACGTGACGTGGCTGTCCATCGACAGTTCGTGCACTTTTTTTTCGATATCCTTTCTGAGCTGACCGTCGCCAATCAGCAGCAGGTGCATGTTTGTGCTCCTTGACAGCAGAGCATGGAAAAGGGCAATAGTGAAATGGTGGTTTTTTGCTTTTACAAAACTACCAACGTGGCAGATAATCTTCGTGTCCTCGGTGACTCTTAGCTCCTGTCGTTTCGCTTTACGAAGCGATTCAGCGTGTTGGTAGCGGTTGGTGTCTATGGCGTTAAGCAGAATGATGGCTTTTGGGGCTAGCTGTGCCCCGAACAGCCATTCTGCCGCTTCTTTTCCACAGGCAAAATAATGGGTAAGGAATGGCCGCATCTTGTGCTTCAGCCATGTGCGGAAGATGAGCTTCGCGTCGAAGGGCACGTGCGAGCTGTGGGCATGGGCTATGATGACGGGTACACCACGCCGCGCCGCCTCGCGGTAGAAGTAGTAGCCCGACTCCGAGCATTGTCCGTGGATAATCCGATATTCGGGGTGCTCATCGAAAAATCGTTTGATTTGCCGTTTGTACTGCGGAATGGTCCACGGACGCAGGGGCATGAAGCGGAAAATGCGACCCCCCAACTGCTCTATCTCATCCTCGTAGGCGCCGCGCTCCTCACGGTGGACGGCGAAGTCGAACTGCACCCGGCGGCGGTCAATGTGGCGGTAGTAGTTCATCACCATCGTCTCGGCTCCGCCACGGTTAAGGATGGTGAAGAGCATCAGTACGCGAATGGGTTCTTGCATATTTTTCTCACTATCCTCATCACTCTCACGCGCCACTGTGTTGGCTTGGGTAGCCACGACATGGAGTAATGGTGAATGGTATAAGTGTTTGTCGTCAGTTCTGTTTTGCCCGTCAGAGAATCCATGGGACACAAGAAGTCAGCGGGATAGACGGTCAACCCGTCGATGGCCTGCAATGACCCATCTAGACGCAATCCTTCCTCTCTCAGCAAATCAGTGACAAGGGGGATCATCGTGTATTTGTTCCATTGTCCATCTTCTTGATAATAGCTGAGCTTTGCAAAGTGCTTGAGGATTTCATCGTATAGGGGAAAGCCTTTCGGAGCAGCCAGCCCCAGACCTGGTGCCACATGAACATTTCCTAATGCATCGGGCCTTTCCCACCCTATGAAGGCACCTCGTTCTACCAACTCGTCTATTGGTCGGATCACTTCCACATCTGTATCAAAATAGACTCCGCCTTCCTCATAAAGCACCTTGAAACGGGCCACATCACTCACAAAGGCATATTTCCCTGCCTGATAAGCATCACGGGTATAGGGCATCATATTCACATCGAAGTTCTGTTCGTTCCACTCCTTGATGACATAGTCAGGACAATATTTCTGCCAAGAAGCTATGCAGCGTTGCACCGCCTTCGATTTCGGTTTGTCTCCGAACCAGCAGTAGTGGATTATCTTGGGAATCATATTAACCTTAACGCTAACGTTAACCTAAACGCTGACTTAAAATAGTTTATAGAACTTTTCTGCTTCTTCGACATTGCTGTAGTCGTGGGTGGCAAGGTAGTGGGCAATGGCATGTTGCCTCTGCTTGTCGTTCAGGAACCGGGCGATGCCTGTGGCACAGCCTTCGTTGTCCATTGGTACGATGATACCATCGACACCATTCTGGATCTGAGATGCTGCTGTAGCATAATTGGTCACAATGACTGGCTTGCAAAGCATCTGAGCCTCGCGCACCGTAACCGCATTTCCCTCGTAGCGCGAAGGCTGCACATAAACATCACATGCCTTGATGAAAGGGTAGGGGCTTTCGCGCTTGCCTAAAATAATGACCTTTCCCTCCATTCCTTCCTCGGCAATGCGCTGGCGGATGAGCGGCTCCTCGCCACCATAACCAATGAGATACCAGCGACACTGGCAATCGGCAATTGATAATTGAGAATTGATAATTCTGCAGATGGCGGGCACATTGTCGTAGTTCTTGGCATGACTAAAGCGCCCCACGCTCAGCAGATTGATGACACCCTCCTCGCGTGGCATCTCACGTGCCACCTCTTCGGCGGTCATCTCCTCTGCGCGGCTCCTGACAAAATCTGCGGACAAAATGTTATGAATCTCCAAAATCTTGTCTTTCAGCGTGGGGAATACGCTCAGAAAAGCCTTTGTCACGTCTGCCGAAATGGACACAATATGGTCGTAGCCACTCCACACGGGCAGTTCCAACGCTGTGTTTACATCAATTTGTGTGTAGTCGGTGTGAATCCAGCAGGCTTTGCGCTTCGCCCGAACCTTTTTTAATACAACGTTGTGCGGCGTAAGGAAACTCACCGCCAAGTCGTACTCGCCCAAGTGGTACAGAGACGGCAGATGAGGCTCCACGGCGTTCATCACATACTGAAAAATGGCACTCCCGTCCTTGGGATGCATTCGTCGGGCGTACCTCTTAAATTGCCATTTGGCCTTCAGCCGCCCCCAAGCTACGCCCCACTGTCCCTTTCGCAACGCATCCTTCACCGGACACTCGATGCAGGCGTATGCCACCGTCTCTGGCAGCAGTCTCACCTCCTTGGGAATCTCCCGCATCAGCTCGCCCCGATGACTGTAGAGGAACAAATCCACGTCGAACAGTGAATAGTCGATGGCCTGCAACAGCCCCACAAGGCTCTTCTCGGCTCCGCCTAACTCCAGGTAGTGCATGACGAACAGAATGCGAGGTTTGATATGTACAGTCACAAAATGAATTCTTTTATTTTATATATGGTCTCCTGTACCCGATGATGTGTTTTGCGAAGGGAAGCAGACTGATGAGATATGAAATAAGGAGAGAACAGGTAAAGGTAAGCATAAAGGTTACTAAAGTTTGCACCCAATGAGGAGTGATGCATAAGAGAAAATCCCATTTCCATAGCAAATATCTCATGATGAAAATAGTATCAGGTAGATGCCGAAGGTCAGTTGAGATAGCAGAATGACAAATGTGGGTGATTGGCGAATTCGGAACGTATCCGTTAGTTTGCATATCAGTTTCCACCAGAAGACACATTGTATGGCAACAAATACCGACAAATACCAGAACATGGAGTAGAATTCAACGTCAAAAGAGAAAACCTTACAAACTACAGGAACGGCCAGAGCAACTGTCATTGCAAGCAAAACATAGCGGAAAGACATTGCTCCTGGGTAAGTTTTCAAATAATAGCCTAATACGAAATAGCCCGCATAGCCAGAGAAATAATAAAGAATTCCTGTCTCAGAAGAGTTGACATCTACTATCATGCGCAACAGGGGATACAGCAAACTGACACCCCACAAAAACAGATAGAACTCAAGTTCTCTGCGCGATGCTCCACATAGCCATTTGCTTAGTATGGGTGCAAGCATGTAGAGTCCCAGTAGAGTATAAATGAACCACAGAACAGGATTGCCTTGGGCTGAAAATGGAATGGAAAGAACCTCTCTAAGCGATAAAGGTTGCCCATTAATGCAAATATTGCAAAAGATGTAAAAAAATGTCCATACAACGGTTGGCACAGCTACTTTTAGCATTCTTCTTTTCATAAACACACACATACTGTCCTTAATAGGCAGAAGTGTGGCTCCTGATATCATGAAAAAAAGGCCAATGCCTGAAGCTGTAAGATAGCTTAGGGTCGAAAGTAAAACCCCACTGCCATCATTACAAGGTAGAGGCGAATGCATTGCCACTATCATCAGACAGGCAGTTATGCGAATAAAGTCCAAGCTGAAAACTCTTTCCATCGTAAGAGGGGCACTGTTGTGACAAGAAACAAATGTTCCAGATTGTTTCCATCAGCTGGAATTATTATTCCACGCGGTGGAACTTTTTTTCCACACGATGGAATTATTCTGGAACGTGCATATTCACAAGGCTATTCAAAGAAAAAAGAAATAATTCAAAATTGTCTTTTTTGTTTCAGAACATTTTCAATTTGCTCAATGTTTCTTGAACTCATAAGAAATGACAAATTCGTCGAAAACGCTTTCCGTATTGTACCCATACTGTTCAATCAGCTTCTTTATTTCTTGCTGTTGTAAGGGAGTGAGCAGTCTTTTGCCGTCTTTGTATCGGTAGAAAGAACCTGTGCTGCCGAAATACTCACTCAGCTTCAGGCGCAGGTCGTGGCGCGCGTCGCGGCTGTTCATCCCGTCGAAAAGCGAGCGGAATCCGCGTGCCATCCGTATCTTCTCTTCCTTCACGAAATACTTGCATTCACCATCTTGCAGCGCGCTGGGCATGACGCACATCCAGCGCGTCACCGTTTTTGGCATCTCCTTGTATGCCATGCATCGCAGACACTCGCCAGCCTTCGGGCACTTATCGTTCAAGCACACAGCCCATCGTTCAGGAATATCGTTGAAGTCAATCATAGGTTGGTGTTTGTTAAAGTTGGTTTTCAGAATGAGCATAGCTGTACAAACGTGCTGTAAGGCTTGCCGTCAGAGACGAGTAACACCCAGTTAAAAGCAATTTCTGTTTAGTTGAAATGGTTCTATTGCACAAGAAACTAAAAAAATAGGTGCGTATTAACGAGAGAATGCTTTCTTTCTGTTTTTGGAAATTGTTGCCAGATGTTTCAGTAAGTGTCCTTAACAAAAGTTTGATTAATGTTTCTGCCAGGTTCCGATGTGCGTAGTGACCGTATTCAGGTATAGCTGACTTAACTTGGTTCCATACGCTTTGCACATTATCTATTTCGTCGAAGCTGCGCTTGCTCAGGGAACATCTTGACAGGCTGCCTTGGCGTGTTGTGCGGTGATAGTACGAGTGGCAACAATAATAAACCTGATGGTCTTGCAGCAGATATTCTGTCATCAGCTTGTAGTCTTCTGAGATAGTTGATTTGGGAAACCGAATGCTTCTGAGAGTGGCAGCCTTGAAAAGTTTTCCGCATGGCGACCACCATATCTGGTCTTTTAAAATGTGCAGCAACGCTTTGCGGCTGGTCAATTGTTTGTCTATAGCGTATGCTTGTTCGTCACCGGGCACTTGGGAAATCACCACGTCCACGTTATTGGCTTCCATCTTTTGTAATAGCTGTTCTACCATGTTGGGCTCAATCCAGTCATCGCTGTCAACAAACATGATGTATTCACCGGTAGCTTGGTCCATGCCCATGTTGCGAGCCATGGAAGCACCTTGATTAGATTGCGAAAAGACAACAATACGATTGTCTTGTAAAGCAAAACTATTACATATAAGCATGGAGTCATCAGTGGAGCCGTCGTTGATAAGGATAATTTCCAAATGATTCCATGTTTGATTACAGACAGAAGATATGCATTTTACTAAATGAGATTCTGTATTATATACAGGTATAATAACTGAAACGACAGAATTCTTCATGACTTATGATAAAAATGAGGCTTTGAGATTATAGTACATCTGTCAAAGAGATGTGTATAATCGTCTTCTTTGTCAGCAATAATTGCAAAAGGATATTGGCTTTCATTAGCAACGGCATAACGATACGACACTAAAAGATGATATGCCATTTGAAAATAGCGTTCATGCCCCGTTGCCAATGTCACAAAACCTTTAGTCATCCCTTGTGCTTAATGAAATAGTAAACTTTAAAAACAAAAGGTATTTTGTACAGGATGGCCTTCTTTATCCACCATGAACAGGGAAATAAAGACTGATAATCTTTCAACGCGGTTATCTCCGGAATAGACAATATCCTGTTTAAATAATCTTTGCATGGCTTTCTAAGACTAGGGAAAAGAAAAATGCCATCATAGACTATTCCCCACAGTCGGCGATATAAATATTTTTTTGCATTATTGTTCCATAAACCATGACGCTTATAAAAGTCCTCTAAAATGTGCCATTGCATGTAGTCCTCGTCAAATTGGTTAGGACGCATCATCGTAGAAAGAGATTTTGTTCCCATTCTATAATGATAAAGGGCAATGTCAATAGCCGTAATTCTCTTGACATGTTCCAAATACTGGAAATTGAAAATCAAATCTTCGCCGTATTGGCAACCCTCACGGAACGTTAGCTTGTTTTGCTTGATAACGTCTGTTCTATAGAGTTTCTCATGGGGAGCATAGAGCAAGAAGTTGTGGCATAGACTCACGAAAGTGTCAGTATGCTCTTCGTTGAGAAAAAAACATTCTCTATATTCAGGCTGATAGACAGTCTTCTTTTTGTCACTCCATTCCCTGATTTGCCCCGACAATACCCAGTCTGCGTCATAAGAGTGATTTGCCAACGTTTCAAGAAAGTTTGGTTCTATCCAGTCGTCTGCATCGATAAAGCAGACGTATTCACCCTTGCTTTCTGTTATTCCTTTGTTTCGAGCAGCGGAAACGCCTTTGTTCTGCTGGTGGAATACGCGGAATCGCGAGTCCCGCCTCTGCCATTCATCACATACGTGTCCACTGCCGTCCGTAGAGCCATCATCAATAAGCATACACTCCCATGTTGGGTAAGTTTGGCTGATGACGGAAGAAAGGCATTTTCTAATAAACTTTTCTGCGTTATATATAGGTATAATGATAGAGATCAAAATTCTTGGCAGTTTCGTAAAGTAAAGTCAGATTATGATTTTATATTAGTTTTGAGTATAGGTCATAATGGTCAAAAAGAGCCTTGAATTGACTGTCGTTTTTGTTTTGGCCAATATTGATATTAACCAATCCTTTGTCTTGAACGCTCTGTTCGCTACAAAGGGAATGAATCCATGTGGAATTTCTCGCTATCTGTACAACAGGCGTTTCCTGTTTAAGCTCCATTACTTTATACCATAAGTCATCGGCATAAGGCGAGAGTTTTGAAAACAGTTTCTCCTCAAATACATCTTCATGAAGGGAATGGTGTGGATATAGGACACCTCCAAAGCCTTCTGCCAACAGAAGATTTGACCTAGTGTCTTCCTCTGGATAATACATAGTAGAAGCCGAGTACATTTTGTCTTTTCCTTTTGAAATATTTAGCATACGGGAATGGCAGCAACATACAGCATTAGGGTTGCGATGATGACATTGTGTAAGCCTGTCAATCATATCGAAAGGATACATATAATCATCGTCAATGGTTATAATATTATCATTTGGGAAATCTTGAAGTGCAGGTATAAGTTTGGTGTAGGCCTTCATGTCTTTTACATAACGGATTACCAGCCCTCTTTTTTGTTGCCTCATTAATGTTTCTGGAAGCTCTTTTCCTAAAAACTCATCTTTTGACAAATATAAGACTACATGATGAACTTTTACCGTTTGAAGGAAGATACTTTCTATTGCTTGAAAGACAGTAAAAATGCGTCTTCCATGAGTTGTAAGAGAAACGACATACTTTTCCTCTCCTTCTTTGTGAAGACACAGTCCAGAAGAAACGTTTTCCATCACTGACGTTTCCATTTGTTTCTTTGTCATTTCGTAATGAATAGCATCATGTAGGTATTCCTGAAAATAAGCCATATTTGGTATAGCTTTTTTACACAAACTAATAAATGCTCTTATGTTCATATTTTAAATACAATTTCATTGAATAATGTACTTCCCATTTCTGCTGCAAATTTGGGGAAACCGCTACGATACATCTGCCCAGTCTTTAATAATGTGATACGCTGTGCCTTAGAAAGCATTATAAGGTCAACAAAAGATTTTGCATATACCTCTAAATCACTGTTATGGGTGAAGTCCATGTGCTCCATTCGGCCTGGAATGGTATAGACATAATTCAACTTGTCTATTTCTTCCAAGAAAGAAGGGCTATCAGATGTAACAAGAATCTTCTCTGTTGAGAAGTATCCAGTGTAATAAAGTTCAATAATCATATTCTTACATACTCGTATTAGATCTTCTTTCTCACTATTGGGAAGGATGGGAAAATCACCTTCCTCAAAATCGCCAAGAAGTTGCTGAAAACGAAGGGTAACTGCTTCATATGGTTTTGTTAACTGTTGTTTGCAAAGGTCAATTCTTTCGGATAAGTATTGAGACGGTTTAAAAAGTTCATGAAACAATTCATCGTAGTCCTGAGTAGAAGAATCTATATTTCCATATAGATGAAACTGTTTACGCTCTTTACCAATTTCTTTGTCTAATAAAGAAATGTTTTGTTCTGAATAATTGTTTCCTTGAGCATCACTTTTTTTATCCCAAAGGCAGATTTCTTTGGAATCATAATGAGAAAAAGAGAGTTCTGATTCCTTTATCCTCCAGTCATAATGATTTGGTAACAGAATTCTTTCTAACTTAAATGGGTAAATCCAATAGATTTTAAATGGAATACTGTTTTCTTTGCAATAAGAATAAACTGAAAGAATAAATTTCAGTCTGTCACCAAGTCCTCCGTGAGTATGCACACCATCAACCATCACTACAATCTCGCGACGAAATTTTGGTAAAGGCCAAAGGTAGGCTCTGACGTATGCAGAACGATTTTGACAAATGATCTTTAACTTCTGAAGCATCTTATCCTTTCTTTAATTAGAAAAGCAAGAATATAAAATACTCTCTTGTAAGAGTACTTTAAAGAATCATATCCAAAATCACGCCCATGAAAATGCAGAAGCGCATATAGGAGTCCGCTAATGGTGAGTTCTGTGAAATCATTCACAACATTACCTCCATGAATTAGTTCTGTTTGGAGCGGACGCTGAAAAAAATGCACTACGCTTACAAATTTGTCTATATGAAGGTGGTTACAGAATAAAACGGAGCGGAAAGATTCTGAAGACGGCTCAATTAATGTGATGAAATGACCGTTGAGAAGTGGATAACGATATGCGATTTTTTCATTAAGTATATACTTATATGAATAAACAAAATCGTATGCTTCAAATTGTGCGTCTTTTTTAACTTTCTGCTGAATGGTTGCCACCATGTCGCGATGAAGCGCATCGTCACTGTCAAGACGTGTAGTGACATAGAAATCAGGAATTATGGTGGTCGTCGTATTGATGCATTCCTTGATAAATAAAGAAAGGATGCCACACAAACATGGGTCGTTTTCTATATCTCCTTCATGATTGATTACAAATGGCTCCTTGATATAGCGGTTTGAATCCAATTGGCATGGTATGAAATTTGGATAGCGTTCGTGGATGTTGTCAGCTCGCTTAAGATAGTCATTCGGAGTGTTGGCGTCAAACAATACAAACCATTTGAAGTCTTGGCAAGTCTGTCCTATGACTGAAGGCAAACAGAATCGTTCGAAAAGAGGAAAACGGTAGTCTAAATACTCTCGGGTGCAAACTTTACTATGCTCTCTTGGTTCCAAAGACACGTTAAAGCGGGTGATTATGTAGTGCTGGAATGTCATTTCTTGATTCTATGCCAGATTTGTGATATGCGCTGATGACGACGCAACAGTAAACGGAATTCGTCGTATGGGGTGAATGGCAGCCAGAGCATTCTTTCAATTATACGTAACTGCTTTTTAGGACTTTCTTTTGTTGCTTTAAATAGGAAACTGGAAATCAGCCTAATGTATGGTACGTCAGGCCAATAGTCCATTAATATGGTGGCAACAGCATAATAGTCTGACGGAGCCCCATTGAGAGCAAATCTTCCACCAAGATGTGATGGCGTTTTGGATTGTTTGTCGTTTGAATCAGCAGCCCATCCAAAATCAATCACTCCAATAATCAACTGCTTGTTGTTTAGACTGATGAGAATGTTTGAAGGAGTTAGGTCTCTGTGATAGATGCCTTTTTGGTTGAATATACGTAAAACACGTATTATTTGTTTTATGAAAGAACGAACAAATCGGCTGTGCTGGTAATTCATGTTTCCAAAGAACATACTAAAACTACATCCTTCTGTTTTGGAGATTTCCATCAATGTCAAGTCGCTTTCAATGTGCTTATATGAAATAATCTCAGGAAAGAATCTGTTGCCAGAGAGTTTGTTCAGAAACCTTTGCTCGTTTTCAATTAGCCATGTGGTACCTAATTTAATATAACTGTTTTCTTTTTCATAGATACGTGATGTATATTTATATCCATTATCTCCTTTTTCTTCTGTTCTTTTTATGCACTGTCCATAACGCAAAGCGTATGATGAAAAGCGAAGATTATATTTGTTATATACAACAGTTTTGTCTTTTGGAATAATATACTCATAATTGTGTTGACATAGAAAAACATCTAACTGATGGATAGCTTGCTCTGCTTCTGGCTCGAAATGCTTCTCAATAATTTTTCCGTAAGATGTGAGAATTGGCAGATAATCTGGCTTTACTTCGTGTTTTTGGATATAGACATGATAGAGTAAAGAATAATATTGGTCTTCTCCTGAAGGAATGTAAAACAAGCCTCGCGAAAGTTGTCTATGTTCCAAAATGTGCTGTTCCCATAAAATATCAAAATAGTTGTCTTCGACATAGCGGAAATCAAAAGGTACTTCTTCTCCGGCTATCCTGATAGTATGATAAACTCGATAAGGCTCGCTGTAAACGGAATGTGCCAAGGTAAGGCATGCCATCTGCCGCTTGTTTTCTACCAATAAATCGATGTCGCCATGATTCTCCTTTGTGTATTTGTAGGGAAGACAGTCGTGATTTCTCAGCACACAATAATTAATGGAATTATTTAGTACATAAAAAAACTGAGTGATAGACGTATAGCCTCCCACTCCTACACAATTCTTTCTCCAAATATTATCGCGGTTTGTACTATTGGTATTTGCCTTTAGAAAATCTCTCGAGTTTTGGCCAAAGAGTAACGTCAAGTCGCGGTTTGTCTCTTCTGCATTATTGCTTGCGTGAATCAGGTGCCCACCACCTGTAATTTTTCTGTATTCTTCTTTTTTGTCGAAAACATGAGCGTTTACCCATTGCTTGCCGTTGCTTGTCTCGCGCCAATCCATGAATGGATTAGAATCATTGAAAACTATAGCTAAGAAAGGTCCAGTTCCGCAGTATTCTTTTTTATATTTCAGTGCGTTTTCAATCTGTGCAGAAGGGTGTTTTTGCCAAGAACGCGAATAAAAGATTTTTAGATTATCAGCAAACAAATCTTCATCCCATAAAACAGAAGTAATGGCAACAATATGGAAAGAATCCTTTATTTGGCTAAGAATCCAATCCTTATATGAATAAGCACGGTTCCATATAATGAGGAGATGCGTCATAGAATTACAAAAAACAATGAGAAAATCATTCAAAGGCTTCTGACTCCAACCCACAAAAGCCCTCTCGGGAAAGGTATAAAGGATTGGCAAACTGGTCATAGTAACCTTCAAATCTGATGAAGGCACAATTGGTGGCCACAAAGTAATTCTCTGTTTTAGGTCTTAGTAGGCATAGGTCTGCTTTGTAGTCACCTTCTGCAATATATTTGGGTAGTCTGATGTGCTTTCTTATTTCAAAAGATCCTGGTTCTATCCTGTATAAACTCCCTTTATATCTTCCTTCTGCTAAAGTGGCCAACGGTGTTCCGTCAAGTTTCTTGAATGTAAGTTTTACCTCGCATTGTAGGGGGTCAAGTGTTGTTCCCTTTATAACAACATCGAGATATGGTTGATTGTTAATGATGATTTTGTTATATGGATTGTTATTGAAAGTTATTTCATTGATTCTAATATACTCTTTTTGCATTACAAAACTTTCAGTAATAAGTTTCTTTCCATTTTGAGGTTTTTCTTTCAGATAATTGTCGATAGCATCTTCAGCACTACCTACATAGTCCATCATGCCATCCTTCAATACCACAC
>OCTX012095419.1_pt1 | contig 12647 bp, 9 predicted proteins | sample 1539691 | NCBI WGS metagenome assembly OCTX01 (sample SAMN02144231, study PRJEB22623) | gut metagenome | biome: sheep rumen | host: Ovis aries | place: New Zealand
TTCCGGGGCGAGTGGATCGACGACGCCCGCCGCTATCTGACCAACATCGTGGGCAAGTACGGACCGCCCGTCCAGCATCTGCTGAAGAAGGCAGCGGGTCTTCCCATCAAATATATCTGCCCTCTGCACGGACCCGTCTGGAGAGACCCGGGCGACATCGCTTATATCCTGGACAAGTATGTCCACTGGTCCACCTATGAGCCGGAAGAGAAGGGAGTCATGATCGTTTACGGATCCATGTACGGCAATACCGAGCAGGCAGCCGAGATCCTGGCCGCCAAGCTGGCGGAAAGAGGCGTGACCAATACCCGCCTCTATGACGTTTCCAGCACCCATGTGTCCTACCTGATCTCGGATGTATTCAAATACAGCCATCTGGTCCTGGCCTGCGTGACCTACAACCTGGGCATCTTCCCGCCCATGCACAACTTCCTGATGGATATGAAGGCCCTGAACGTCCAGAACCGTACCGTGGCCGTCATGGAGAACGGCTCCTGGGCCATTCGTTCCGGCAGCCTGATGAAAGAGTGCCTGGACGGCATGAAGCGCATGACCGTCCTGGACGAGGGCGTCACCATGGCCTCCTCCTTCCAGAAGCAGAACATGGCAGATATGGACGCTCTGGCAGATGCACTCGCGGCAGATCTGAACAAGTAAATCCCGAAAGGATGCGAAAGAAAGCGGAAGGCAGATTCCGGAGGTTCTGATAGGACCGGGGAATCCGGATCTGCAGTCAGTCTTTGCATTTATACAGTCACATGGGTCATAAAGATATGATATGAAAGAGCGGCAGCAGGGCCCCTTCGGGGCCCTGCTGTTATTTTTTATCTCTTGGGAGTAAGCCCGGTCATAGGTAAATCCAGCGTCTATGCAGTTAAGAGCAAGCCGAAGCCTGCGGCTGACGTAAAACAAAGACAGTAAAGGAGAACGGATAAGACACAGAGTATGAGCCGTTATGATAAAGCAAAGGGAAAAGCCCGAGACGATTTTTAAAATTTCGAAATAGTACTGCAATCATTCCCATTTCAAGTTCACAGACGAAGACATACTTTAATGTCGGTAATTCCCGAAAGGGGCTGCAGGCACAGTGCGGCGGAAAGACAGTCATTTTTATCAGATGTCCCATAGTACTCGGAACCAAATGGACAAAAGGCAAGGGAAAGAATGCCAGGACAGTGCTTCTTTCCCGCTGGTCTCCCTGCCTGAAATCTTAGAAAGACTTGATATTGTTGTGCAATTATGCAGTGCCGAATACCTGACCGGTATGTACGGTGCAATGGGAGGGGCGAGAACTTGTCTCCCTCTATCCTGTTGTGCAAACAGGCAGAAACTGGGGCCGGAAAAGGAAAGAGTGCCCGTCTGAGCTCTCAGAAAACCCGCCAAGTCCGTCTTACGGTGCTTATCTGTAAGCAGACGGAACCATGGATAGGGGAGAGAGGATGCGCATAGAATGGTATGAAAAGCATCGGCAGTAGCGCAATAAAATATGTGATTCCAGTATCCCGGAGTGCGAAACAACCCGTTGGAATCATTTTGGGCTAAAACCATATATAATGGCGCTTAATTAAGCAAACCCACAAGCATAAACTTGCGCCTTAGATAGGAAGGGACTGACATCTGTACAGTCAGATTTAGGAAGCAGAGCAGCGGATCTTCGATCGGGAGGATCTTTCTGTTCTGTTTTGTTTTCAGGTATCCCGCAGACACTGCGGACACATCCATGACAAATTTGGTTGACATAATGCCACGGATATAGGCTGACAAAATGACAGAAAACGTTAAGAATGATGATATAATTTTCAAGATAGCATAATGTAAACAAGAAAAAAACGTTATAGAACACCTTTATATGAAGACCAGAGGTTTTGAAACATCTTCTGCGCTGTAATTCGTCAGCCGGAAAAGCACGGCCTGCCGGGATGCCCTGCAGATAGCATGAAAGGCCGTGGAGGAATGTCATTGACGATTGCAACGAACCCCACAATGAGGCAGGAATCGATGGGGAAAAGCACCGCAGAGAGCCGGACGCACAGGGATATGTACTGGTCGGAGGTATACTGATTTGCAGAACTGATGTTCTGTAAACTTTTAAGGCGAAGACAAAGCAGCCGGCTTCGACTGTTTTATAAACAGACAGATTTCATCAGGCACCACTTGGGCCCTTTTGGGTGTCATAAAAGCGGGGATAAGAAGCAATAATTAACAACATATTGCCGTAAGAAAATTGACACAAAAACAATGTCATGCTAGGATTCTTATGAAATAGCTTACAAATAATGCATTAATGTAAACTAAAAACCGCCGTTCTGACACAAAGAAACAGGACAATGGGATGAAATAGGGCAGAAGCTAAGTTAAATAGCGGCATGCAGGATCCGCGCTGCTCTGACTGCATCGACTTGAGGAATCCGTCTGCAGAGCAGAGGGGAAGAAAAAAGTGGTTTTATATGGATGCGGAGAATGGCCGAAAGCACTTGGACAGGGGGACGATCCGGCTTGAAGCGAGCATCAAAAGGAGACCTGCTGCATCCCGCTGAGAAGGGTTCTGACGGACTGGCAGATCCTGCCGGAAGAAACAGATCGGTTGGATGCTGGAGGCAGGGCACCGTCAGGAGGGCTTCTGATTTGTATATTTCGAGGGAGCATAAGCGGGTAAAAAGAACAGGATGGCATAACCGTTTAACTTTGCAGAGATAAGCAGACAGCCGGGAATGAAACATCTTTAGGAGGATTTTATGGGAAAGAATATTTATGTCGCAGACGATGACGCCGAGATCAGAGAGAAGGTCTCTTCTATGCTGGAGAGAGAAGGGTTTGACGTCAGATGCTTTGAGACAGGAGATGATCTGTTGGAAGAGTGCGGCCGCTGCCTGCCGGATCTGGTGCTTTTAGATGTAATCATGCCAGGAACCGACGGCCTCAGCTGCTGTTCTATGCTTCGCAGGGATCATGAGAATCTTCCCATTATGATTATGTCCGCCAAGGACAGTGCTTATGACAGAATCACGGCCCTGAGTCTGGGATGCGATGATTATATTGGGAAGCCCTTTCATCCGCTGGAACTGACCCTGCGCATCAAGGCTCTTATCAGAAGAGGTGGTTATGGCCAGGAAATCAGCGAAGAAACGAAGCTCCAGTACGGCCCTCTGACCCTGCTTCCCGGACAGATGATGAGACTGGATGACGGAGAATCTATTTCCCTGGCACCGGGTGAGTACAATTTCCTTTCCTATATTATCCGGCAGCCCGGACAGTCCGCCAGCCGTGAAGAACTGATGAAAAATCTGTGGAATATGGAGGAAGGTTCCGGATCCCGTGTTGTAGACTATCTGGTAAAGCGTCTCAGAAAGAAACTGAGCGACAATCATTCCAGTGTTACTGTCGAGACGGTATGGGGATACGGCTTCCGCCTGGGATTTAAGGAAGAGTCATAAGGCATTCCGTAAGGCACAGCCTTTGTCCGGAAGCCCTCTACAGGAAAAGGAACGAGGAGATGAGAGACTTATTCTATGTGAGTCCGCCATATCTGCACGGAACCGGCGGTCAGCATCTTGATTCAGTGAGAGCTCCTGTGTGAGGCAAGGAATAAGCTGCTAGACGGGGCATGATTCCAGAAGGGCAGATCCGTCAGATCGTGGAAAAGGTGGTCTGGGACTATTATGCCGGCAAGCAGAGCCTGCCACGGAAGAGCCGCCATGCGCTTTCTCTTTGACTTTGTGGATTACAGGGAAGAGCAAAGATAAAAAGAATAGAGAGACACGCCTCGGCTCTCCTGACCAGGCCCTTGGATCAGAACATCCTGAGGCAAATTTAAGAAACCTTAAGAAAGGGCTTTCTGTATTTTCTTCCGGGGTTACAGCTTGACACCGTCCCGGGGACTGCTCTATGGTACTTTTGTAGATCCGCTCCCCAAATTCTCCCTGTATAGGCGGTGGGGCGGCATCCCGGCGGGCCCTGCGGGTCCTGCCGGAGAAAGGAACCTGTATGTCTCTTTATTCTGACAAACCAAAAAGCCATGGACCGGCAAAGGGCCATTTTGTGCCCGAAGCTCTTCGGGTCCTTCTGCCTGCGTTTATATATGTCTTTCTTTATGTCCTCTTCCAGTACGGAGGCGTCCTTATGTACCGGCACCTGAAGGCCTCGGGACCTGCCTTTATCAGCGCCTTCCTAAGGGAAAGACCTGGTATCAGCACGGCGGTCATTATCGTTCTGTCCACGGCAGCGGCTCTCCTGCCCGTCCTCGGGGAGGGGAAAAGACGCCTTGATGCCTTCGGGAAAAGGAAGGGAAAGCCGGCTCCCCGGGGGGAAGAGAGAGGAGCAGAAAGGGAGAGCGGAACAGACTGGGAGAGCGGAGCAGACAGAGAGAGCAGAGCAGAAAGAGAAAGTAGAGCAGAAAGAGAGAAAAAAACAGGGAAAACCCTTCCGGTCCGGGCTCTCTTTGCAGTCTGTGCCTGCGCTCTCTGCATCCTGGGCAACGCCCAGATCCAGGTCATGGGCCTTGCCTCCGATTCCGTGGCTGCTATGCAGCCCATTTACAGGGAGCTTTCTTTTCCGGTCATTCTTCTGATCTTTGCAGTATTTACCCCCTTTGCCGAGGAGTTCGTATTCCGGGGCCTTCTTTATACCGGCTTTCGAAGATCCCTGTCCCCTCTTTATTCGATCCTGCTTGGAGGCGCTCTGTTCGGCCTCTATCACGGAGAACTGATCCAGGGGACCTATGCCTTTCTCATGGGTATGTTTTTCTGCCTGTCTATGGAAGCGACAGGGGATATTAGGATGCCCTGGCTCCTCCACGGCCTCTCCAACGGACTTCCCTTATGCCTTTCCTATCTGGGAATCTGGGAACCTTTCCTATTAAGGGAAGGGAGGCTGGGGACTTTTGCCTGCCTGCTGATTGCGGCAGGGGGCCTTGCCGCCTATATGCTCCGTACAAAAAGGGCAAGGAATCCGGAAGCCTGATTCTGTACCCGGGAATGCGTTTTGGAAAAGGAAGGGGCGGAAAGGCAGATGCCTGTAAGATTACTTAAGAATGGAAAAAGATGTGGCAGAGAAAGGACGGAAATGATAGAATGACATTCGCTATTTCATATGCATGGGGGATCGTTTTCGTTTGAGAAGCAGTAATTATCCGGGCGGAGCCGCTTTATCCGCAGCCCCTGCCTCCAGTAAACCCAGAGTGACCATATTCCGGGGGAGAGTGTCTCTTTGGGACAATCTGAAATTTATGGCCATCATCCTGGTGGTGGCAGGGCATTTCGCCGACTATCTGATCGAGACTTCGGAGATCAGCCGCAGTGTAAGGCTCTTTATTTATGCCTTCCATATGCCCCTTTTTTTCTTTATTTCCGGTCTCTTCCACAGTGACAGGGAAGTTGTGAGGCGGTGCACCTACCTGGTGCTGTCCGGCTTTCTTTTAAAATTCGTCTTTACCCTCTCTCACCTCTTTCGGACGGGAGAGCCTTCCTTCGAACTGACAGGGGGAGCCGGCATTCCCTGGTTCCTTTTTGTCCTTTCTGCCTATACGGCCCTGACCTATGTCCTCCGCCAGCAGAATCTGCAGCTGATCATGCTCTTTTCCCTGGCATTAGGTCTTTTTGCGGGCTATGACCCGGGGGTGGGGGATGCCTTTTACCTGTCCCGCATCGTGGTATTTTATCCCTTCTATCTGATGGGCAGGACTCTGGAGCAGCCAAGGGCCACAGAAGTGCGAAAGCAGCACCGGTGGATCACCTTCTTTGCCCTGGCCTTTCTTATGGCCTGGGGCTATCTGTGCTACCGATTCCCCGACCAGCTCTCTTTCCTGCAGGATCTTTTTTCGGGAAAGATGTCCTATGGGGAGATCTTCGAAGGCTATGACCCTGTGAACGCAGTATACGGGCCTCTCTACAGGGCGGGCTTCTACCTGCTGGCCTTCCTTCTCATCTGGGCCTTTATCTATATAACGCCCTACTACAGGATCAAAGCCCTGACCTATCTGGGCTCCCATACCATCAATGTCTACTTCTGGCACGGCCTCATCATGAAGCAGGTCAACAGTTACCTTCCTTACAAAAGGATGGTAAGGATGGGACTTCCTGAGTGGGTCATCATCGTGGTCATTCCGGTCCTTCTGACAGTGATCCTGTCTCTGGGGATCTTTGACTTCCCCCTGCGCTTTCTCAAGGAGGCTGTTTACAGGAAAAAATGAAAGCGGGATTTGTAAGGAGGCTGAAAGAAGGATGATACAGAGAAAAGGCCTGTAAAAAGCTGCCTGAACCGGGAAGAAAGAAAAACGGGCAATACGAAGGACGAAAAGAGGAGGAAGAAGAGCGAAAACAAGAGGAGAACTAAGAGGGAGTGAAGAAACAAAGCGGTTTCTTCACTCCCTCTTTTCATGCCGTGCAGGGTAAAGGGAATCCGGAGGCGGTCCCTGCGGCAGGGGGCAGGGCCTGTGGAAGGCAGGGTCTGAAGAGGCAGGGAATCCTGCGCCTATCCTATTCTTCCTCCGGCAGGTCTGCGGCATCCCAGATCATCTCCTCTGTCAGATTGTCGTGGAAGACAAGATCGTCCAGGACCAGAGTGCAGAGCTTTGTATCGTCCAGGGCTTTTTTGGTCTCTTCTTCCGGCAGGAGGGAAGGCTTTTTATAAATATAGGCCCGCAGGGTGACCTGGTCTATGCCGGATACGTCGACTCTGAAGGGAAGTTCCTGGTCTTTGGCAGGGTCACTGGGGCGGTATATGCGGCCGCTGTCATAAAGGAGCATGCCGTCTCCGGATATTTCTATGCGGGCATCTGCTTCCAGATATTTGCCTGCATAGATGCTGCCTTCCAGGATCTGATATCTGCCTTCGGGGCTTGCCGTGACCGTCAGGCTCTCCTTTGTGGACGCTTCCGTAAACTTGCTGAAGAGAAGGCAATGGTCCAGCTCTTTTCCTCCGAGAAGGACAAAGCTTTCTCTTAAAACTCCCTGGGGGATCCGGAAAAGAATATCCTCAAAGGGCACTTCCTTGTAGGAACGGAAGCACTCCAGGACGGCCGTAAGCCTTTGGCTGCCCGGATCCTCTTCCAGGCCGGCAAGAAGGATCTCCCGGGCCTTTCCTACGGAGTCTTCCCGGAAGGCGGTGCAGGCAGAGGCTATGATAAAGTCCTCCTGCCTTCGGCTGCTGATCCTTGCAAGCAGGGCCTTTATGGCGCTGCTGTCATCGAAGGATGCGGCGCGGCTTAAAAGGGCTTCCGCTCCTGCATAGTCTCCTGCTTCCGTCAGATCCTCTGCTTCCGAAAGGACAAGGCCTTCGTACTGTTCGGCGGTCTCGTCCCTGGTCCACTGCAGGGTCTCGTCCCCTCCAAGAGAGGTCAGAAAGCTTCCCAGAAGGCGTAGGGCTTCTTCACATTCTTCCATGGTCTCCGGGGAGGCGATGTCCCGGGTCATTTCATCGTAGCAGTCATAGCGGAGGTCCTCCGCGGAGGAGATGATCAGGGAATCGGAGGATATCTCCCGGAGGGAGAGGATGGCATCCACATACTTCCCCTCTTCATAAAAGGCTCCTGCCTCCTCCAGACGGTCCAGGTCCTTCAGGCAGAGGGAGAGCTGGTCGGTATAAAGGGAAGCTTTTTTCGAGAGCCTGCTGTCTGAGATGGACTTGAAGGCAGTAAGCTTTATAAGGGATCTGGAGGCATTTCTTTCATAGGGGGATGCCTGTATATAGAGGGCGTCGATCTGCTGCTCTGCCAGGCGGGTCATTCCCTTCTGGCCAGGCAGACACCAGGGAGAGGTCACGTTGTAGAGGAAGACTTCTCCTCCGTACTGCCCTGCGGCATAGAGGGCCTGCATGAGGCCGGGTCTGGCGATCAGGCAGAAAAAGAGATAGAGCGCCAGTATGACGGCGGGGAGAGAAAGACGCCGGAGGAGCCTTTTGCGCTTCCTGTAGAAGGCTCTGGCTTCCTTTAAAAGCTCCCTTCCCAGTCGGCGCAGGCTCTGAAGCGGGCTTTCCTTATGGATGGGAGAGGGACCCTGGGAAGAAGCTCCGGAGGCAGCGGAAGACGGGCCGGAGGCCGAGGAAGAGGACTTCCCCGGATAGACATGGCCGCCCTGGCCGTCAGAGATGGGACGGGTCAGGCGCATGCTTTTATCGGCCCGGAGGACTGCCTCCCTGGCAGGGCCGAAAAGGACTCTGCGTTTTCCGGAGGCACCTTTTAAGATATGGATGTAGAGGACAAGGCCTCCGTCCAGAGAATAGGGGATATCCAGAGTCTTTAAGTAGGAGCTGATCTTATCGTGGGAGGATAAAAGGGTCTGGCTTCCGCCTTCCGAGATAAAGACCGGCTCGATATCAAAGTCCGACAGCAGGTCCTTCTGCACCCCTTCGATCCGGTCCCGGTTCATGAACAGTTCCATCTGGCCAGGATGCTTGGTGCACCATATGCGGATATTTGTGATCATAGACTGGTGGATGGCCAGGGATGTGGAAACGTTTCTTCCGCTTCTGACATCGCAGAGCGTACACCGGACCCGTTCAAGACTCATGGATCCTCCTTGGAAAGAGTACGTGTAAGTTGCAGGCTCCCTCCGAAGCGGAGCTGTTTTTCAGTATAACATACATAAAAGGAGAACGCCTGCCTATTTTGTGAAGTGGGCAGGGAGCCTGGGGCGGTGCCTGCAGGAGCAGGAGGAGGGGCAGGGAAAGGAAGGCAGAGGGTCTGACGATCACTTTTTCCCGGCAGGGTGTCCCCGGGAAGTGCCTTTCACCCGGAAAAGGAATTAAAAGTATGGCAGATGGGGTCAAAAACATGTACATTTCTTAAGAATGTGGTAGGATAATCTATGTGCGCAAAAGTAATACGTAAATTAAGGAACTGAAATGAAATGAAAAATGTGATTGCTTCCATCCTGCTGATCATCACCCTTCTGTTTTCGTTTTTTCTTTACCGGCAGGGAAATATCTATCAGGCTTCCCTGACGCAGGAGCCTATGTCATCGCCCGCACGGCCTTCCGCAGAAGCCAGGCAGCAGGAAGAGGCGCCTCTGGCGAAAGACGTCTCCGAAGAAGAAGCGGCCGGGCAGGAAGCTGTGACAGGAGAAGCGGACGGGCAGGCGGAGGAACCACAAAAAGAAGAGATCCCTTCCAGATCGGAGGATCTGGCCAGACTGCAGGATATCCTGTCGGAACGCCTTGCCGGCAGCAGAGGCGAGTGGGCCCTATATGTCAGATATCTCCCTACGGGAGAAGGCTTTGCTCTTGACAGCCGGCCCATGGTGGCAGCCTCTCTGATCAAGCTTTTTGTGGCGGGGGCTTATCTGGAAGCGGTAGAAGCCGGAGAGGTCCAGGACCAGTATGATGCAGCCCTGAAGAGCATGCTCAGTCAGAGCGACAATGATGCCGCCAACAGTCTGATCAATCTCCTGGGCATGGACAGGATCAATACCTTTATTCAGGACCATGGATTTAAGGATACAAAACTCGACCGCCTTATGCTGGCCTTCAACGGGATGGAGAATTATACATCCGTCAATGACTGCGGGGCGCTTCTGGATCAGGTCTATAGGGGCACCTTCGTAAGCAGGGAGGCATCCGACAGAATCCTCTCTTCCATGAAAGAACAGAAAGTCAGGACAAAAATTCCGGGAGGACTTCCGGAAGGGACCGAATGCGCCAACAAGACCGGGGAGCTTGCCAATGTGGAAAACGATACCGCTATTATATTTGCCCCCGGCGGAGACTACATTTTCTGTGTTATGTCGGAACAGGTATCCGCAGGGACGGCCCATGAGGACATAAAGGAAATGTCCCGGATCATTTATGAGAGCCTTGGTGCGGAGAATGATGCTGCCGGTGCGGGAGTCTGACAAAAAGACCATCATTATAAGTGAATATCAATGAGCTGCAGCAGGGAGGGGCAGCGCCGATTCGTACCGGTGCTGCATAAGCGAGGAGCCAGATTCGAGGAACATTCCTGATACGTGAATGGGCTCTTTTTGCCTCCCTGATACGCCGCAGCGGCAATATAGTCCAGTATCAGACAATGAGGCATGACCCATACAGTTTTTAACGATCCCCGAAGGAATTCTTCTATATTGAAGGATTCCTTTTTTGATGTGGAAAGCCGCATTTGCCGTCTTCCGTTTCCTGAGGGGCTTTGGCAGGCGGCCCTTTCATAAGCTGTAAAGACCGCCTGAGAAAGGTTGAATATTTGCTCAGGAGAGCTGACCTGCGGATCCGGAAGAGGGGCCGGCGCTCCTTTCCTGCTCAGAAAGTACAGGCGAAAATACTGGTTTGACGGAGGTTTATAACAGGGCGTTTTATGCAAATAATTCCGGGAAATAACGAGGATATCTGCATAAAAATGTTGCGAATTAGGCTTCAAATGTGGCAGAAATACGCGCATACATGCTAAAATAGACACGTTATAGCGTGGATTTATTTAAAATGTTATTACTCTGTTTTCCAGCCTGCCTGTATAAAGAGGCAGACTCCTTTTCAGACTGCGGGACGGATGGGGCCGGGAGACAGATCGGGAAAGTACAGGAATGAGTCTTAGGAACAGGAATCAATATTCCGAAGGGACGGAAGGAAAGCCGGGGATCGGCGGAGACGGGCTGCGGCATCTTGGCAGGGAAAGTCTTCTGGAACTGATCGTTGAACAGAGAAAAAGGATAGAAGAGCTGGAATCTCAGCTGGCGGAAGCCCGGGGGCTTCTTCGGAAAAGGAGCCTGCGGCTGGATATCGAAAAGATCGGCAGAAAAGAGGACCTGGCCCTGGCGCTCAGAGCGGTCCTTGAAGAAGTGGAGGATATCCTTGAAAACGAGTAGGGAAAGTCTCATGGAGGTCGGGTCGGCCGCCTGGGAAAGGGAACTGGACCGTCTGCGGTATCGGAAAAGATTCCTCCGGACCATGTACAGTACAGTATGCATGCTGATCACGGTATCGGCTGCGGCCGTACTGGTGGCAGCGCTGCTCCTGCCTGTCCTTCGGATCTACGGAAGCTCCATGACGCCTGCCCTGACGGAAGGAGATTACGTTGTCTGCACCAAGGGCTCGGACTATGAAAGCGGAGATATATGCTGCTTTTACTATAATAATAAGATCCTGGTAAAGCGTGTGATCGCCCAGGCCGGTGACTGGGTGGACATTGATGAGGACGGGACTGTCTATGTCAATGGCGTGAAACTGAAGGAACCCTACGTGGAAGAACCCGCCTTCGGGGAGTGCGATATAGAACTGCCCTACCAGGTGCCGGAAAAAAGGATCTTTGTAATGGGAGATCACAGGAGCGTATCGGTTGATTCGAGGAACACCGCCATTGGCTGTGTAGCAGAAGAGCAGATCGTAGGCAAGGCAGTTTTCAGGCTGTGGCCTCTGGGGGCCGGCTTTGGATGGATCCGCTGAAGTGCGGGATAAAGATAGGAAACAGACAGGACCTGAAAGGATATAGTCCCGGGCCTGAGGAGGTCATATGAAGAATGAGAAGAAGATAAGGAACCGGTATACCTGGAGAAAAAGGATTTCTGCCGCTCTTGCCTGTATCGTGGCCTTCGTTACGGTATATGCCATGGTCCTTCCCACGGTTACCCTGGAAGGAGAAACGGCGGAGACAGATCCGGGGATCCATCTGGAAGCGGAGGCGCCGGCGGAACAAATCGCAGAGACTCCGGCAGCCTCTCAGACAGAGGAGGAAGGAGAGCCGGCGGGCTCCCGGACAGAGTCCGGGGAGCTTTCAGGCGGAGAAGATGCTTCTGAGGCCCTTTCCGCGGAAACAGCCGCTTCCGAAAAGAACAGCGCAGAAGCGGCCCCCCCTGCAAAGGAGAGCAGGGCAAAAGCGGAGGACGAGGCCGGAACGGAAAGCGGAAGTACGGCAGCCTCCCGGAAACCTCTGGTGCTGGAAGAGAAGGGAGACGAATTTTCCGTCACCGCAAAGATTGGAAAGGAGACTTACCTTCCCGGGGACGTCCGTCTTTGCCTGCAGGAGATCCGCAGCGAGGGGGAGGACAGGGAAGATTTTGAAAAGTACTGCCAGATGGCTCTGAAAGCCGCAGCGAAGGAAAACGGCGCAGAGGCATCGCTGGTTTATGTCCGGATTTTTGAACTTTCCTTCGTTTCGGAGAAGGAAAAGGCGGCGGTTTTGGCGCCTGCGGAATATACAGTCGAGTTTAAAGAGGGACTGCCCGTAGACGAAGCCGGCGACATAAGCATCGTATGCTTCCCTGAAGGCAAAGAAGCCGGGGTCCTGGATGCGGAGACCGGAAAAGAAAAGGATGCGGACGGACGTGACCTGATCAGAAAAGTCGTGTTTTCCTGCGGGGAAGGTTCTCTTTTTGCCATGATCGGAACCAGGGCGGAGAAGGGGGAGATCCGTCTCGTTGAGACCACCTTTACAGATCCGTCCATGCCCGATGTATCCGTATCCGGCATGCTCCCCGAAGGCGGAAGCGTCAGCGTTAAGGATGTTGACGCGGAAGAACTCTCCAGACTGGAAGCAGAGATCCGCAGGGAAATCAGGCAGAAGGACAGGACCATCTTTTTTGTGGCGGAATCTGCCTATGACATCGAAATCTACGATGAACAGGGAAATCTTTTCGAGCCGGATGCCTATGAGCAGACCGTCATGGTCACGGTGGAAAAAGAGGAGGCAAAGGAAGGAGCCGAGCTTCTGGTGGCCCATGAGGCAAGAG
>OCTX010790588.1_pt1 | contig 12644 bp, 10 predicted proteins | sample 1539691 | NCBI WGS metagenome assembly OCTX01 (sample SAMN02144231, study PRJEB22623) | gut metagenome | biome: sheep rumen | host: Ovis aries | place: New Zealand
GATTTGCTGAAGTAAATGCAAGTCTTCTGAATGCCCTCGTTTGCAAACGTAACTGCAAGTCCCGAGTTGCATTTACTTTTGCAAATAATATCACTTATATATAAGTTGATTTCTTTGAATTTGATAATTGCAAAACAGAGGATCATAGCATGGAAAAGATGCCGTTAATCAGTGTTATAGTGCCTGTGTATAGAGTAGAAAAATATCTCCACAAATGCATTGATAGTATACTCAAACAATCTTATACGAATATTGAAGTAATATTGATAGATGATGGCTCTCCTGACAAATGTGGAATAATATGTGACAAATACTCAGAGCAGGACTCAAGAATCAAGGTGATTCATAAAGTTAACGGTGGGCTTTCAGATGCAAGGAATGCTGGACTTGATATAATGTCGGGTGAGCTTGTAACTTGTATAGATAGTGACGATTTTGTTTCTGAGTATTACATAGAGAATTTGTTTAAAGCAATGTCTGTTGGAAAAACAGACATTGCTGCCAGTTGGTTTACTGAATATCACGAAGGTGATGCTATACAAGAAGCGGGCGTTGTCAATAGTAATCATATAGAGGTGTTGACGCAAAAGAAGTATTATGAGAGAATGCTATATCAAGAAAGAGCTGAAGTATCAGCCTGGGGTAAATTGTACAAACGAGCTTTATTTGATGGTATTCGTTATCCAAAAGGCAAAGTATATGAAGATATGGCAATAATATACAAACTAATTGATCAAGTACAAGCTGTTGCTGTAATCCCTACAGTTGATTATTACTATTTACAAAGGGAGACAAGTATCGCCCAAGAAACCTTTTCGTTAAGAAAAATGGATGCGGTCAAGCATGCACAAGATCTAATGTTTTATATTGACAAATCCTTTCCTGAATTGCATAAAGCAGCGGAATGTAGATATTTTAATGTTCTGTGTAATATAGTCTTAATGATGGAAGTAGGTATGTACAAAAAGGAGCAGGATTATGTGTGGCAGGAGATAAAAAACCATAGAAAAAGCGTCATGCTCAATCCGGCAGCTCGAATGAAATCAAGGTGTGCAGCGCTTTTATCATATGGTGGCTTTACAACGCTAAAGTTAATATATCAGCTTTTTAAGATGAAGCGTGCACGGGAGAACTAATGCTTTGTCTATTCACATTTCTTTTCATTATAAGATGTTCTGTAATGTGAATGATATATTGATGAGATGTCAATTATAGTGATCGACAAAACAATTTTGACTATGCTGGAATAGCGTTGTTATCATATGTTTTACCCATTTGTCATGAAAGTAAATGTTTTAAAGTCATTCGCTATAATTATTTCATTATTGGTGGGCAATGCATATTAAGTTCATAAGTCAATAAGAAGAATAAAGAATTAGACTGAAAAGAATCTGAAAGGGAAGAAACATGAGGAAAATACTATTTATATGCAACCATCTGCAGTACTCAGACGGTGTTGCAGCTTGTTTAAGGAATCTTGTAAACGCTCTTTCAGATGTATATAAGATAGACATTTTAAATATATACAAGTATGATGCATCTTTTGCAAATGATATATCTTCCAAAGTTGAAGTATATAATTATTTTGGAAGGTATTTTAAGGGCCTGCGTTCATTTGTTAACAGGTTTTTATTGGGATTAATTAGCAGGCATAGAGTATTTAAAAAAGAAAAGTATGATATTATTATAAGCTACCAATATGGCACTCCAAGTAATTTATTGGCATATATAAAAAAGCATAGAATACAGCAACAAGCTAAAACGGTAGGGGTAATTCATGGGTTTGCTGAAGATCAGTTGCATTATTATAAAGAATTGGATACTATCATCTCTATTTCGGAGGATGGTAGATTGAAAGCTAAAAAGTGCTTGCCGGAGTATAGAGGAAAATTGGTCCATCTGCGTAATCTTTATAGTGTTGATCAAATTAGTCAAAGGAGTAAAGAAGACAATGAATTGATGCGGGAACTTAAAAATAAGGGAAAGATAATCTTTTGTACAGTATCCCGGTTAACAGAAGAAAAGGGCGTTGATAGATTTGTTAAAGCCTTGAAAAAATACCATGATAGTAATCCGAATGTAGTAGGGGTAATCGTTGGTGATGGTCCTTTATTTGCTGAAATTACAAAGCTGATACATGAGTTGGTTGCAGAGTCATTCATATTTATGGTCGGTGCACAGACTAATCCATATCCTTATATTATGAATAGTGATTTCTATTGTTGTTCTTCAAAGTCAGAAGGATTATGTACGTCATGTGTCGAAGCCTCCATACTTGGTACACCCATTGTTTCAACAAATGTCTCAGGGGCAAAAGAAATAGTTGAGGAACCTACAATTGGTTGCATAGTAGATAATACGTATCAAGGTGTTGAGGACGGTATTCAGCTAATTGCAAAAATGAAGTTTAAAGATACAGATTTTGAGAGTAGCAAAAGTAAGTGGGATCCTATTAAGACTAAAGAGTCATATGTACGACTGTTTGAGTCGTTATAACTGTAGATTTGGCAGGAGAATGCTTATAAATGTATGGCTTATACGAAGGTTATTGGTCTAATAACACACTACTTTTTTACATTGTTATCATAGTGAGCGTTTTTGTTCTTCTTAGATTTGTAAAAATTAATATAAGACTCACTAGACGTACTATCATAGATTTTGGATTTACTCTTTCTTTTTTTATATTACTATTCGTTTCAGGATTTAGAACAACAGGAAGAGATATTAATGGTGGTTACTATGCGAATTTTCTGACAGCGACATCAGTTAACAATTATAGAGATCACAGTGTGGAAATAGGGTTTCGTTTAATAAATGTGGTGTTTAGGAGGTTGTTTAATAATTATTCGGCCTTTATTTTATTCCTATCTTTTGCGACGCTCTTACCTGTTTTTTGGTTTGTAAAACACAATGTATCAGAAAGAAAAAGACCATATGTATTGTTGTTTTATGTCAGTACTTATTTCTTTTCTGGTTTTTCTGCTGCGAGACAGTATTTGGCGGTAAGTCTGTGTTTAATTGTTTATTCATATTTAAAGAAGTGCAAACATTTTAGAGCTCTCATATGGATTCTACTGGCGGCATCGATTCACACTTCGGCATTAGCTATGTTCATCCCTTTTTTTATAACCGTCAATAAAGCAGTGAGTAAGAGGATGATATGGTTATCGGTGGGAATAATGTTTATAGCAGTATATTTCTTTCGTGGGAGTATTATTGGATTATTGGGACCTAGATACTATAATTATACAGCATTTACCTCTGTACAAATTGGATCAAGATGGATAGCTTACTATGTACCAATCATTTATCTTCTATATAGAGAACTAAGAAATGAAAAAGATAAGTACTTTGCAAAGTTAAATGTATCTATAATTGCTATAGGCTTCTTGTTCGAGATGTTGAGTTATGTTGTTTCAATAATTGGGAGGCTGAGTGCATTAACTTTGCCGTTTATATATATAGTACCGTATTTCATTGATTTAGAACCATCGCAGAAGAAACGAACAATATATCGGATTATTCTTTTGCTGTATTGTAGCCTTCGATTCTGGCTTTATCTCAATGATCATTATATGAATGAGGGATTAATGCCTTATTCAAATTTGTTTTTCAGCATTCATTAGAAGGAGAAGGATAATAATGCTATATGATACCATTAGAAACACTATAATAAAAAATGATAAGTTATTTATTGCTTTAAGATTTATATATACACCAATTAGAAAAACAAAGGAACATTATGCTCGAAGAAGAATGGCAGAAGAAATATTAGAAAAGTATAAAAATGTAAATAGCAAAAATGAAAAAATCTTATACTTCGGGATACCTGAACACAATAATATGGGCGACATTGCACAAACATTTTGCACATTGAATTGGATTAAGAAGAATTATCCGGATAGAATTCTCATACCGGTAAAGACAAGAGCAACCTTTGACAAAAAGTTTTTGAAGTTCATGGAGAACACTCATAATGGCAACGATATCATTGTGTTTCAAAGTGGTTATTGTACGAGACATAAGAATCCAGATCATTTAATGCATTTAAATATTGCTAAGTCTTTTCCTGATTACAGAATGGTTATTATGCCTCAAACAGTTAAATTAGATAATAAAAATGACATTGAAGCAACTAAGACAATCTTTGACAAGGCTAAAAGGCTCACCTTTATTGCAAGGGATAAGATCTCATATGGATATGCTGAGCAATTTGTCCAAAGAAACAAATTGGAATGCTATCCGGATATTGTTACATCATTAATAGGACGTATGCAGGTTCCAAACAAAAGAAATGGAGTGCTAATGTGTCTTCGAAATGATGGGGAGAAATACTATAGCAAGCGAGACTTAGATGAGCTAAAGCATAGATTTGAAGAACGTTGTATTAGGGTAGACATAGCAGACACAAATAACGACAAAAATGCTGAGGATGTCTTTGAAAATCTTGAAGATGAAGTGAAGAAAACTATATCTACGTTTGGTCGTTATGAGTGCGTAGTTACAGATAGATATCACGGCACTATCTTTTCTCTTATCGCAAATACTCCTGTGATAGTTTTAAAAACAAATGATCATAAAGTCATTTCTGCAATTGAATGGTTTAATGGAATTTACAGTGAATATTCGATACAAGTGGCTCAAACCTTACAGGAAGCTTATGTAGGAGCAATGTATATTATTGAGAACAGTATTGAAATAAAGAACCCGGATACATTATATAAGAATTACTATGAGACATCATTGAAGAATGTTTTCGACAATGACAGATAAAGGATATAAATAAATGACAAGCAGAACGATTAACTCTACCAGGAATATGGCTTCTGGACTCGTCAACAAAGCAATTACTATTATCTGTCCTTTTATCATAAGAACAGTAATGAACAATTACTTAGGAACTGAATTCTTAGGATTAAGTAGTTTGTTCAAGTCAATACTTGCAATGCTGAGTTTAGCAGAATTAGGTTTCAGTAGTGCTATTGTATTTAGTATGTATAAACCTCTAGCGGAAAAAGACACAAGTCAGATTAATGCTCTACTAAATTTTTACAAGAATATTTATAGAATAATAGGGAGTATAATTCTAATTGGAGGACTCGCTATTATTCCATTTCTACCAAGGCTAATGAATGGGACAGCTCCTGTTGGAATTAACATTTATTATATTTACATAATATATTTGGTAAATACGGTGATAAGCTATTTTTTGTCTGCTTATAAGGAATCCATTTTGGTTGCCAATCAGCAGAATAGAGTTTCTCTGAATATTACATCACTATGCTATGTCGGAATGTACATTTCACAAATAGTAGTAATCGTTGCTTTTAAAAATTACTATATTTACAGTATCATAATTCTTATTACAACGATCGTTATTAATATTGTGAGATCTATTGTTGTGAGTAAAATGTTTCCCGCTGTTCATTGCGAGGGAATAATATCTAAAAAAAGCAAGGATGATTTACGAAAAAAAGTACTAGGACTCGTCGTATACAAAATTAGTGAGGTTTGTAGGAATTCATTTGATACCATAGTACTTTCGGCGAACTTGGGATTAGTTGTCCTTGCAATATATCAAAATTATTATTATATTTTAACTGCAGTAATTAGCATTTTCACTTTGATAAGCAATGCAATTATAGCTAGCATAGGAAATAGTATAGCAGTTGAGACAAGAGAAAAGAACCTTAAAGATTTTTATGCAATTCTCTTGATTTATGGATGGATTGCTTGCTGGTGTGTCTGCAGCTTGGCGTGCTTGTATCAACCATTCATGAGAGAATGGATGGGTGAACAAAATATGTTTGACTATAGCATCGTTTTGCTGTTTTGCGTCTATTTTTACGTTCTTACAATAGCAAATGTTGGGTTCGTGTATAGACAGGCAGCAGGATTATGGTGGGAGGACAGATTTAGACCAATCATTGAGTCTATATCAAATCTTGTATTGAATATCATCCTTATCAAAAACTTTGGAGTGATTGGTATTTTAGTTGCAACTATTATTACAATTGTCTTGTTGAATATACCATTATCCATAAGAGTACTGTTTAATAATTACTTTCAATGCAGCCAAAAGAATTATTGGAAAAATCTTAGCTTGATCACTCTGATTGGGTTGATTGGAACAAGCATATGTATTTATGTGTGTTCAAAATTGGCGTTATCTGGTTGGACTGAAATTATAGTGAAAGGTATTATTTGTTTGCTACTGCCTAATATCTTTTTCTATATATCATTTAAACAAATAAAAGACTTCAAGAGGTCAGAAGAGATTATTGCAAACATGCTTCCTCGTCAACTCAAGTCATTATTCTCTAAATAATTGAAATTGGGGATGCTCAATATAACGTCTATTAAGTGTCTGACACATTTGAATCAAGTGAATCAAACTTATGATTTGCTTTTTGTAAAAGCAGAACGTGACAGAAATCAATAGTTCGATATACCATTATCATAGCATTGAATTATTTAATAGAATTATAATGTGAACTCCAGGAGATAGGAATATGACAGTTATAAATAGACTGAAATCAGTAAAGTGGCAAATGGAAAATACATTACAAAGATTTAGGATTTTGTTTTTAGAAGAAAAGAATCATAGTAATAGCAAGTCATTTCTTGAAAGAGACATGCTTATTCTCGCTCATAGCTTAGAGAAGGGAATGGGTATCCCAAATCCTCGTAAAGGATATGGAAAAGAAAAGGCTTCACGACTAATACAGAAGATTTTAGAATATCAACGAAATTATGGTGAAGGTGGATTCCCCTTTTTTGAAAGTCTTGCTATTTTAGATAAATATATTGATTTGCAGCATTCGCAGAATGAAAATATTAAGTCAATTGATGAAGAAAGAAGTAAATTATTACTAAACAATGCGCAACTGGAATACCATTGTGAGGCAGGCAGTAAAAGTTTTACTTTTGAACAACTAGCTTCAGATTCGAGTTGTGAGCTATTAAAAATATTAGAATCCAGGCATAGTATTAGACATTTCTCTGACGAATTGATTACTGAAGAAGAATTAGTGCGTGTTGTTAATATTGCAAACAGAGCCCCTTCAGCATGTAATAGACAGCCAATTAAGCTCTATTATACTTCGAATCAAAAAAAAAGCAGAGAACTTGAGAGATTAATTGATGGTAGTCATGGTTTTAAAGGTGAAACTCCATATTATATGATTGTAACATCAAATAGAGCTTTCTTTTACAATGATGAGTATCTTCAATGGTATACTAATGGTGGTATATATTTAGGTTTCCTAACCATTGCATTTCATTCGTGTGGAATTGGTTCTGTAATTCTACAATGGAAATATGCGCAAAAAAACGAAAAATTAGTAAAGGAATTATTTAGTATTAATAAAAACGAAGCAATTGTCGCGTTAATCGGCTATGGAAAATACCCCAAGGATGGGACAAAATGTATTGTAGCCCAAAGAAAACCAGCCAGTGAGACGATAAAGGCGATAGAATAAAAAGGTGTTATTGTATGGACAAGATTCTTCATTATGTCTCCATTATGAACAGGGCAGGAGAAGAAACATTTATAATGAATGTATTTAGGACTATAGATTTATCAAAATTTATGTTTGATTTTCTAGTGTGTTCTAATGAAGAAGGAGATTATGATGCTGAGATCAAACAACTAGGCGGAAAAATCATTCATATTAATTATGACAATACTAAGAAACCGCTCAAAAGAATTAGAAATGCTTTCTTATTGTATAATCTGCTTAAACGTAATAGTAAGGATTATACTACCTTCCACATACACACCCAGCATGCAATGGACGCATTATTGGACTCCTTAGCGGCAAAAATTGCTGGGTTCAACAAAGTAATTGTGCACTCTCATTCTACTCAGACTCTTTTCCATAGACGTGCTCATCTTTTATGCCGACCAGTTTTAAATTATCTTCCGATTTATCGTTTTGCATGTTCAGATATGGCAGGGAAATGGCTATTTGGAAAAAATGGGAAATACGAAATAATCAACAATGGAATTATTACTAGCATGTATATGTTTAATCCTATTATACGAAATAGAGTAAGAAAAAACGAAGGTTGGGATAGCTATACTGTAATTGGTCATGTTGGTAGCTTCACATATCCCAAAAACCATTCGTTCATTTTGGATGTGTTTTGTAAATACCTCCAATATAATCCAAAAGCTCTTCTGGTTTTGGTTGGCAAGGGAGAATTACTGGGTAAAGTAAAAACAAAAGCGGAGAATTTAGGCATTAATAGTAAGATTGTTTTTTTAGGAGGACGAAATGATGTAAATGAATTGTATAGTGCATTCGATGCGCTATTATTCCCGTCGCATTACGAAGGGTTACCAGTTACCTTAGTTGAGGCTCAAGCTGCGGGACTTCCGTGCTTGATATCTGATTCAATTACTGATGAGATTAATATCAGCCCATCAATTAGTAGAATGAGTTTGGAATATACAGATGAAAAATGGGCCTTACAATTGAAAAAAATACTAACTACAAATAAAAGGTTGGACAATAGGATTAATATTATAAAATCGGGCTTTGATATAAGTGCAACTACTTCTCGCTTATGTGGTGTTTATCAGTCGAATTTGAGTTCTTAATGGAGTGAAAGAAATGCGTTTCATAACATGTGCAAGTTATTATGGTACAGGTTCAAGCGCGATAATTGATATTATTAGTGAGTTTAATGGGGTTTTCCCATATGCAAATACAGAATATCGCTTTATTCAAGATCCGGATGGCATTTCTGAACTTGAATTCAATCTAGTGGAGTGCTTTAACCGTCATAATTCGGGGCATGCATTAAAACGCTATAAACGACTTGTGGATTTCTACTCGGGAAATATATTCGGGAAAAAGTATTCTGAGTATTTTGGAGATAAGTGGAAGACTATTTCTTACCAGTATATCGATAGCTTAACTGATTTCACATTTCCAGGAGGGTGGCTATATGATTTATATGACAAAGGTATTTTTTATTATTATATAAATAGAATTATCAATAAGATGTTACAAAAAACAATTTGGAGAAATAACCCTGAACGCAGTTATTCATTGAAGAATGAGATTACATACTGTTCTCATCCCAGTGAAGAAGAGTTTTTGATATTAACTAGAAAATATATATATAATCTCTTTTCGTCTATTGTACCAGAAGGAAAAGATATTATTTTAGTTGACCAATTATTACCACCAACAAATATCGAAAGGTATTTACGATACTTTGAGAACAACATTCAAACAGTTGTTGTTGATCGCGATCCAAGAGATGTTTACGTTTTAGATAAGTATTTTTGGAAAGATGGACGAGTTCCTTGTGACCCTGAGACATTCTGTAAGTGGTATCGCTATACTAGAGAACATAGGAAAACAGAAAATTTAGATACTTGTCAGATAAAACTTATTCAATTCGAAGACTTAATCTTCCATTATGATAGTACGCTAAATTCACTAATAGAATGGTTGGGTTTAAAAAAGGAAAACCATACGATGCCAAAACAAAGATTTGATCCTAACAAATCAATTAATAATACTCAGACTTGGAAAAAAGTTCCTGCCTGTTTTAATGAAATCAAGACCATTGAACAACAATTGAAAGATTATCTATATCCTTTCCCAGAAGGAGAATTGGTGATTATAAATGATTAAGGTTTATTTGATTACTTTGCAAGCTGTACAGAATTATGGCTCTGTTCTTCAGGCTTATGCCACACAGAAACTCCTTGAAGAAAAAGGGTGTAATGTAACAATTATAAATTATATACGAAGGGACGTTGGCTATGATAGAATAATGGAAACAAGAAGTGGTGGTAATTTTATAAAAAAAATTGTTTTATATCCAACAGTAAATAGATGGCATACAGTTTTTGAAAAGTTTTGTACTGATAATTTGAACTTGACAAAACAGGTTTTTACCTCAGAAGATGATTTGTTGAAGTATACATGGGATGCCGATGCTTATTGTACGGGCAGTGATCAAGTTTGGAACTCCAAATGGAATGGAGGAATTCTTCCAGAGTTTTATCTATCATTTGCCCCACATGGGGCATATAAATTCGCATTTTCTGCGAGCTTTGGTCAAGAAATACTTCAAGAAGAAGAAATTGAACGTACAAAAGATTATATTTCTGATTATAAATACATATCAGTACGTGAAAGATCTGGAAAATCGATTGTTGAAAACCAGTATGGATATCCTAAAGCAACTCGATTACTGGATCCTACTTTAATCATTGAACCAGACTTTTGGCGCAGTTTCGGAAGCAAGAGATTAATTAATGAAGAATATATATTAATATACAATCTAAATCGGAGTAAGGATTTTGATGAATATGCTAGAAAGTTAGCAAAAAAAACAGGCTTAAAACTGGTTCGCTTATGCTTGAGATATGATCAGTTATATCGAATTGGGAAAAGTATATTGGTTCCGACGGTTTATGATTTTATTAGTTTAATTGATAATGCAAAATATGTGATTACTGATTCATTTCATGCCACTGCTTTTTCTATGAATATGCATACTGAACCAATATGCATATATCCTAAAGAGTTTGGAGGTAGAATAAAAGAATTTTTAGAACTAACGGATTCTGTTCATCGCCATATTAAGAATTTCGACGATTTTGATGTTGTCAACAGACCTGTTGATTTCAATAATGTAAATAGGATACTTGGAGAAGAGAGAAAGAAAGCGGATAACTTTCTTTCAGAAGTTATTAAGTCAATTTGCATATGATAATAAGGATGTTGTATGGTGAGTATTAAACAAATTATAAAGAACAATAAAAAAATAAGACAATTTGGACAGAAATTAAATACATTAATTCAATTTAGACAAGATACTATCGATTTTAACAAAGAGTATTTGGAATCAGCTAAAAATAGAGGCGACTATAGATACTCAATTTTGCTAAACGTGCATAGCCTTGAGAAAGGAATGTGCTTTGATAATCCAAGGCCTTTTGGGGAAAGTAAAGTAAAAGAACTTATGGCAATGTTAAATACTTATATGGGTGCAAAGAAAAGTGATTTTGAATATAAAGCTGGTATATCTGTGCTATTTGCATGGCAAAAATTTTATTTGATCCATGGCTGGGATCATGAGACGATCTTTAAGGACGTTCAGTCTTTTTTATTGGATAAAACAGAATCAAATGATTTTATTGTGGGATGCAAGAATTTTAAACCAATAATTGATGAAAAGTATTCTGATATATTCAAGAATATTTTGTCCTCACGCCATTCTGTGAGGGACTTTCAAGATCGAAAGATTGATTATCGTGATATAGAATACGCGTTAAAGTGTTTTCTTGAAACACCAACAGCATGTAATAGACAGATGTGTAGAGTCTATTATATACAAGACTTGAATGTTAAAGAGCTGCTTAATAAAGTAATAGTTGGCATATCTGGTTTTAGAAAAGAAACAGTACAATATTTTGTTATTACGTATGATCTTGCATCATTGGCATACTCTGGAGAAAGACAACAAGGTATGTTTAATGCGGGGTTGTGTACAATGAATTTTGTTAATGGCCTACATGTTAGAGGCATTGGTTCTTGTTGTTTACAGTGGTCAAATAAAAGTGATCAGGATTTAAAAGTTAGAAGAGCTATGAAACTCTCAAGCAGTGAAAGGATAGGTATAGTTATAGGAGCTGGATACTATCTTAAAGATAACTTAATTCCTTGTTCTGTTAGAAGGGTTCCGACAGACATATATAAAACGATATAAGATTATGCTTAAAAAGAGTAGATATCAATTCTCTATCTGAGATGAGAGAACAGGCGAAACTGTAGAGTGATATTCTTTCGCCTAGAGTCATCTCTGAATATTAATAGTTCTAAAATGTTTAGAAAGGTTTAGGCTTATGACCACCTATCTCATCACAGGCTGTGCGGGCTTTATTGGCAGCAACTTTGTCTATTACATGCTCTCTCATCACGATGACATCTGTCTCGTCAATCTTGATGCTCTCACTTATGCTGGAAACCTTGAAAACCTGAAAGGCGTCGAAAACGACCTGCGGCACATCTTTGTGCAAGGAGATATTGGTGACAAGGCGTTGGTTACGAAACTTATTGCCGACTATGACCCGGATTATGTTATCAACTTCGCGGCTGAGTCTCATGTAGACCGTTCCATTGCTAACCCAGAGATTTTCGTTACCACCAATGTTCTGGGCACAGTCAATCTGTTGCAGTGCTGCAAAGAAGCTTGGTACGATCCGGCAACGAAGCAATGGAAACCGGGTAAGAAGTATCTGCAGGTCAGTACGGATGAGGTTTACGGCGCGCTTGGAGCAGAAGGCTATTTTACCGAAACCACACCGATCAATCCACATTCGCCTTATAGCTCTTCTAAAGCGTCCGCCGACCACTTTGTCCAGGCATTCCATGACACTTATGGGATGCCCATCAACATCACCCGATGTTCCAACAACTATGGCCCGTATCAGTTCCCTGAAAAGCTGATCCCTTTGATGATCAACAATGTGAAGCATCACAAGCAGCTCCCTGTTTATGGCGACGGTATGCAGATTCGCGACTGGCTGTATGTAGAAGATCACTGCAAGGCCATTGATATGGTGGCCGGCAACGGCAAGGTCGGTGAAGTCTATAATGTCGGCGGTCATAACG
>OCTX011825174.1_pt1 | contig 12644 bp, 12 predicted proteins | sample 1539691 | NCBI WGS metagenome assembly OCTX01 (sample SAMN02144231, study PRJEB22623) | gut metagenome | biome: sheep rumen | host: Ovis aries | place: New Zealand
GAGCGCGCCTCTCATAAGGGCGAGGTCGGTGGTTCGAGTCTACCCAGAGCCAAATTATGATCATCTACGTCATTCAAATATTTTATTTGTGTATTATTACCTAAATTATGGCAAAGAAAAAAGGTGGAGTGATTACTGTTGCATTGGTTTGTCCTGAGTGTAAAGCGACAAATTTTTTCACATCTTTAAACAAGGCAACTACTCCAAAATTAGCTGTGAATAAATATTGTAAACATTGCAAAAAACACACAGAGCATACATCTAGAGAAAAATTAAAGTAAAATCAGATTTTTATTTTTTTGTTTAAAAAACTAATGTTAGCTATTAGACTTTCTAGACAAGGAAGATCAAAGAGACCTTTTTATAGAGTAGTTCTTACAGAACATACAAAACCAGCACAGTGCGGACATTTAGAAGTTTTGGGTTCTTATGATCCTTTGAAACATATTTTTGAAGCAGATGTTGAAAGTATAAAATCTTGGATATCAAAGTGAGCTCAGCCTTCTGAAAGAGTTGCTAAATTACTTTTCAAATCAACAAATGATACAATGTTTAAAAAATTCTACAAGGAAGTAGAGAGAAAATCTTTACCAAAGAAAGAAAAATCTGAATAGTAAAGGGGGATTATTCAGGTTTGCTTGGATAATATATTATAAAAATATTTTTGATGGGAGGTGCTTGTTCTAATATAATTACTTCAAATCCGGCAGATGTAATTCTGTTTGTTTTTGCTTTAATAGTGTTGGCAATCTTGGTTTGATGTATATGGGCATTTTTCTATGCTATTTTTTTGTTTATCTTTTCAAGATGAGATGATTCAAAGGTTAAATTAGCATGGAATGCGATTAGGTATATGATAATTTGACTTTTTATTACTGTGATGCTTCTGTTTGTTGCACCAACAGTATTAAAAGTGTTTAGGGTTCCGAATCCGGACAATTATTCTGCAAAATATATTTTTGTGAAAGTCTGAAATATTATTAATTGTGTAACTACATGAATATCGAGAGTTATATCAGATTATCCTAATAATAATCCTTTTGGACATGATGAATATCCATTAGATTTGGGAGAAACGGATTGAATAAATAGTAATGCTGTATATGATTTGTAAAAAATTGTTAATATTGCTTGAATTAAGAGTGAAAACTCTTAATTTATTTTTAATTTAGATAATTTTTATTAGTATTATGCATAAAATTTCGTTAATAGAGCCATCACGGTGAATGAATATTTTAAATCGATGAGTGAATATTCAGAATAAGTACGAATGGATAGCAAATTTAGCGCCAACTTTTGCAGATATTTTTGTTTTTGCTTATCCTATTTTTTTGGTTTTTATTTATCTGTATGCTATTGTAAAAAAGAAAACATTGATTAAGCAAGGAGCTATATATGTTTGTGTAGCTACATTTATAGCTGTGCTAGTTAATATATGAATTCAATGTTTTTTTAGTAAGGAAAGACCAGTTGTAGCTTTGAATCAAGTTGAAATGGAAGAAACTTTATTGCATGATATATTACCTACTAGTTCTTTTCCATCAGATCATGCCGTGGTTTCTATGGCTTTTGCTGTAGCAACCTTATTATGGTGACTTTACACTAAAAAGAAAATCTTTACTCGAAGTTGAATTGTTTTTATGGTGATTTCATTGATAATGACATTATGTAGAATTTTGACTTTAGTTCATTGGCCGACAGATATTATAGCATGATTGTTTTTATGAGCCTTAGTCCCGTGTCTATTGATGATTAGGCCGATTAGATATGCTTTAATTAGATATATAATCAATCCAATAATCCGTTTTGAACAGTGGATTATAAAGAGATTGTTTAATTATAAACAACCAGAAGTTTAATTGTAAATTGTTGGAATATGATAGATCCTCAGATTGAATCTAGTCGAAAAAAGATACTTCGAGATGAATTTCAAAAACCTTATTTTGCTGAAATAAAAAATTTTTTGCAAAAAGAAAAATCTGAATGAAAAATAATTTATCCAGCAGGAAATCAGATTTTTAATGCTTTTGATAAGACACCATTTGATAAGGTGAAAGTAGTGATAATTTGACAAGATCCATATCATTGAGAATGAGAAGCTCATTGACTATGTTTTTCGGTTCAGGATGGAGTAACCATTCCACCATCACTCAGGAATATCTACAAAGAAATGAATTCAGATTTATGACTAACTCCATCAAAATCAGGAAATTTGACAAAGTGGACACAAGAATGAGTATTCCTTTTGAATGCAACTTTGACAGTTAGGAAAGATATTCCAAATTCACATAAAGATATTGGTTGGCAGACTTTTACTGATGCTGTTATCAAAATTTTATCTGATAAAAAAGAACACTTAGTATTTATTCTCTGGTGAGCATTTGCACAGCAAAAGAAAAATCTGATTGATGAAAGTAAACATTATGTAATTTGTTCGGCACATCCATCTCCATTTTCAGCTGACCGTGGATTTTTTGGGAGTAAACCGTTTTCGAAGGCAAATAAATATTTAGAGGAAAGCTGAATCACTCCGATAAACTGGAATTTAAATTAAAAGTTTTGTAGTTATATGGGATAATTACGGCACATGTATGGTTTAAATTCTTTGATGTTTTGGGAGATATGGGATGTTTGTGGCGAGAGATTTTTTGATTTTAATATATAATTAATATTCTACCTTAATAAAGAAGTATTGCGAAATTTTATACATTCTTAGCTATCAGATTTTTTAGTTCATCTAATCAAATATTACTTTTTACTGAAATGAAAACTTTATCTTCATTTGGAAATAATTCTTTCAATTCATTTAATTTCTCTTCATCAATTAAGTCAATTTTATTGAAAACTAAGATTCTTTTTTGATTTGCTCAGATATCATTCAAAACATCATGGACTACAGAAATTCTTTCTTCTACAAATGGATCACTAGAATCTATCACATGTAATAATAAATCTGACTCAATACTATCTTCCAGAGTGGACGAGAAAGACTTAATTAGTTTTGGTGGTAGGTCGCGGATAAATCCAATCGTATCATTCAAAAGTATTTCTTTTCATCTTCCAGTTACAGGATCCGTAATCACATACAGATTTCCTACATTCGTTCATAATGTAGCAAAAAGTTTATTTTCAGCTAAAACTCATTTTTTGGTCAATCCATTCAATAATGAGGATTTTCCCGCATTTGTATAACCAACTATTCAGACAGTCGGCATTCATTTTTTAATACGTGCGTCACGGTGAAGTTTACGCATTTTGGCGTATTCAACGAGTTTTTTCTCAATTTTTAAAGTTTGCTCTTTTAGGTGTCTTTTCATCCTTTCTGTGTTGGTTTCTCCGAGTCCACGTGTAGCTCCTCCTCCACCTCACGAAGCGGCTCATCACTGTTTGGACAAATCCATTCACATTCTGTAGATTCTAGGTCACATATGTTTGATTGCTGCGAGTTGGATCTGTAAACGAGATTCTCCACTTGTCGCATGTTTTTCAAAGATTTTCAAAATCAGATCTATGCGATCTCGAGCCTCCATTTTTGGATCAAGTTTGTTTTCTTCGGAAACTACACGTAGTTTCTCATTAATCTGCCAAATCTGAGCAGGTTTCAGAGCATTTCCTACGATTAAAAGATTAGCTTTCAAAAGGAGCATATCGTGAATAATTTCGTCTAATTTTCATTTTCAGACATATGTTTTTGGGTCTGGAATATCCTTTTTCTGATATTTCTGGAGAACTACGATTCATCAATAAGTTTCGACTAGATTTTCAAGCTCTCTCATTCTATCGTGAAGTTCTTCTCTATTGGTATTTTTGTCCACTAAATCCACCAGGAATACGCGAAGTGGCTCAGATTGTTGTAATTCTTTTTTATCTAACATATTTTTTGCTTAATAAATAAAATTAACTTTTTTTGAAATCAGTTTCAAAACTTTCGGATGGCTTGTTATTAAGCAAAAATTCGCATAGTTGGATAAAAAGAGAATGTAAATTCTGATTTATTAATATTTTTTTTGCCTAGAAAGTCAAGTTAGTATCGAATAAAATAAAAAAGTCCTCAAAAATTTGACAAATTTAAAAAAATGTATTATAATATAAACGTATTTATATTTTAAATCAAAAACAAAATGGCAAAAAAGCTCAAAAAAAACCTTGTTTACAAAAAGGAATCAGAAAGAACAAAGAAAGAAAAATTAGTAAGAAATTTAATTTTCTTTGGAGTTGTGATTTATACAGCAATTATGTGATACTTATTGGTAAATGCTAATGCAAAACTAGCGGAAGCTGAGGCTAATTATGCTAGTGTTACTGCTGAAGCATGCGTAATGCAAAATAATGCAATGCAAAATAATTAGTTTTTGAATGTTTTTAGTGTTGAAATTGTTTGATATTTAAGCTAATTTTTCTACTTACAACATGTTGTATAGGATAACGAATTTCGTTATCCTTTTTCATTAAAAATTCTTTCACTTGTAATTGTATAAAAAAATATTACTTTAAACTAATGTCTTCATAAAGATTTATATTATACTCAAATAATCATGAATTATTCATCATCTCGTCCTATTAGAAAACCAAAGAAGACACTTTCTTGGTCTAATACAAGAATTACACTATTAGAGTACTGTGAAAGAAAGTATTTTTTGAATTATTACACATTTGCATTAAAAGAAGATAATCCTGATTTACGAGCTGAGACTTTACTTTTAAAATGATTGAAAAGTATAGAAATGCGAGTAGGAGAAAAATCTCATTTCTTATTATCGGATTATTTGCATGCTTTGAAAAAGTGAGAAATAACTGAAGAAAAAATCGAAAACTTAAAAAATAGTATGAGGATGGAAATGAAAGCTGATTTTGATTATTCTAAAGAAAGAGATTATACTGATCGCGAAGATTTCTTTGGGAAATTCTGACTTTCAGAACATTTTTACTGAGAAGATGCGGATAGTTTACTTGAACCAGCTATTGAAAAAGTTTGTGGAAACTTGGACCGTTTCATCGCTAGTCCATGGAATGAAAAGGTCCAAGATTATTTCAATACGGCTAAATTTGTATATGTAGAGCATCCTAGGACTCCAGATTTTGAGTCAATGAAGGTAGATGTTTCAAAAATCTGACTTAGGGATGTTTCTGTGCTTGCTGGTCCAGATTTTTGAGTAACTTTTTCAGATACTGATTTCTTAATACTTGACTGGAAATCTGGTAAAGAAGAAGTTTTGGATAATAAGATTAGCGATCAATTGAAAGTTTATGCATTGAAAATGCTTCTAAAAAAATGATTAACATCCCTTGATTGAATAAAAATTGAAGCATATGAAGTTTATTTGGATAGTATGAATTCATATGGAGGAGTTATGAAACAGGAAGATATAGACTGAATTATTGAGAAGATTAATCATGATGTAGAAGAACAGAAACAATTATTGGTAGATCAAAATCCATATAAAAATCAGCCTGTTGATTTGATGATGTTTCGTAAAACTACAAGTGATAAAAAGTGTGAACATTGTACATTTAGAGATATTTGCCAAAAATTAGATTAAAATTTATCACTCAAATAAAGAAAAAGTCTGACCATTTAATCAGACTTTTTTTATTTTGAAGTATTTTGGTTATTCAGATATAATAGGAACTTTATTGATAACTAATACACTTGATATTGCATAAGCAGCTCATATTACGAGTACTCAAATGATAACATATAATAAAGTTTTTTTCAAACTTGCCATGTTCTTTGGATCGTCTGGTTTGGTAAACATTTTATAACCTTGTATAATAATCAGTACTAATATAATAAACATCGTTAGTCACATTACCCAATTAATGATTTGAGCAATGAGAGGAATTGACTTGAATATTAAAGTTTCTTCTCACATTCATCATTCTCATCAATTTATTCGGGTTGCGCTTCTATTTAAAACTTCATTTTGATTTCATATTACAGCTTCTACTATCTGTTTAGCTCACATAATGATTAAAATTCCAACTATACACCATATAATTATTCATAAGGCCTGTTTTTTTGCTGAATCATCAGTAGCTGTTACGAAACTTATTACTTTCCCAGCCATAATAAAGAATAATATTCCAACTACAAAATATAATGCAAGTTTTATGAAAGGATACATTATTTTGTTGTATAGATTTTCAGCTAACTGTATTCAGCTAGGTGTGTGATTAGCTTCAATACTTGCAAACTCATCGGTTATTATTCCATTATCTCCAACTAGAGATGATGCTATAAATTTAGCCGATACCATAATAATTATTCACAATATACCGAAAACTAGTAAGGTAATTCATTCTTTTGAGGCTTCTTCTTTGTCTGATGTCATAATTTTGTATCATCATATGAAGGCTACAGCAATTCATATTACTATAAAAATATTGATTACATAACCTATAATTGCGTCAACTTGTGCATTAAATAATTCTGATCATTTTGAATCTGTGATAACATCACCATTTCAGTTTATAGCACTACTCAAGGATCTGGAACTGGTAGTGTTGTTTAGGATTTCATCATATGCATTTTGTGCAGATACTACGCTAAATATCGATAAATTTACTAATGCAAATATGGATAATACAGATGTTACAAAGATTTTTTTGATTGTTCTCATTTTTGTGTTGTTATAATAATGTAGATAAAATACAAATAATTTGTTTCATTTTAGTGGAATATTAAAGATACGATTTCTGATAAAATTGGAATTTTAGGTAAAGCTTTTTTGTGTATATAAAATATTATAAATCTGATAATTCGTAAAGCCATTGCAATAAATATTATAATATTGTTCACTGAAAAATCTATTCAACGATGTAGTAAAAATAGGATACCGATAAATATGATGTATTGAAGAATAATTCAAATTCAAAATCTTTGTCATTGCATGTATCATAGTTTTTTGTCGTTTAAAAGTGTTTGGTAATCAGATTTTTTAAATTTTGAAATAATTGGTGCAGAAATATAAGCCATAATTTCTCATGGATTGCACGAAAATATTGAATTTATAGCTTTTTTGATGTTGATAGGTATTATATCTATATTTATTAAAAGGAGAATAATTCTGATTATCATAAAACTTAAAACTCATATTCAAAAAGCAGTTTTGAGCAGTAGTGTCCCGAAAATGAAAATAGTTCGGAATAGAATTGATTCTTTTAGTCGTCGATATGGCATATTATAGTTATCTTGACGAAACCAGGAAATAAAATTCAGAATTGGTGTATATGCCTTCAGAATCTGATCTTTATGCTGAATATCCTGTTTTAGGTGTTCATTGGGTAATAGGATGCCTATGTCATTTGAACATGCAAGTATCGAAAAAAAAGAAATTATAAAAATAATTAGCCCTCCAATTATTGTAATCCATGGTAAAAATGAATTGATTATGAAAAGATTTAATATAGCTGATATCAAAACTATTATCAGAAAAAAGATATTTGTATATCAAACTTTGATATATCATTCAATAAAATCTTTTTCTGCTTGATTGAATAATAAATCTGATTTAATTTTATTTTTTACGAATGGAGCAAAAAACATCACTCCAGCAATTGCTGATAGCTTGGCTTCTGATGAGATGATATCATTTTCAGTTTCCATTCTAAAAGTTTAATGTAAATTTTATAAATTCTTCTTTTTAACATCAGTTGTGATTAGCTCCTTTTCTGTAGGAGATGCTACAATCTTTAGAGCAATATGTTGATTTCCGGCGAATATCAATCATTCTCACACTCCGCATGAAATCAATTTTTGCTGTTCGGCTTCAGAAAGTCACAAAAGCTGATTTAATGATTTTATAGAAGTAGTAGATTGTTTAAGAAGAATTTGGATTGAAGAGTTTGATACTATTGGTTTTCCATATGGACTTCTTACAAAGTCTTCAATATCCTGCGAAATAGTTGTAATTCATAATCCATATTTTCTGGCTCTTTTTGTCATGCTAAACATAAAATTAGCAGAAACATCATTCTGAAGCATAATCCAAGCTTCATCACAAACTAAAAGTCTTTGACGTTTTGCTGATCTAACTTTTGTCCAAATAAAATTTAAAACATTATACATTGCAGGAGTTTTTAGTGCATCTTCCAAATCACGGATACTAAATACAGTAATACGATTATTGATATCTACATTTGTATAATTATTAAACAATTTTCCGAAAGTTCACGTTACATATTTACTCAAACGTAATCAAATTTGTTCTCATCATTCCATTCCATTTAATATATTCATCAAATCTTCCATCAAAGGAGGTTGCTTTCATTCGTAGTCATCATCTTGTAGAGAGAATCCACGTAATGCATATGTGTTTTGTAAAGCTTTATCAAGCAATGCTTCTTCTTCAGGAGTTAATTTTCAGATTAAGATTTCGATTAATCAGATTAATGTCATAATTTGAGAACGGAGAAGATCTCACTTCCCATATTCTACATCTTCAATTTTAGGAGGTAGATCAAATGGATTGATATATTGTTGAGCATTTGTGGCAATATTAATATATGCTCCTCCAACAGCTTCACACAATTCTTTATATTCATTTTCTGGGTCGATAACTATGGTATCTATTCAATTTAATAAATATCTCAAAATCTCTAATTTAACTGTGAATGATTTTCAGGCTCATGATGTGGCTAAAATCACACTATTCATGTTTGGTAATTTATCACTAAATCTATCCATGATGATAAGTCATCATGTATGGAGATTTAGTCCGTAGAAAATTCATGTATTCTGAACTAAATCATTTGAAATGAATGGAAAACTTCATGCGAGTGAAGATGTTACAGCGCTTCTACTGATTCATAAATCATCGATACATAGAGGTAGCGTAGAAGTCATTCATTCGTCCATTCTATGATTTGCTGTTTTTACTGATACTCAGTATCAACTTACTTTCTGTTCAAATTTCTTTCCATCTTCTTTTAACGCTGTTTCATCAGTATTGTAAATCGTAAAATAATTAGAAAGTTCAAAATATCTTTCTTCTCTCGTACTTAATTTTTCTCTAATTAATTCTACATCTCTGTATTGTTGTTCTACTTCTTTATCTGTAGTGATTCATTTTCAAATAGCTTCGTTTAATTCAGCTCTTAGTTGTGTAGATTTTCTTTTAAGCATAGCTTGCATTGCCGAATCGTCCTCTGGATATATGAAAAACGACATATCTCGTTTTGTATGCATATTCATCAAATCTCTAGTCCATAATGCATCAATATAAGTTGGATATCTCTGAGTGTAATAGGTTTTTCATAAGATTCAGCTTATATTCATCCCATCACTTTTGTATTCTCGATAAGATGGAGCTATATGTGATTTAAAGTCTGCAATATTTGCGGTATATTCTTCGTCAACTTGTTGGATAAATCTCCTCATGTCTGAAGTAATCATGCTATCTTTATATTCAGAATCTGGAATTTCTAATATTTTTTTAATCTGTTCGCGTAATTCGTTAGCTTTTTTTTCTTGTTCGGTTAGCGCTTTTTCTTCTTTATTTTCTTTTGTGTCAGTTTGGGAATTATCAGAGTTTTTCCCATTTTTATCGTTTTTTTTGTTTCAACTATCTGTTCAGAAAATTTTGTCTAGCATCGAATCAATCCAGCTTTTTTTCTTTTTCTGTCCTTTATCTTCTGTGTTGTTTGCAGTTCCGGATGTTGTGTTTGCAATTTCGTGATTTTGTGTAATTTTGTTAATGTTTGACTGATCGGGTGAAATATTTGAAGGTTGCTCGTTTGTATTTCATGTTTGAGAAGGTTGATTTCATTTCTTGGTATCTTTATTTGCAGAATCATCTTTTTTTCAAGAGCTTAAACTTCAAAATAATAAATCCCAAAATCAAAGTTTTTTGGTAAATTGATGATTAACAAAACCACCATCTGGGATGATGCTAGTGTAGTTTGTATCGTAGATAACATTCAAAGTTTGTGCTGACATTTAATTTTTCGTCGTTTTGTTTATAAATAAATTCTACAAGATAATTATATTCGAAAATATTTTTTATGCAAAAAAGCGGGCAGATTTTTATGTATTTAATTATGAAATAATTTGTTTTTTATAAAAAAATAATTGACAAATTTGATTATATTGTAATTTATATGTATTTTTAACAAATTAATCCCTTATTCCCTAAATTTATAATGTCACAATCTCGTAGTTCTTGCATTTTTTTGACAACTTCTGCTATATCATAGCGAGGATCTTGTTGGTTGTGGTAATATCGTTTGTATCCATCAATAAATGTGATTGTTCATAAATTATTAAATGGCTGAAAAACTTCGGACTGGGTCGCAACGATGATTCAAACTTTTGATTTTTTGATTTCTCGTCGATTTTTATCTTTGTGGCTTTGGGTATCTGTAGAATAAAGATGAGTAATTCAATCCTTTGAAAAAAAATCTGAAAGCTGATTTTCACGAGATCGGTTATCTGGAATAATTACTAGATTCTGCTTCGATTCGTTGAATGGAACAGAAACTTTATCGAGGTTCAGCTTTTTATTTTTTCATTTTATTTTCTCTTCACGAGCTAAAAGTTGGGGGATCTCGAATGAAACGAAATATTTCAAAACATTATTATATGTGGAATATCGATGATAAACCATCCAATGAAGTAAAGCGAGAAAATTTTTATCAAAAAAATTGGGGTAAATTATTTCAAATGATGAAGTAGGTGTAAATTGAGTTCTGATTAATTCTGGAAAGGCAATTTCATCTCAAAGATTTAACAAAAAATCTCATCCACATTGAATCAAATCTCCAGCTTTTCAAATAGAAAGTGAAGAAGAGAAAACTCTATCATGTCATGCAAACTGTTTGAATGAGAAAAGATACATTTTTTGGAAAAATTTTACTGTAAATATAATAATATATAGTGAAGGAATAAAAAATTGCAAGAAAATTCAAATAATGTCTGATAATTTGATTTATAATAAATTAAATAAAAAAGTCCCTCAAAATTTGACAGGATTTTTTTTTTGGATATAATTGAGCTGAGGAATACTTTTTATAACCTAAAACAAAAAGATATGAAAATTTCAAAAAAGACACTGCTTATTATGTGATGAATATTTAGTGTATCCAGTTTATGATTGATGTTTGTGTCTGCGGCTGAAAGAAATTTATCAAAAGATTTGAATAATGCAGTTCAGCATATAAATGAAGTAAAGTTTGTTTTAACAGGGAAAAACTGAGCAGAGGCTACATTAGGATTTTTGGATGGGAACCTGGTTGAAATAGAAGCTGGTAGTGGATTTTTTATATCTGAAGATAATCAGGCTTCTTTTGGATTAATGTGAGGTGAGTATAGTAGTGTTTTGTGATGATATAGAAATAGAAAATGATGAACTTATGATGTTGTTTTATGATGATCTGGAAATTCTGTGCGATGATCATATAATTCAATTTTATGATGAGAATGAAATAGTATAACAGGATGATCTTATAATACAATTATTTGAGGAATAGAAAATAAAATCAATAGTAAAAGCTCACTTTATTCAGTAATACTATGATGAATTAGTAATATGATTGGTAGTGGTAAAAGCTCTGTAGTAATGTGAACTCATAGTTCAGTGAACGGTAGTCATTCTGTGGCTTTAGGATCTTGATCTAAAGTTGAAGCTAATAATTCATTCCTTTGGACAGATGGTAGTAATTCTGATACCTTAAATTCAGATAATGTATTTGCTATAATTGCACAAAGTGGAGCAGTAATTAATACAGATAAAGCGCATAGTTTTGCTAAATTAACATTGTGATGACCAATGATTGTATTTAGTGGTAGAACTGGAGAAGATATCGCGTGTGGAGCATGAGAATGATGATGAATTTTGAAAGTAGTACAATCTGAAAATAATCAAATGTGTATGTGTAGCTGTGATGGTAATGGATGGAGTTCTATGTTTGGAAAAGGTAGATGTATGAGTGTATGTGATGTAAGTCTAGAACCTGAGTGTGGAGATACTGTAACAAAAGTTGGTAAAAATATTGGTGGTATACAATATGCAGTATATTCATGATCATGTAAAAAATGAGAAATAGTAGAATGAACATGAGCATATTTGGTAACTAAAGATAATAAAGTACATTGGTCATGTCAGAGTGAAGATGGTTTGGTTGTGGGATGCTCTGGTAGTGTTGAATGAGGATATTTAACAGTTAATACGTGTGGATGAATTGAGCCTACATGATCATGAGTGATAAAAGGTAGTCCAACTTATTTATGAAATGGTGGTAGGAATTGGTGGTGAAATCCTAATTCGGTATGAACTCTTTCAGCATGTGAGTGGACATGTGAAACAGGATATAAAATAGATTATCCAAATCCTAGGTGTATAGTTGAAGTACTTAAAAAGGATTGTACTTGAACGCTTCCAACAAATGCGGAGTGGGTAAATAATAAATTTACTCAGACATGGAATGGAAGTGAATGGACACCAGGTAATGTGGAGATTTCATATTGGGATGGTAATAATACTAAACCATGTTCATATAAATGTAATACTGGTTATGACTGGGATGGAACTAGCTGTGTGTTGTGAACAGGTAGCTGTTGAACTAAGCCAACATGAAATGGATATAAATTCTGAACGTGAATATATACGTATGGATATACACCAACATCATGGACATATACAGGTGGT